>Ga0180300_10000408_pt1 | contig 18673 bp, 20 predicted proteins | sample GuaBasSediGuay15_FD_121798 | JGI IMG/M metagenome (GOLD analysis project Ga0180300, IMG submission 121798) | Subseafloor sediment microbial communities from Guaymas Basin, Gulf of California, Mexico - Guay15, Core 4569-2, 21-24 cm | ecosystem: Environmental > Aquatic > Marine > Hydrothermal... | reverse complement strand
GTCCCTGGCGTACCGCCTGGCGATCTCCCTCAATGAGGGGGGGATATGGTGAAGTATCCTGGCCACCACGTCTAGCCCTCTGAGGCCCTCCGTAGCTATTGCGTCGAGGAGCTCAGGGGAGTTCACCACCATTAAAGCTGCTCTCCGTGGCGCCAGGTCAGCCATTCTCGAGAGCTTGTCCAGCAGATCCCGCCCATCTCCTCGCCTCCCTACTCTCTCCCCATCACCCGCTTCTTCGTCGCGTAGCTCACTAGGACTCTCCATACTCAACTCCTGCCTCCTCTTAGCTAGCAAGCTCTGCAATATCTCCTCTATCAGCTCCTCAGGCGATTTAGAGGGATCTCTCATCCATATTTTAGGAGAGAATGCCATTATGGCCGCTGTAGTCAGATCCTCGAGGCTTACGGCCCCCCTCATCGCTATTAACTGCTCAGCTATTGTTACCATGTCTATCGCCCCTCTAATGGATGCGCCCATCTTAACAGCAGGGTGCTGCCTGGTAGCTCTCGCGAGGTCGACTGCAAGCTCTACCAGCCACTGCCTCTTAGATCCACTCCTGAGCTTTACTATCTCCACCTCCTCCCCTCTACTCTGGTAATCCATCCTCAGCATCACGAACCTATCGAGGAGGGCTCGGCTAACCTTGCTAGTTCCCACATCATCGTAGGGGTTCATCGCACACACTATCCTGAAGCTGGGTTTAGCCCTGACTACCCCTAGCCTAGGTATTGAGATCTCCCTCTCCTCAGCAGCTCTTATGAGAACATTGGCAGCCTCCTCTGACATTCTGTTGAATTCCTCGATGTATAGGAGCCCGCCCCGCTCCATGGCCCTAGTCAGTGGACCAGGCTCAAAGAACTCCGGCTTGAAGCCCTCCGCCATTACCTTAGCTGGGTTGAATGTTCCCACGAGCTTCTGAGGAGTTAAGTCGGCTGTGCCCTCCACAATGAAGAAATCGACTCCAGACTCCTCGGCTATGGCCCTCAGCAATGTTGACTTAGAGGTGCCCGGCGGCCCCTGTAGCAACACGTTGCGACCAGCTGCTAAGGCTGCTAAGATAGCTCTGGCTTCCCGCTCCCTCCCCACTACTCGCCTCAGGATCCTCTGGAGCAGGCCTGGGTCAGCGTAGGGGTTGAGGGGCACATGGGATTACCCCTCCCTCCCCTTTTATACCCTCAGCCCCCCGCTAATACGGTGGCACAACTTGGCAAAGCGCATAATGATCTTCGGGGCCCATCCAGATGATGAGACTATAGGCGTTGGTGCCACGATAGCTAAGCTGGCCGAGGTTGGCTACGAAGTGTATGTAGTGACCTTCTGCTGGAGTAGGACTGGAGAGTGGGAGGATACGGGCTACGCTAGGGCTGAGTGGAGGGAGAGAATATCCGAGATGAGGAGTGCTGAGGCGCTGGAAGCCGACAAGGTCTTAGGAGTTAAGGAGAGGATAGGGCTGGCACTGCCAACTCAGGGAGTCGTAAATGATAGGCGTACTTACCAGAGGGTAGTTGAGATTATCAGGAAGATACGCCCCATAGCTATCTTCACACACTACATTGAGGATAAGCACAGGGATCACAGGGCAGTCTCCCGCATAACCGAGGAAGCCTGGTGGAAGGCGTCAGAGAGAGTGCTAGCTGATTTAGGCGAGCCGTGGAGGGCAAGGATGTTATTCTTTTATGAGGTCTTCGAGCTGTTCACACATCCGTCACACGTGGTAGATGTGACAGATACGTTTAGCTTGAAAATAGATGCTCTCCAGTGCTTTAAGTCGCAGATGCCGGTTCTCGGCGATATAGTGAGCTATGTTGAGAGTTTAGCTAGGGTGAGGGGGTACCTCATAGGCGTGAAGTATGGTGAAGCTCTCCTACAGTCGACCTTCATGCCCGTGAGGATTAGCCTGGTATCTAGTCTCGAGAGGCTTGAAGATATGCTGTGAGGGGCGGCGGCCACATAGCCAGCACTTCATAGCTTGGGATTAGGGGAGGAGTGCTCGAGGCCTGGCCGAGAAGGAGCTGGAGTAGCCCAGGCTTAGGCGGCTTTAGCACGCGAACTGGTGCATCCTCAGGTAGCCCTGCTAGTCTCCTGGCATCAGCTATCGCGTCCTCAAGAGTCCCCACCTTATCCACTAGGCCTATCCTCACTGCCTCGGCCGCGGTGAAGGGTCTTCCACTGAACACTTCAGAGGAGTTCGTTATCATATTCCCCCTGTGCATTAGGACCCTCTCTTTAAACAGTGAGAACATCTCGCTAACCATCTCCTCGAGGACTCTCCTCTCAGCTTCTGTCGGCTCCCTGAATGGAGAGCCAAGGTCCTTGAGTTCTCCGGACTTGAAGACGTATACCCTGATACCCAGCTTGTCGAGCAAGCCACTATAAGTTATCACCATCATGTAGACGCCCACGGAGCCTACTATGCTGCTATTAGCCGCTATGATCTCATGAGCTGGGAGCGCCAGCATGTAAGCTCCTGAGGTCCCGTATTCCTCTATGAATGCCACTACGGGCTTGGAGGCTGCGAGTTCACGAACCTTAAGGTAAAGAGCTTCAGACGCTGCAGCTGAGCCGCCAGGGCTGTTAATACGCAGCACTACGGCTTTCACGTGATCATCCTTTAACGCCTCATCTAGCAATTTCAGGAGCTTATCCACGTCGGCTGTGCCGCCCAGTAGCGATAGGGGCGACTGAGAGTACGAGAGAGTGCCTCTCACCTCTATTAGCGCTACACAGCCGGGGGCGGGGGGTGCCTCCCTGAACGTGGCTAAGAGGAGTGTAGCGCTGGCTATCACGGCTATGAGCCCCAGGCTCATGGCCACTAAGCTACGTTCACTCAGCCTCATGTGCCTCCCCCTCCCATCGAGTTTTGTGGAAGCCCACTGCTAAAAGCGTGTACGCAACTATACTCACTAGATTGCTTAGACCCTCTAGCCGCCCTAGGAGCATGGCTACTGGCGAAAGGCCAGTTGATAGCAGGTACGTTATTGAGCCAGCTACTAGCAGCTTAGCTCGTGTTAGCAAGCCGAGATCTAAGATCGCCACTCCCTCAATCACGTTAGCCGAGGCTAGCAGCAGGAGGCCTGCCAGGAAGAGACCTGCTGGCGCTCCTCCACGGTAGTTCCTCAGCACAAGGGATGGGGTCCCTCCCTTCGCGAGCAGCTCTAGGGAGAGAACAGCTACTCCACCCATAATCAGCGCTACGGCAACTATAGGACCAACCAACACAGCTAGACGAGTTATACAGTAGAACCGCCTCAGGCGAGAGCGGCACATGTCAGACCAGCCAAGCACCTTGTAGATCCACGAGGCCAGCGATAACACTAACGCCACGAGCCCAGCTACTGCGATAAGCCCCACTAACACTAACAGCTCAGCTAGTAGCCCAGCGCTCAGCCTCCCCATTACCCGCTCCAGCGGGAATAACGCGGCAGAGATTGCTGACGAGGCAGTAGCCAGCACAGCGGAGTTTCTAAGCCTTTTAAACCCTTTATCAATACTGCCTGCCATGGGGGAGTATGAGCCCCAATCCCACATTAACGTATCCCAGCTAAAGATTCTATATCAATGTCAAGAGGCCAGCACTAGGGTAGAGGGGAGCCCTTCACAAGCTCATTGGCATACACAGCTTAGGACTTGCTCAAGTAATTGACATTAAAACACCCATCAGTCCCTGAACACCTCGACTCCTCTCCACGTGGAATACTAGCATTTTTGATGCGCCTTCCTAAGCCAGCCTAGCTAGGCACCGTATTCCTGTGGGAAAACCGCTAGCGGGGCTACCACATCTTCTTTATAACTTCTTAATGCTCTAATGCTACTCCAATCGTACATCAATAGCTTTAAAGCTAGCAATCGTCACTACTTCTTCGAGTGATGAAGGCCGTACTCTCGGAGTGGTGAAGAGGCCTTTAAGTGCTGATAGCTTCTAGAAGGAGATCCAGTTGAGATGTAACAGATGCCTAGAAGGGAGAATGAGAGGGGGTCAAGCTAGTGTTTCTTGATGCTCTCCACTAAATCGTTCATATCCTCTAGATACATCTTGGCTACATCGGGTATCTTACCTTCAGCATCTTTCAAGTTCCCGCTCCACTCCTCCTCCAGGCTCCCCTTCTTATCGACTAGTATCCGGAAGACCGCCTCACCCAAGTCTCCCCTATAGATCCCGTCTGGGCTGCGCTTGAGCGGCAGTACGACTACTACGCTCCTCTCCTTAGAGAACCTACCGGGCTTGTACACATAAGTTGCCACGAGCTCGTAAGTGCTTCCCTCCTCATCCAGCCTCCTCAGATCGCAGCCTCCCCTCCTGACCTTCTTACCTCCCTGCTTGGAGCTCAATATCCTACTCAGGGCGTTCAGCGCTTCCTCGGGATTCCGCACCTCGAGAGTCCGGGGTTCAGGCATGTAGAATTCTAAAGATTACTCACTTTTAAAGCTTCTGAATCTCTGGGTGATACGGCAACTCAGTGAGCTGGGAGATGTCTCCCCCTCCCCTCCTGTCTAAGTGTAAAGCTTTTATGCCCAGTCTCCTGGGCTCCTCCCTATCATAGCGTGGGTCATCGCCGACATGTAACAGCTCTGCCGGCTTAAGGCCTAATACCCTGAGTGCAGCCTTGTAAAACTTCGCAGTCTTCCTAGGCAAGGCGAAGTGTGTAACGCAGGATAGCGTCACGTCAAACGATTCCCTGAATAGTGGGATGGCTTCGAGGACGACGCGCACGAATTCCCAGGACGCGTTAGTTAGTATTGCTAGCCTATACGAGCGCTTTAGGAGCTGTACAGCGCGCAAGGCATCGTCATACGGCCTCACGAGCTTCTTCAACTCCTCAAGCAGATCCTCTATTTCCACGCTTAAGCCGAGCCTCCTTAGCCAGTAGTTGGGGAGATACCATCTGAGGTCGTCCTCGCCAACCTCATCGTACATCCTTAGGACCTCGCGCTTACTCTCATCGATGCTTATGCCACGAGCCTCGGAGTAGAGTGAGGGCAGTAGCTCTAGCCAGAAGTAGTCGATATAGTCCTTCGTCACTAGCGTGCCATCGAGGTCGAACGATACGACCTTAATCATCGCTCACCTGGAATTAGCGATACTAAGTAGGGATTCGTGCACAGGCTTCTCCAGGGGAAGCTTTCCAGACTGGGCTAAGCAGGGTAGCCTCGGGGAGATCCTCACACGCCCCCCACTCATGGCCCCCTCACCGACTATGGGGGACTCCATTCCCGAGGTAAGCGATGCCAGGCCTGTAGAGTCCTCTTGACATACTTAATGCTAATGTTTACACCTTTAAATTCCCTCACGTCAGCTGAGGTGGTGTCCCGGATCCAGAAGCTATCTCTCATCAGCATAACTTTCACCCTCCATGCTACTCCTCAGGGAATCACCTCTAGCGCCCCTTAAGTATAGCCTTAGATCCCACCCTCCTCAATTTCAACACGCTATGGTCAGTATATTCATAGCACGCGTTGTGTGAGCTATGCACAGCACGCTTCCAGCGAGCTTTTTACAGCAACGGGTTAAGTCACTCGCTTCTCGAGCGCTATTGCTAGAGCTGTGCCGAGAACCCCTATAGCTATGAAAGAGCCGGGTAGTACACCTAGTATACTAAGGGTTAATGGGAGGTCTACGTTGAAAGCCCATAACAACAGGTATTTCAGGTAGCTACCAACAATTACTGAGATCACTCCAACCTCGATTGCCGCTGCCGCTAGCTTATATGCTACTCCACGCCTATAGGCTACTTTATAGGCTATGTAGCTAGCTACGAAGTTGGCCAGGCTCCCCATAGTGGCATCTATGAGGATCAGCGCAGTTGAGCCCCATGGTGCAGTTAGATTGCCGATGAAGCAGCCCAGAGTCACTCCAACTACAGCGGGCCAGCCTAACACGGTGCTCAGCATCAATAGCGCATCAGCTATCCTGACCTGCCACAGGAGGAAAGAGATCATGGGTAGCGCCGCCACTAACGCGGCGTACATCGCGGCTATCAGCGCCGCCACTGCTAAGTCCCTGCCCCTCATAAGCCCTCTCAACCTCCCCGAGATCTATTAAAGTAAATTGGTGCTGAGAGCTAATGTATTTTTACCAGCAGGCCTCTTAGATATCGATGAGAATAACCAAAAACCTGCTCTCCAAGCTCGAGACAGAGTATAGCGGATATCTGGAGGGCGAGAGGCTTGACAGGTTCTTCGAGGAATTCGACATAAAATTCGCAGCTGGGCACTGGGCGGCTGGGGACTATAAGGACAGGTTCGCAACCGAGGGGTACTGGCCCGAGCTTAAGAGTACAGTAGATGCGCAGATCGAGAGAGTAGCTAAAGCCGGTATAAAGGGCATCGAGTTCCACGACGTCCTATTCCTTGATGAGAACTTGAGGGTGGATGAAGACAAGATCACTGAGGTCAGGGAGCTACTCGATAAACACGGCTTAGTAGCTACAACCATGAATGTTAACATGTTCACAGACCCTCGTTGGAAGCTGGGCAGCGTCACGCACCCGAAGAGGGAGGTGCGTGAGAAGGCGCTGGAAATACTGCTTCAGGCCGCAGACATTGCAAAGGAGCTCGGCTGCCAGGCTTTCAGCTTCTGGCCTGGACAGGACGGCTGGGACTACAACTTCGAGGTGAATTACGGTAAGCAGTTCGAGTGGTTCCTGGACGCGTGCAGGCAGGCGGCCAGGAGGGCTAAAGAGCTTGGCCTCAAGTTCGGCGTCGAAGCGAAGTTAAAGGAGCCTAAGGAGGGCAACATGATAATCCCAACCACTCACATCGCGGGCTGGATAGCCTATGTTGTGAACCAGGAGCTGGGAGGTAAGTACATGGGCGTAACAATAGACTATGGCCATGAGCAGATGTACGCCGTCGAGCCGGCCTACACAGTCTACGTGCTCCATAAGATGGGCGTCCCCATCGCTAACTTCCACGTAAATACTGCTAAGCTCCATAGCAATGACGAGGATAGGGTGTTCGGCACGGGAGACGTGTGGAGGTTCGTAGACTACCTTTACGCAGCGATAGATATCGGCTACGATGGCTGGTTTGCAGAGGATCAGTTCACATATAGGATGGATCCCGTTAAGGCCATGGCCCTAAGCAAGGAGATATTCGGGAACTTGATGAAGAAGGCCCTTCTGATATACGCGAAGAAGGATGAACTGGAGGAGGCTAGGAGCAAGGGCGATCAGGCTGAAGTGATGAACGTCGTAAAGAAGATAATACTCACCGGCTGAGCCCTCACCTCACATACTTCACCTTCACGCCTCTCTCCTCTAGCTTTTTCCTCAGATCCCCGAGCTTGACTCCCCTCCCGTATACCGCTAAGATGGGCCTAGCACCTAGGAGCTCAGCCTTCTTTAACAGCCCTTCCACTACTTCCTCTCTGAGCGCTCCAGGCTCGTGCACCACCTCTATGACGAACTTCTCTCCCCTACCCTGCACCACTATATGTGCAGGACCGTATCTGGTGGGATGCATTAATCTCACGTGATAGCCCGCCTCTAAGTACCTGCCAGCTACCAAGCCTACGACCCCGTACCTCTTCCTGAGCTTCCTCTGCTCAAATCTCATCCTGTAGCCCATGGCACCCCCCAGCTGGGCTACAGGGCGCTCTGCTCTAGCACCGAGCTGAGCGCGTTTATAAATATTTCAGCAATGGGTTTGGGAGGGATTGTAACCCTAATACAGTTATCGCAGAGGGGGAGGGAGCTTACATTCTTCACAGCGATGCCCTTCTCTAACAGCTTTGTACATACCTCCCCAGAGTCCACTGGGAGGCGTACGAGTAGGAAGTTAGCATCTGAAGGATAGGCTTTAACGCCGATTTTTGTGAGCTCCCTACGCAGCCACTCCCTCACTGTCTTCAGCTCTTCAATAGCTCTCCTCACGGCCTCCCAGCGTTCGAGCATTAACGAGGCTGCCTTAAGAGAGAGGCTTGAGCAGGCGAACACTCTACCTCTAGCCTTTAGCTCTGACGCCAGCCTCCTGTTAGTCACCAGGTACCCCACTCTTAGCCCAGCTAGCCCCCATGCCTTGCTAAAGGTCCTTATCACCACGAGGTTATCGCGTTCGATTGCTTCGCTTAACATTGAGTACCTGGCATACTCTGCATATGCCTCATCAACTACTACTATCCCTCTGAACGACTCTATAGCATCTTCGACCGCTCCTCGCTCAAACTGGTTTCCAGTGGGGTTATTAGGAGACGCTAAGTAGGCAATGCTAGCTGCTGCTCCCTTTAATCTCTCAGGCTTAAGCCTGAAATCATCGTCTAGGAGTACCGTGGTGATCCGCCCACCGTAAAGCTGTACAGCTCTCCTGTATTCTTCAAACGTGGGCTCCACTATGACAGCTCCCCCTACCCGGCTATAAGACGCCAGCAGGTAAATTAGGTAGTCAGCGCCCGGGCCAATCACTATCTCCTCTACGTCGACTCTGTGGAACTCTGCGAGCCTCTCCGCCAGCTCCTCACCATAAGCATCGTGATACAATCTCGGGTCCACGGATTCAGCAGCTTCTCTGACAACCTCCGCTACAAGCTCGCGGGGGAGGAAGAGGTTCTCATTGAGACATAATCTATACTTAACCGAGGGAGGCGGCTCCAGGGACACGTATAGTGCCTCCTCCGGCAGTTTTTAGTTTTATGCGGGCTGCCTCTTAAGCCTGAAGTCGCGTATTCTGCCTCTCCACTCGCTGTCAAGCCTTCTCTCGAGCTCGCGCCACTCCTCAAGCAGCTTTAAGTTCCACTCCCACGTCTCCTCGTCTCTGACCATCATCACTACCCTGCTCTTACTGTCTGAGACCTTGATCTGGTAACCCGTCAACTCCTCAAGCTTCTTAGCAAACCTCTCTATCTCCTCGAGTGTGGGCATGGCCTCGCGGGGTAGCCTCTTCTGGCTCTCTCCAACCCAGGTATAACCCTTGAGCTCGACAAACCGTGGCTGGGAACGCTCAATGAGCTTAGCGTAACCCTCAGGCTCAACCATGTTAAGTCCCTTTACCATTGTAAGCCTGATAATAGTCCTGCAGCTGAAGCGAGGAATCAGGTCTAGGCTTTCCAGGACGAGTTCCCAAGCCCTCGGGATCAATGGCCTAGCTGCTTTCTCGAAGACCTCTGGATTAGGCCCGTAGACGCTGATGTACAGATTAGTTGGCTCAGCCCCCTTACGTATTAACTCCTCAAGCCTATGAGGCACAGAGCCGTTAGTGACTAGGAAGGCGGTCATTCCCCTGGCTTTAACTCCCTTTATGAGTTCCGCTAGCTTGGGATATAGCGTTGGCTCGCCATCTAGGCTGATGGCCATGTGGCGTGGAAACATCGCCTCCAGGAACCTCTCCCTGGTGACCTTGGGATTCCCCTTAAAACCTATCAGTAGCTCTCTCTGAGCTCTTATGGCTCCCTCGATTATCTCGCTGGGCTCATCCCACTCCCAGCCAGGTGGTATTTTAAAGCGGCCCGAGAGGTGTGGCCTCCAGCAGAAGATGCATGCAAAGTTGCAGAAGTTCAGGACTGGAGTCATCTGAACGCATCTATGGCTTCTAACTCCGTACCACCTCTTATAGCACAGGTGCCCGCCCTTCAGGGCTGTCTTAGTCCACCTACACACCTCGACTGCTGAGTGCCTACCCACTAGCCTGTACCCTGCTCTCAGGTACCTCCTGACATCCTCTGGGCTTAGCCTGCTAACGCTCATCCCATGATTCAATTCCCGGGGGAGGATATATCACTGGTCCTAACTGATGACTTGAAATCTGGACGAGGGATGGGTGGATCGTGGAGGCATTAGTGGAGCCTACGCTCAAGGAAGCTTACGAGGCGGTTAGGAGGGCCCTCGAACATGGGCACTTCTGCATATTGATAGCCGACTGCGAGGTCAGGTACTGGGGCAGGGCGTCTTCCAGGCTAGGTAGGGGGCAGCGAGCCATTATGCTCAAACAGGACGGCAGTGTCCTTGTCCATAGGCCGCAGGGTTATGAGCCAGTTAATTGGCAGCCGCCCGGCTCTCGCCTGTCAGCTGAGCTGAAGGAGAACAAGTTGACGGTAAGGGCTGTGAGGTTGAGGCCTTGGGAAGAGCTCGTAGTTGAAGTGTATGAGGTGTACTTACTCGCGCACTGCAGGCTGCGTGATGAGGCGCGCTTTGAAATGTATGGGTCTGAGAGCGATGTCAGGAACCTGCTAGCTGAGAACCCCTGGCTCATTGAGAAGGGGCTCAGGTGCGTTGAGGTAGAGCGCAGAGTTGAGGGCGGCTCCATAGATATATTGTTCATTGATGAGGATGACCGCCTAGTCGTTGTCGAAGTGAAGCGGGGGACTGCTGGTGCTGAGGCTGTCCTGCAGCTTAAGAGGTACGTCGAGAAGCTGAGGAGGGAGCTGGGCAGGGAGGTTAGAGGCATACTGGTGGCCGAGGACCTGGCCAGGGGGGTCAGGGGCCTCCTAGTGAGGGAGGGGCTTGAGTTCAGGAGGATAAACCTGAAGAGGTTGTTCGAGATCGCTAGGAGGCAGGGCTCATCCCTCACGCGCTGGCTTACATGATATGAGCAGAGCGGGAGGCCTGCTTAAGAGCGCTTAAATACGTGATTGTGAGGTGGGGGAATGTGCATGAGTGGGCATTAGCCGAGGCCATAATCAGATGCGTTGAGGACGCTACCGGGGGTAAGGGTGGTGTGGAGGAGGTCTACATCGTAGTGGGGGAGCTCCAGAGCATAGACCTGGAAGTGCTGAGGTGGGCTCTCGGAGAGCTGAGCAGAGGTACCCGACTGGAGCAGGCCACTTTTAAGTTTGAGGTGGAGAGAGCGGAATTCGCCTGCAGGAATTGCGGCAAAAGGTGGAGCTTATCAGATGCGAGCCTCGGAGAGGAGGAGAGGGAGGCTGTACACTTTGTTCCTGAGCTGGTTCATTCCTTCGTTAAATGCCCTGCGTGTGGGAGCCCAGACTTTGAGGTTGTCAAGGGCCGCGGTGTCTGGGTGAAATACATCAGGCTGAGGGAGGGATGAGCCGATGGATCCCCGCCTGTCTGTAATAGGTGAGAGGCTCGAGGAAGTGGCTAGGATTATAGTGGTGTGTAGCGGCAAGGGCGGAGTAGGTAAGAGCTTAATAGCTTCACTCACCTCACTACTATCCTCAAGATCCGGGCTCCGAGTGGGCTTATTAGACCTCGATTTCCACGGTCCATCATGTCACATAATACTTGGCGCTCGAAAGGCCTCACCCCTCGAGGATAGAGGGCTCGTCCCACCCACGGTAGCTGGCGTTAGGCTCATGTCACTCGCCTTCCTTGCTGGTGATAAGCCGATCCCGCTGAGGGGAGCTGATGTAACTAATGCCCTGCTAGAGCTGCTAGCCATTACAAGATGGGGCCGCCTAGACCTACTCATAGTGGACTCACCCCCCGGGATGGGGGAAGAGATACTAGACGTGGCTAGGATCTTGAGGAGAGCAGAAGCTCTACTGGTGACTACTCCCTCTCCCCTCTCTCTATCCACAGTGTCCAGGCTAGTGCAGTTACTCAAGAGCCTGAGGACGCCTATAGTTGGAGTCCTGGAGAATATGCGCAGAGAGGAGGAAGGCGAGGTAGCTAGGGAGGCTAGGAGATGGGGGGTGAGGTACTTGGGGTGGCTACCTTATGACCCGGAAATTGAGGCAGCCATAGGTGATCCCGCTAGGTTACTAAGCACTCAGCTGGCCAGGAGGCTGGGGGAGGCGCTGAGGGAGGCTGGGATCCTACGCTAGGTCCATGTAGTGGGCTTTACAGCTTCTCTAATGCTCTCCTCACAGCGCTTATCTTAAGCCGTGGGAGGTCCTCCCCATAGCTCCTCGATGGATACTCGCTATGGGTAGTAGCTAGGACCAGATGCCGCTTTCCATGCAGCTTCAAGAGCGTTAAGGGGATTCTGAGGAACTGTGTAACAGGTATCGAGTCGTTAAACACTAAATCTACAGGTATCCCAGTGAAGAAGACTACCTTATCGCCTTCACGCCTGAGCTCAGCTATCTCTCTTACCCACCTCATAGCCTCATTTAACGTCGACTTGGGAGATATGTCAAGGGGGTGGAGCCCATCGTAGAGGCTTGAGAGCTCCTCGAAGAGCCCGCTCCTGCGTATATCGCCATCACAGTGTAGAAGCGCATACTTGCCAGCGTGCTTGATGGCGCTGGCAAACCTCCTGTGCCAGGGGAGGTACGCCTCCTCGTAGAATGGTGGGGGGTAGATAAGGCCAGTATAAGTCGCAGCATCGTCCGCCACCCTGATGGCGTCCACCTCCTCCAGCTCAGCACCTGCCTTGATAAGCTCTAACACGTAGCTAGCAATCCGCTCATATATCCTCAGCGCCTCTCTTCTCCTCAAAGCATAGAACACTCCAAAGTCAAACCTGTGTGCAATCTGGCCCAGCCTCACGGCGTGTGATCCCTGAGGCCTGGTGAAGAAGCTCTCAGCCGTCTCAGTGGGGCCTAAGACCTTGAATACCAGGAACTTCCCCTTTTTCGCAACTTGACTGATCCTTTCCCTAAAGCTCGAAACTGCCTTCTCAACTACCTCGCTTAATCCTGGCCAAGCGTACTCAGAGGCCCTTACACGATCTAGCCACTCGCCTAAGCTCTCACCCTCCCTTCTGTGGAAGGGGCCTCCCAGCGTGTAAAAGCTTCTCCACTCACTGATCTTGGCGCCCGCTCCCACTAGGTCGCTCACCGCAGCTTCGAAACGCTTATCGTCTGACTCCACGTGTAGCGGCACGCGAGGCGGCTCTGCTCCCTCGAAGACTAGTTCAACTAGCTTCCTCGGCTCCACGCTCTTGTGGATGGACGCGCCTTTATAATCCCTAATACGTGATCCCAGTGATGAGTGTGGATCTAGCTAAGCTCAATGCAGCAAAGGCTGCGGCCAGACTGGTGGAGGAAAGCCGCGTCATTGGAGTCGGGAGCGGGACTACGGTTGAGAGGTTTATAGACGTGATATCGCGTGATGAGGGCTTTAGGCAAAAAGTCTACGTCCCCTCCTCGCTGGACACCGCGCTAAAGCTATCGAGAGCCGGGCTGAAGGTGCTATATCCATCAGCAGCTTCAGGGGTCGAGGTGTACGTCGACGGAGCTGATGAAGTAGACTTCTCGCTTAACATGATAAAGGGGGGTGGCGCTGCGATGACCCTCGAGAAGATACTGGCCTTCTACGCGGAGAGGAGGATATTCATCGTTGACCACACCAAGCTGGTGGATAGGCTGGGTTCTAAACATCCAGTGCCGATCGACGTGCTGCCACACGCCATAAGCATGGTGCTCTCAGAGTTGAGGAGGCGTGGCTTCAGAGCTGAGCTCCGCCTAGCTGGCCGAGGCAAGGTAGGCCCCCTGATATCAGACGTGGGGGGCGTCGTAATAGACGTGAGGACGGGACCCATAGAGGATCCTAAGGGCCTAGAGGAGGAACTTCGAAGCCTGCCAGGCATAGTGGAGACCGGGCTCTTCATAGGACTTGCCGACTTAGTGGTTGTGGGGTACCCGGATAGACATGAGGTCCTGAGGAGGCGCTAAGCTGCGCAGTATTACCCTTGTATTAACATTATATTATGTGTAGATTAAGAATACTTTCACCCACCTATTGAGGGTTCCTTTATACTGAGGGCATTGAGGAGACTGGTGGTGAGCGGCATGGGAGAGGGGATAGTGCCTATCGCGGAGTTCGAGCGGGCCTTCCTGATTAAGCTACTCAGTAACGCAGGTGTTAAGAATCCTCATGACTTAGTTGAGCGCTTTATTGCAGAAAGAGAGGCCTACTGTGAACGCCTGCTGGTTAGGCTGAGAAGAGCGGATCAGCGATCAATACCGGAGCTTGCTGAGAAGCTAGCGTGCTCACCTAACCTGCTGGATAGGGCGCTTAGCCTGTGGCTAATGGACAAGGCTCGCAGGGAATTGATCCACAGAGCGCTCTATGTGTGATGGTACTCTCCGTCGCTGCGTGAAGCCTTGCCCAGCAGCTCGAGCACTTGTAGGGCCCTGGAGATCAGAATGGGGGAGGAGCCGAGATCTCTAGCAAGTTCCCTGACCCCGGCAGCCCCTCTCCTCTCCAGTTCCTCCTCAACTTCGTTCACTAGATTCGCAGGGACCGTGTATGCGGAGACTCTGCTGCGCTTAACCTTTATGAGCGTGTAGCAGGACCCAGTTCTCCACGCCATTCTGCGCCCCCTCACCCGGATATCCTGCTCAGCAAGCCATTCTACGACATCGCTCCTCAACGAGCCCTCCCCAGTCAGGAAGTGCTTCTTCAGTAGCCTCATAGCCGCCTTAGCCACCTTGCTCTTAACTCCTAATGCGCTGGCTAGATCCCCCGCTTTAGCCCTAACCCCCATCCTGGCTATGGCGTGGAGGAAGGGGAGTAGCCAGGGCTCCTTATAGACGAGCTCGCGCCAGCTCCTAGAGACAGGCAATGTCTCAGCCTCTTGTAGAAGAACACGTCATCCTCGTAAGCATATAACGCCCTCCTAAGCTCTGAGATTACCGCCGGATCTCGTGCTTCCTCATAGCCCAGCTTCCGGAATAGGTTCCTCGAGGCTATGTTGCTGGACTTCGTGGAGGCTATGGAGTAGGATGCGCCAGCCCTGCGGAATACCTCCTCTGCCGTCAGGATTAAGCGGCTAGCCACGCCTCTCCTCCTGTACTGTTTGCTTACCCCCAGGTAGTATATAGCTCCGGCCAGCTCGCCCCAGAGGATAACGTAGTAGTACTCCAGAAAGCCCACCAGCCTCCCGCACCACTCGGCTACGAGGACTTCCGTGTAGCGTAGGTCGTGTAACGCCCAATACTCGTCTTCCCCCGTGAAGGCCTCCCTTATCAGCATCTTCACGCTCTCCATGTCCGCAGGCCTGGCCCTCCTTATCCGGAGGGTCAATGGCTTATGCTTCACGAGTTCACCTAGCGGCCACGCCTAGCTGTATCCCGTATAGCTTGGCGTACACGCCGCCCTTCTTAAGCAACTCCTCGTGCCTACCCTCCTCAACAACCCTACCACCATCCAAAACAATAATCCTGTCGGCGTTGACGACTGTCTGTAGCCTGTGTGCAATGACTATTGTTGTCCTGCTCCTGGCTAGCTTCTCCAGCGCTGCCTGTAGCTTAGCCTCGGTGTAGGGGTCAACGCTGCTGGTCGCTTCATCCAGCACAAGTATCTTGGGGTTAGCTATGAAGACTCGGAGGAACGATATCACCTGCCTCTGGCCCACCGACAGATTCTTCCCCCCCTCTAGCACTCTCGTCTCCAGCCCCTCGGGCAGAGTCTCTATGAGATCCTCCAAGCCCAGAGCCCTGAGTGCCTTCTTCACATCCTCGGCCGTCGCCTTCGGGTTAGCTAGCAGTATGTTATCGAGCACAGTACCGGAGATTAGGAGGGGCTCCTGAGGCACCATAAGGATCGCGCTACGCAGCGCGCTCAGCTTATACCTGCGCACATCGACTCCATCTATCAGTATCTCGCCACTCCAGGGCTCGTAGAACCTCAGCAGCAGGTTCACGAGGGTAGTCTTCCCAGCGCCGGTGGGGCCGACTATAGCTACGAACTCGCCCGGCCTAACCTTGAAGCTAACATTCTTCAACACTGGGACCCCCTCCTTGTAGCCGAAGGTCACATTCCTGAACTCGACCTCGCCCAGCTTAGGCGGCTCCTCAATCTCGCCCTCGTCTCTCTCTGGCTCCCACTCCAGGAACGTGAATACCCTCTCAGTCGCTGCGAGCGTGGACTGGAGCGTTGTGAAGAACATCACGAGGGTCCTCACAGGCCTGAAGAACATGTCTAAGTAGCCGTAAAATGCCATCAGCGTTCCCAAGCTCAGCATGCCTTGGAGCACTAGATTCCCGCCGTAGACCAGTATGATCGCTGATCCGATTGCCTGGATGATGGCCATCAGCGGGCTCATCGAGGATGTTATGGCGGCTGCCTGGACGTTAGCCCGCATGTTCTCCTCGTTAATCCTCCTGAACTCCTCGACGTTCTTCCTCTTGCGGTAGGAGAATGCCTGTACCACGCTCGCGCCCGCTACGTCTTGGGAGATCCTGCTAGTAACCTCGGCTATCTTCTTCCTAGTCTCCCTGTATGCTCTGCGCGCCTTGCTGATCACGAAAACGTTGACCAGGACCATGAGCGGTATCAGCATGTAACACACCAAGCTTAGCTGTGGGCTCAGGCTCCACATCATGAACATGGCGCCACCTATGGTGATGACGTCGCCTACCGTGTCTAGGAGCCCTGAGGTAGCTACATTGCCTATAGTATCCACGTCATTCGTAATTCTAGAGACTATCCTGCCAACGGGCTCGCCAGCTACCTCCTGGAGCTTAACTCTGTGGATGTGGCGGTACATCTTGTTCCTCAGGTCATACATCACCTTGTTGCCTAGGTAGGAGGATGAGTAGCTACTGACGAATCCCATGATCAAGCTAGCGAGGGCCAAGCCCAGGAATACGGCACTCCAGTACGCGAGCGAGGATAGGTTGCCGCTCACTACGCTGTCTATCACGAATTTCACCACGTAGGGATTGAGGACGTTGAGCCCTATTCTCGCGAGCGTTGCTACAGCTAGTGCTATGAAATAAAGCCTATAGCTCAGCGCCAGCTTGAGCAGCTTAGCTATCAACACTCTGTCGGGGTACCTCCTCTCAGCCTCCTCCTCCGCCAGTAATCGATGGAAGCGCCAACCCACTTACACCACCTCGGCCTTAGGGGCTAGCATCCCGTATAGCTTGGCGTACACGCCGCCCTTCTTAAGCAACTCCTCGTGCCTACCCTCCTCAACAACCCTACCACCATCCAAAACAATAATCCTGTCGGCGAGCTTCATGGTGCTGGGCCTCTGGGTGATCACTATTATGGTCTTACCCTTGAAGTGCTTGGTTATGGCATCGTAAATCGCCTTCTCCGTCTCAGCATCGACGTTAGATGTTGAGTCGTCAAGGATTATTATCTTCGGGTCTATGAGTAGAGTCCTGGCGATCGCTAGCCTCTGCCTCTGGCCTCCAGAGAGAGTTACGCCTCTCTCACCCACTGGCGTGTCATAGCCCTGGGGGAGGGATTTTATGAAGTCGTGGAGCTTCGCCAGCTTGGCTGCCCTCACTATCTCCTCCATGCTCGCGTCAGGCTTGCCGTACGCGATGTTGTTCCTGATGGTATCTGGGAACACATAGATGTCCTGGTGCACTATCCCCACCTGCCTCCTCAGGGACTCGAGCTTTACCCTCCTGACATCGACGCCATCTATTAACACGGCCCCCCTCTGGGGGTCGTAGAACCTGGGTATTAGCTGCACCAGCGTGCTCTTGCCGCTGCCCGCTGGCCCGACTATGGCTACTACCTCCCCCGGCCGTACCTTGAAGCTAACGCCCTTCAAGATCCACTTCTTACCATCATAGCTGAACCACACGTCTCTTAGCTCAACCTCTCCCCGCCTGACCTCTAGGGGCACGGCGTCAGGCGCTTCCTTAACCTCTGGCTCCGTATCTAACAGCTCGAATACCCTGGACAGGGCGGCCATGCTCCTAGCATACATTACTGTGAAGAAGCCGAGGGCTATGAAGGGCCACGTCATCATGCCCACATACAACGTCATGGCCACGAGGTCGCCAATGCTTATCGCGCTCTGCACCACCATACCTCCGCCAGCCCAAAGCACGATGAGTGTACTGAGCGCTGAGAGGAATCCCACTAAGGGCCACGTGGAGGCGCGTAGCTTAGCAACATCTAGAGATAGGTCTAGGTACTCGCTGTTTAAAGTGAGGAAGCGCTGCCAGAGGAAGGCGAAGGCGTTCAGCGCTCTCACAACTCTGAGTCCGCTGACCACCTCCGTCACGTGAGAGGTCATCTCCCCATATACAGCCCTAGCTCTGTCGAATATCGCTCTAGCGCGCTTGGCATAGCGCCTCACTAGGAGGAATATGAGGGGCAGCGGGGCTAGGGCGTACAGGGTGAGCACGGGGCTTATGGTGAACATCATGTATAGGGCTATCGCGAGGGTTAACACAGCGCCGCTGAAGCCCGAGAACGCAAAGCGTAGAAACCTACTTGAGACTTCGATATCACTAGTAGCCCTAGCCACTAACTGCCCCGTATCCATCGTCTTGTAGAAGCCTAGTGACAGCTCCTGTAGGTGGCGGTAGACGTCGTTCCTGAGGTCGTAGATTACTCTCTGTGCGAGATACTGCGAGACGAAGTTCGTGGCGAACCCCAGGACTCCCTGAAGCACTGTGAGCGCTACTATCATGAGCGCGTAGGGGAGTAGCTGATCTAGGCGTCCCGTAACTAGGACATTGACTGCGCTCCTGGTGTATAGTGGGATTACGAGGGTAGCTATGGTTGCCGCTAGCGATGACGCGGTAGTCAAGGCTGCGAGTCTCCAGTGCTTAGCCACGTATGCTAAGAGCCTCCGAGCGTAGTTTTCAGCCAATTACAACACCTTGTAACGCTTTACGGATTTTTGCCTTAAAAAGTTGACTCTGGAGAGCTCTACCGCATGCTTGATATACGAGACCTCGTACTCAGGGTAGGGATGAGACTACGGGGGCCTGAGCACGTGATGAGAGTTCCCGACGACTGAGCTGCCGCCCCTGAGTCTGGGCTGAATCACCGAGGCAGGGGGTGACAGCCTTGAGGAGGTATAAAGTGGCCGTACTGGGGGCGCGGGGGATGGTGGGACAGTGGCTAGTTAAATTACTCAG
>Ga0180300_10000407_pt1 | contig 18717 bp, 19 predicted proteins | sample GuaBasSediGuay15_FD_121798 | JGI IMG/M metagenome (GOLD analysis project Ga0180300, IMG submission 121798) | Subseafloor sediment microbial communities from Guaymas Basin, Gulf of California, Mexico - Guay15, Core 4569-2, 21-24 cm | ecosystem: Environmental > Aquatic > Marine > Hydrothermal... | reverse complement strand
GAGAGCCTCCTCGGGCCATAACCTGTCCTTCTGGCCTCCGTGAGGATCAACTGCTCAAACTCAGCCGGAGCCTCTCTACCCCTCCTCCCCTAAGGTGGTACCTATGTCTATGCCCATGCACCATAAAATGAGGGATACGCTTGACTTTTTTGTTTATTATGTTATATTTTTAAGTTTAATAAATAAAAATCTTCGAAGAGGTCTTTATGGGAATTAAAAAAAAGCTGATGGAAGATATGAAGAGAGCCATCAAAGAGAAAGACAAATCCAGACTTTCGATTATCAGACTGGCTCTGGCAGCCTTACAAAATAAGGAAAAAGAGCTTATTAGGGAGTTATCCGAGCAAGAGGCGATCCAAGTAATATCGGGATTGGTAAAGAAGGGCAGGGAATCCATAGAGCAGTTCAAGGCCGGTCAGAGGGAAGATCTGGTGGCCAAAGAAGAAAAGGAGATAGAAGTCCTTCAATCCTTTTTACCTCAACAACTCACTCCTGAAGAGCTGGAGGTGGAAATCTCCAGAGCGGTAGAGGAAGCGGGAGCCTCTACTCCCAAAGACCTAGGAAAGGTGATGAAGATCTTGATGCCTCGGATTGCCGGCAGGGCCGAAGGAAGAGTGGTCAACGAACTGGTCCGAAAACGGCTCTCCGGATAATCGGGAGACCCTAATTTCTTGCTATTTATTCTGTCAAGTGATTCTAAAAAATCAACCTGAAGGTAGAAGTAACCTATTTCCCCCAAGGCAGCGCTGACCAACAGCCCCCTTGGAAGATACGAGATGGATGCTCACACCCTATCTTCTCTAGATTTTTACGAGATTTTAAACATACTTAAAGGCTTTGCTTGCTCTGAGCTGGGCAGGAGGGAATGCGAAAGGATTCGTCCGCTCTTAGATCCCCAGCAGGTGGAGGAATTACTCACAGAGGTCACAGAGCTAAGGGAACTCCTAGAGGGAGGAGAAGATCTTCCTCTGTACGGAATGGAAGACATCGAACCCATTCTCCAGCGCACCCAGCTGGAAGGAGCAATACTCACCCCTCATGACCTTTTGGGTATAGTCACATCAGTTAAGATATCCAGCACCTTAAAAGGGCTCCTCCGTCATTTAGGAGATAGATTTGCCAAATTAAAGAAAATAGGGGAAGAATTCTTTGCTCCTGTTCACTTGGTTAAAGAAATAGAAAGGGCTATCGGCCCAGGGGGGGAAATATATGATGAGGCCAGCCCCCAGCTGAAAGAAGTCAGGGAAAAGACAAGGAAGGTCCGCCGGGTCATCCAAGAGAAATTGGAACTCCTCTTGCAGCGTAAAGAACTAAAGGGTGCCTTCCAAGACGAGGTAATCACGCAAAGAAACGGACGTTATGTGGTCCTCATGAGGGCCGACTTCAAGGGGAGAGTCAAAGGGATCGTACATGACTATTCTCACTCCAGGATGAGCCTTTATCTGGAGCCCATTGGGGTGGTGGAGCTAAACAATGAACTAAATTCTCTGCAGAGGGCGGAGGTGGAAGAAGAGGAAAAGGTCCTTAAAGGATTAACTGCTTTGGTTCGAACCCACAGGGAAGAACTCATCCATGATCTGGCTCTGCAGGCCAGAGTGGATGCCATCTATGCCAAGGCCAAATATAGCATTTATCTCCACGGCGTCCAGCCTGCCCTGAACACCGAAGGACGGGTGAGACTATTGGCTGCCCGACACCCCCTCTTGATCCAAACCCTGCAGCAGGAGGCGGAGGGGAAGGTAGTTCCCATAGATCTGCACCTGGATCAAGGACAAAGGATATTGGTGATCAGTGGGGCCAACACCGGGGGAAAGACCGTGGCATTGAAAACCTTAGGTCTTCTGTCCTTAATGGTTCAGGCGGGATTACACATACCTGCTGCCCCAGACAGTGAGGTGAACCTATTTCAAAACATCTTCGCTTATATCGGGGATGAACAGAATCTACAGGAACACCTCAGCACCTTTTCCTCCTTTGTCCTGTGGTTGAATCGAGTTCTGGACAGGATCGACGACGCTTCTTTGTTGCTTATCGATGAAATTGGGGTGGGGACAGAGTACTCTCAGGGAGCAGCCCTGGCCATGGGACTGTTGGATTACATCAGGGAAAAGGGTGGATATGCAGTGGTCACCAGCCATTTCAATCCTCTGAAGGCCTATGCCTATCGTCATGAGGATGTAGTAAATGTAGCTGTTGAGTTTGATCAGGAGACCCTTAAGCCTACCTACCGCCTCCTCTATGGTAGAGGAGGGACGAGCCAGACTTTCCTCATTGCAGAAAGGCTGGGGTTAAAAGAGGAGGTCTTGGACAGGGCAAGGGGGCACCATGAAGGGGTCCAAGGGGAGTTGGAGTACCTCATGGGGGAATTGGAAGATCTGCACCGAGACCTGGAGCGGGAGAGGGTGGAAGTGGCCCGAATAAAAGAAGAGACCATGCAGGAACGGGAGCGGCTTTGCCAAGCAGCACAGAAGATACAACACAGGAGGAAAAAGATCATCGAAAGGACTGAGGAAGAGGGCAAAAGGATCATCCATTCACTGGAGGTGCGCCTAAAGGAGGTTTTAAAGAAGGCCGAGGAAAAAAAGCAGAAGGCACCAGAGTTGAAAGGGGAGTTTAAACGTATAAAAGAGGATTTTTGGAGCCACTTCCCCAAAAGGAAGCGGAGGGGAGGGGGCGAGGAGATCAAAGAGGGGGATCGTGTTGAGGTCATAGAGCTTGGTAAAGTAGGTGTGGTAGTGGAGCTTTCTCACAATCCTCCGAGGGCAGAGATATCCGTTGGCGGGATGCGCGTCAAGGCCCCCTTGGATGGGTTGAGGCTAGTCTCACTGACACACGAGGCATCGCAGCAGAGGGTGGTGAATTATCACCTTGCCTTGGAATCCATTGATGCCTCCTCTCACGGGGAGCTGAACGTGATAGGTTTGCGGGTAGATGAAGCCCTCCCCAAGGTGGATAAGTTTTTGGATGACGCCTTGTTAAGGGGATGGGGAAAGGTCCATATTATCCATGGAATCGGATCTGGGAGATTGAGGGAGGCAATACAAGGACACCTGAAGGGGCATAAATGGGTAAAAGGATTCCGCACAGGAGAACTGAACGAAGGTGGGTTGGGGGTCACGGTTGTAAAATTGGGGTGAAGAGATGGGGGGGTTAATTCCCGAAGCAGTATTGGAGGAAATAAGGCAGCGGGCAGATATTGTGGAGGTGATCTCCGATTATGTAACTTTAAAAAAGGCTGGCAGAAACTATAAAGGGCTTTGCCCCTTTCACCAAGAAAAAACCCCCTCTTTCGTGGTGAGCGAGGAAAAACAGCTGTTCCATTGCTTCGGATGTGGGGTGGGCGGAAACGTATTCAGTTTTCTCATGAAGTACGAACAGATCTCCTTTGCGGAGGCGGCCAAGGTCCTGGCCCAAAGATACGGAGTAAAAATCCCTGAGGTCAGGGTGACGGCAAAGGATAACAGGAAGGAGAACCTATTCAAGATCAATACCTTGGCCTTGAAGTTTTATGTACATCAACTAATGGAGGGGAAAGAAGGAAGGGACGCCAGAGATTACCTGCAGCGCAGGGGAATCAGCAGGGAGGTATGGGAAGAGTATAGACTCGGATATGCACCCTCGCGATGGGATGCCTTACTGACCTACCTCAAGGAGAAAGGGGCAAATTTGAAAGAGGCGGAATCTTTGGGTCTCATCATCCCCAAGAAAGGGGGGTGGTATGATAGGTTTCGCGGTAGGATCATCTTCCCCATCTTCGATTTGCGGGACAGGGTGATCGGCTTTGGGGGTCGTATCCTAGAGGACGGTAAAGAACCGAAGTACCTCAACTCCCCTGAGTCATCCCTCTATAAAAAGGGAGAGAATTTTTACGGGCTGAATATAGCTAGAAAGTATATCCAGAAAGAGGGAGGCAGGGTTTACATTGTGGAAGGGTATTTTGACCTGCTCAGCATGTCGCAAAAGGGGGTGAAAAACGTAGTGGCTACCTTGGGGACTGCCCTCACCCCTGGACAAGTAAGACTCTTGCGGAGATTTGCCAAAGAGTTTTCCTTAATATTTGACCCCGATGAGGCGGGGAAAAAGGCGGCCGTCAGGGCTTTGGAGATCTTCATCCAGGAAGATCTATTCCCCAAGGTGGTCCCATTGCCTGATGGATTGGATCCAGATAGTTATTTTCAGAAGGGGTTTTCACTACAGGCATTATGGGAGAGAGAAGTCGGCGGAGTGGAGTATGCCATAGAGACCTTAGTGGAAGGACATGATTTAGATGAAGTGGAGGGAAGGGCCAAGGCGGCAGAAGCTGCCCTCCCTTTCCTTGTTCAGATCAAAGATGGGGTGCGCAGAGGCCTTTATCTCAGGCATCTGGCCGAGAAGGTGAAGGTGGAAGAGGCCAAGATTTTAGACGCCGCCCGAAAAATAAGCAAAGGGAAAAAGGAGGACGAAGGTAAAGAATTGATAACCAGGGTACATATATCGGCGGGAAAGACACTGGTGCAAATGATGATTCAACACCCGGAGTACATCCCCCTGGTGGCACAAGAGGGGGTAATGGATGGGCTAGAGGATCAAGATCTGCGGGCAATAGCTGAATTGGTAATCCAAGACTTCCAGCTCCATGGAGGCCTTTCCCTAGACAGATTATCGCCCCAATTGGAGGAAAGAGGGGTAAGCGAGATGGCCTTCCACCTGGCCTTTCAGGAAGAGGAAATGGAGGAAGGTACCGCAGAAAGGATCGTTTCAGACTGCCTTAACAAAATAAAGATGAAGCTGTTAAAAAAAGAACTGGAGGATCTCACCAGAAGAATCAAAGAGGCACAGACAAGGGGAGATGAGGCCTTGTTGAATTCCCTGTTGTTGCGCAAAAAAACTCTCAAACTTAAAGAAGAAAGGTTGAAAAGAGGTCTTGATTAGAGAACTTTTTGCTAAGTTTATGATATAATATATAAAGAGATTTAAAAGGAGAAAGAGACTATGACCTTGAAGGATAAAGGGCTTTTGGAGTTTGATGAGGTTGATGAGATCATGACCTCGGACGAGGTCTCCTCCGAGCAATTGGACGATATGTTGACGACGTTCGATGAGATGGATATCGAGGTCATCGATGAGGAGAAGGGGGTGGGTGTACGAAAAGTCGGACAGGAATTTATCGAAGAAGAAAAAGTGGAGGAAATTGAAGACCTTAACCTCATTGGCAGAACCAGTGACCCTGTAAGGTTATACTTGCGGGAGATGGGACGGGTATCTCTATTGACCAGGGAAGGTGAAGTAGCTATCGCCAAAAGGATAGAGGAGGGTAAAAAGGAGGTAATCAGGGTCATCCTCAACTGTCCTGTGACGGTGAAGGAGGTCTTAAATATAGGGGAGGGGCTTCGTGAGGGAAAAATAAATATTAGGGATGTCACCAATGATTTTGAGGATGACGAAGACTTTGCTGAAGAGGAGCAATTCTTCAAGGAGAAGATCTTGGGAATCATAGATCGGGTAAAGCTCCTCGATGAACAGATTCAGAGGCTGAAGGTAAAGGGAGAGGCTGGTGAAGAAGAACTTCAGAGAAGACGGGAAGAGATGGTTACACTCCTCACTCAGATAAACCTCAAAGAGCGTCAGATCGAGGCCATCGTAGATAAATTAAGGGGACTGGTGCGCAGGATTGAGAAGGCTGAGGAAGAGATCTCCGCAGCGGCCAAAAGATTAGGGGTGCCTGCGCAAAGATTGAGGTCTTTTCTGCGAGAGGTGAAGAAAAACCCCGCCAGAAAGAAGTCCCTCTTTAAGGAGAGGGGACTCAACGAAGAGGAGTTTGTGGAGCTGGAGAAAGGAGTAAAAAACACCTATCGGAAGATCCAGCGCATAGAACAGGAGGCGGGGCTCTCTGCCGCAGGGTTGAAAAAGGCCCTTGAGGGTATTCATCGCGGGGAGTCCATAGCCAAAGAGGCCAAAAATGAATTGGTCAAGGCCAACTTGAGATTGGTGGTGAGCATTGCCAAAAAATACACAAATAGAGGGCTGCAGTTCCTCGACCTCATTCAGGAGGGCAACATCGGGTTGATGAAGGCAGTGGACAAATTCGAGTACACCAGGGGTTATAAATTCAGCACTTATGCTACCTGGTGGATAAGGCAGGCCATTACCAGAGCAATCGCTGACCAAGCCAGGACCATCAGGATACCCGTGCATATGATTGAAACCATCAATAAGTTGATCAGGACATCCCGTTATCTCGTTCAAGAGCTGGGGCGGGAGCCTCATCCGGAAGAGATCGCCGAAAGAATGGAGATGCCTGTAGAGAAGGTGCGCAAGATTCTCAAAATAGCTAAAGAACCCATCTCCTTAGAAACCCCGATAGGGGAAGATGAGGATAGCCACCTGGGGGACTTTATCGAGGACAAAAAGGCGGTCTCCCCTGGCGAGGCCGTGGTCACCAAAAACCTGGTGGAACAAGTCAGAAAGGTCTTGGCCACTCTCACTCCCAGGGAGGAAAAGGTCTTAAGGATGAGATTTGGCATAGGGGAAAAATACGATCATACCTTAGAGGAGGTGGGACAAGATTTCTCCGTCACACGGGAGAGGATCCGACAGATTGAGGCCAAGGCCCTGCGCAAGCTGCGTCATCCCAGCAGGAGCAAAAAACTAAAGAGCTTCGTGGATTATTAAACACTCCCTCCCTTTAGCCGACTAATTACCTCTTTAAAAACGGAAGGGAAGGGAACCTCTTGCTGTTTGCTCTTTTCCATATCTCTGAGAATTGCCTTTCCCGTGCGCAGTTCATCCTCACCGATTATCAGCACATAGCGAGCGCGGAACTTATTCGCCCTGCGCATCTGCGCCTTAAGACTACGCCCTTCATAGTCTATCATCGACCTCACCCCAGCCAAGTTAAATCTGTAGCTTAAGGCAAAGGCTTCCCTTTGGGCCTCCTCCCCCAAGGCGGCGATGAACAATGATGGGCCATAGAAGTGGGCTTGATCGGGCAACAGTAGAATAAGACGCTCCATCCCTATAGCAAAACCGATACCGGGGACACCCGGTCCACCTAGCTCCTCTATGAGATGGTCATACCTGCCCCCAGCGGCCACCGCATTTTGCGCCCCTAAGCCTTCTGCAATTACCTCAAAGGTGGTCCTGGTATAATAGTCCAACCCCCTCACCATCCTTGGGTTTACCCTGTAAGGGACATCCATGGACTCCAGGTAGGCCTTTACCCCAGCAAAATGATCGGCGCATTCCCTACAGAGATAATCCTCTACAAGGGGGGCGTCTGTCATCACCTCCTGGCATCCCTGGGCCTTGCAGTCAAAGGCCCGCAGGGGATTTTTCTCCATCCTCCTGCGGCAATCTGGACAGAGCTGGAGAGAGTGATCCCTCAAAAAGGTCCGTAAGTCCTCCTTATAGGGAAGACGACAACGGGGACAGCCAAGGGAGTTGATCTGTAATTCGCAGCCGTTTACCCCCAAGGTGGAGAGGTAGTGCATCAAGATGGCCATAACCTCGGCATCTATCATGGGTTGAGAAATACCAAAGACCTCTACATCTATCTGGTGAAATTGGCGATATCTTCCCTTTTGCGGCCTCTCATATCTAAACATAGGCCCGATGAAATACAACTTTGCCACTGGATCAAAAGCATACATTTTGTGTTCTATATAGGCCCTTGCCATAGAGGCAGTGGCCTCAGGGCGCAAGGTGATGAGGTCACCGTTGCGGTCCGCAAATGTATACATCTCCTTCTCTACTATATCCGTCTCCTCACCAATACTGCGGGAGAAAAGCTCCATTCTCTCCAAGATAGGAATCCTCATCTCGGAGAATCCAAATCCATCCAGGACTTCACGGGCGCGCTCCTCCAGCAATCTCCACCGCCAGATCTCAGATGGAAGGATATCGCTGAACCCCCTTACTGCCTTTACAGACATATACTACCCTCTTGTCTACAATATCTTTAAACCTTTTATAATAAATGATGGGAAAAGTCAAACCCAACTGCCTAAATAGTAACCTCTCCCTTTTTATGGTCATCCTTGATTTCCGAAATAATTTGTCATACATTGATCAAAAATCTAAAAAACCGCATAAGGGGGCAAAATGTCCCGGGACAGACCATGGATATTCCTCATTGTAATTGCTTTGGCGGGGATCATTATATATTTCCTCTATAGAACCTACTCTATTCAAAAGGCCCTCAGCTTAGAAATCTTTATAAGATCTAAACCAACGCACCCTAATTTAATACAGCCCCCCCTTTATTTCCAACAAGGGTCCAAGTTGTATCACTTGGAGGGAACAATCATCCACCAATTCCCTTCGCCGACAGACCAAGCCACTGTTTGGGTGATCGATGGGGAAATCAGAGATTTGGCCGGCCCCAACTTTCAACCGGCTAGGTTCAGATACCCAGTCCTTATTCCCCAAGGGCTATTGAGACCACAGCAAGAGCAGGAAGGATTGTTCAATTGGTTCAAACATTACCGGAAGGCCAGCTTTGTCACGATGGACATAGTTTTTTACAGCCGTGATCTTTGTGTTCAAGTTCCATACAAAGCAAAGCTCCTCTATAAGGCCACTAAGGTCTACTATCCTGATGAATTGTTGGCCCCCTATTATCTGCAATAACTCCTTGCACCTCGGCGCTGCGGCGCACCAACAAAGAGCAACATCCTTTAATGTTATCTGGGGTATAGATCCTTAGTTCCCGATTATAAAAACGCCTAAATAATTTCTCCTCTACTTGAGAGGAAAGCTCCCCCCTGTTCAGGTCATAAACGATCTCCTGATGGAGTCTTTCTGCTTGCTCCCTACTCAGGGCAAAAAAGTCATCACCTTCCCCTTGGCGAAGGTGCCCCTGGTGTGCAATTCCGATATATTTAGGTCTAAAATCCCTTAATTTTTGAATAGTCTCCAAATAACCCCTGTAATCTACAAAATATAGAGGAAAAAAATCCCGGGGAGGTAGAAAGAAGCCAAGGGAATCAGAGGTGAAAATTATCTCATCCTCAGGAAGATATACTGCAATTGCCCCCAAGGAGTGACCGGGGGCGTCGATTAACTGTAAGGTCACCCCTGGCCCCATATCGAGGTTGGCCGATGGCGAAAGGAGATGATCTATCTCAATTCGTCTCTCACCTAAAGGGGGAACAAAATCGATTTCCCCTTGGGACACCAAGAATTCCGAAATGGCCTCATCCTGGTCTCTAAAAAAGGAGATGGTCTTTTTGCGGGACAAGACCTCTTGACACAATGGGGTCCCGACAACTTTTAACCAGGGCATCTCTTGCTTCCAGATGGTTACACCCGTAGCATGATCAAAGTGGGGGTGCATCAAAAAGATGAAACCTATTTCCTCAAGCTCTATCCCCAATCCCTTTATTTGATCAATTACCAGGGGCACGATGGCCCGCACCCCGCACTCGATGATCACCTTTGGCTGGCTGTGGATCAGATAAAGGGAGAAAAAGTGATTTCCCAAAATAGTCACCCGCGGGGTTATTTGCTGCGGATAAGAAATAGAACCTATCACCTCTCACCCTCTTTCTCATAGTATCTCTCAAAGAGCGGAGTCTTTTTGGTCACCCTGCCCAGGGACTCGGGGGGGAGAAACTCGAGGGTGCATCGAATCCGATACATAGCAAACATCTTTTCCTGGATTGCCCCCTCTAGTTCGGCCAGCTGGTGACTTTCCATCCCGATCCCATACTCCACCTTGATCCTCAAGGGGGGCTTAATGTAAGGAGGGGGTTCGGTAAGGACAATTCGCATTGCCCCCGTCACCCTGGGGTAAAAAGAGGTAATCACATCCCTGATGGCCATGGGATAGACCGTCACCCCGTCAACGATCAGTCTGTCCTCAAAGCGACCTATCACCTTAAATCTGTTTCCTGATCCGGGGTAGCCGCAGGTGCATCTATTAGTAAAGACCTGGATGATATCCCCCAGGGCATATTTGATGAAAGGGAGGCCCTCACGATCCAAGGAGGTAATGACCCCCTCGCCGATGGCGCCATCTTTGACCTCCAAGGGGGCCTTGGTCTCTGGATCTACCAGGTCATCGGAGTAGATGCTGAGATCCAGCGCTACCTCGTGCAGCCCCTTATATTCCTCGGTGAGACACGATCCGGAGAAGGCCTCACTGCAAACCGCCATATAGTCCGCCCAGCGACCCCCGTAGGCCCGCTCCATCTTCTCTCTAATGGAGGGAATCCCTACCCCAGGCTCTCCGGTCAAAAGGAGCTTTTCTATCCCCAACTCCTTAACCTCACGCCCTGTTAACTCCTGATATTTCTCCATGAAGGCTTCGGCAAAGGAGGGGGTAGCCATGAGGACATTGGGTTTGATCCATTTGGTAAATTCAACGATTCTCCCTACCCCCAGCTCCGCCCCCATATCGAGGGAGAGAATCCCCATATAGGTGAGCACCGTCTTCAACTGTGAGCCCGCCCACACACCACAGAGGGGGAAACAGAAAAGAACCCTGTCCCCGGGGCGAAGCCCCGCCACCCAATATGCTCTGGCAAGCCCCTCGTTCCATCGCTGCAGGTCATGTTGGGTGAAAGAGTAGCTGAAAGTAGGGGTGCCGGTGGTCCCCCCTGTGGTTTTGGCCACGATGATCCTCTCCAGCGGGACGCAAAGGTGCATCCCAAAGGGGTGCCCGAAACGCTCCAGGGACTCCTGCTGACTCGCCCTCTCCTCCTCCTTGGTCATAAGGATAGGAAGCTGGCGAAAGTCCTCCCATGTCTTGATATCCTGGGGCCTTGCCCCGACTTCATTGAATTTCCTTCGATAATACTCTGAATTCTCATAACAGTACTTAAGTTGCCTTTTGAGCCTTTCCGTTCGTATTTCCTCGACGGCCTCACGACTCAGGAGCTCCATCCCTTCGTTCCACACCTTCCTCTCCATGGTCCTTACCTGTCTCTTTTACTCGAAACTCCAGGAGACTAGAGTGAAAAGAACGATTTTACCCTTCAAGATGTTACCAAGCTGGACAATATCCAGCTCACTATACTGATTAGGATTGAGCCAAATACCGCCCCCCAAAGACCATTTACCTGGAAACCCCGCACTAGGGCAGCCACCAACCATAGCATAAACCCATTGATGATTAGCAGAAAAAGCCCCAAGGTCAGGACAGTAAGGGGTAAGGTGAGCAAGATTAGAAGAGGGCGGATGACCGCATTGACGATCCCCAGCAAAAATGCCGCTAACAGGGCTGCCAGCCAGCTATCTACCCTCATTACACCTGGTAAGAGATAGGCGATGATAAGGATGGCCACCATGGTACTCAGCAGCCGGATGATAAAAAACATCGCTCTCCTCCTGGAGAAATCTGCCAGCTTTAATATAAGACAACCTTTCTGCCCAGATCAAGATCTTTCTCATTGCCTCCTCTTTAACTAACGAAAAAATTCCTCTAAGCCTTCATCAACAAAACCACCTTCATGGAGAGAGTCCTGGATTTCCTCAATAAATATTGACTTTTCTCCTTATAACAATTATCTAAGATACAAAGTTTGTGGTGTTTAAAATGAAAGAAATCCTACTGCCCAAAATCAGAAAGTGGTGGAAGCGAGGCACGGCCGCCTTTACCCGCCGTGAACATCTCTTTATGATTGTGATGGGGGGGATCGTAGGGGCAATAGGGGGATATGGAGCCGTCGGGTTTAGGAAACTGATCGCTGCATTTGCCCAATTAGGCTGGGGAAGCTTCACCCGAATGGAGGGGAAGGACCTCTTGGTGATGGCCCTAGCAGCCCCCTTCTGGGTAAAGGTCTTAGTCCCCACGGCAGGTGGTTTAATAGTGGGGATCATCGTATATTTCTTTGCCCCTGAGGCCAAAGGACATGGTGTTCCTGAAGTAATGGAGGCCGTAGCCTTAAAAGATGGGCGAATGCGAACTCGGGTATTTCTCGCCAAGGCCTTTGCCTCCGCCATATGTATCGGTTCTGGTGGTTCGGTAGGCCGTGAAGGCCCCATTGTGCAGATCGGCTCTGGCATGGGCTCAGTTATCGGCAAGGCATTGAAGGTGTCAGGGGACCGACTACGAACCTTAGTAGCCTGCGGTGCTGCAGCAGGTATTGCGGCTACCTTTAACGCCCCAATGGCCGGTACCCTTTTCTCTTTAGAGATAATCCTCAGCGAGTTTGCTGCCTCCCGTTTTATCCCTATCGTTGTCTCCTCTGTAATCGCTACAGCATTGTCCCGCCACTATTTGGGTAACTTTCCCGCCTTTGAGGTCCCCCCTTATGACCTGCTTCACTATAGTGAACTATTTCTATATCTGATATTAGGGGTTTTAGCTGGGGGGGTAGCCTATGCCTTTATTCGCCTTCTTTACGGTATGGAGGATTTTTTTGAGGGTTGGAAATTACCCGAATTTGTTAAACCCGCCATTGGGGGGGCTATTATTGGATGTGTTGGCTTCTTTTCCCCACAGATCTTCGGTGTAGGCTATGAAACAATCACCCCTGTCTTGCGCGGGGAGATGCTAGGAGCTATCTTGATAGGGCTCTTGGTGGCGAAGATCTTGGCCACCAGCATCACCATTGGCTCAGGGGGCTCAGGGGGGATATTTGCCCCTTCCCTCTTTATGGGAGCAGTTCTAGGGGGTGCCTTTGGCCAACTTGCTCATACACTCTTTCCCCATGCAACCGCTTCCCCCGGTGCCTATGCCCTTGTCGGGATGGGGGCGGTGGTTGCCGGTACCACCCGCGCTCCAATCACTGCCATGCTCATCATCTTCGAGATGACCGCTGATTACCGCATCATACTCCCCTTGATGTTTGCTTGCACCATAGGCATGGTAATTTCAGCCCTTTTATCCCGTGAGTCCATCTATACATTAAAATTGGTCCGACGAGGGGTAAATATCCATGGAGGAAGAGAGCTCAACGTCCTAAAGTCCCTAAGGGTCTCCCAGGTAATGCGTCCGGAGATTGAATTGGTCTCTCCCTCTGCACCTTTGGCCGAGCTCGTTACCCGTATGATGGCCAGTTCCCATTCACACCTGTTTGTAATTGGGGAAGATAACCGCATCCAAGGACATATCTGCCTGGAGGCCTTACGGCCCATCCTAAAGGACTATGAAACCGTAAGTAATGTAATAATTGCCTCTGATCTCATGGATAAAGAGGTAACGGTGGTAAGGCCTAGTGAATCTCTAGATATGGTTATGCAGCTGTTTGGAAAATTCAACTTAGAAGAGATCCCTGTGGTGGATAAGGGAAAATTAATCGGGACGGTGCGACGCAGCGATGTAATAGAGGCCTACAATAGAGAGATCTTTAGGCTAGATATGGCCTCAGGGCTGGCCACTTCCTTTCGTTTGCAACAAAAAATGCACTCGGAACGATTGGCCTTAGTGGGTGAATTTCTTATTTTGGAGGTCCCTGCCCCTAGGAGTTTTGTGGGCAAGACCTTAGAAGAACTCAGGCTTCGAGAGCGCTTCGGGGCCACAGTGTTGACCATTAAAAAAGAGGCCAAGGAAGAAGGTGAAAAAGAGGTATCTTACATTCTCCCAACTCCCTCAACTCGAATAACAGAGGGGGATATCCTCATAGTCTTCGGCTTGCAAAAGGACCTCTCCCGCTTTCCCCACAGCTAAAAGATCTTATTAAAACTAACACCTTTTCGCTTTAATGTACAGCCCATTGAATATCAACAGATTGTGGAGGTGAAGATAAACTCCTCCTCATCCCATCTGGAAGGCGTCTTTAATGAGTTCTATCTCCGGACCGGAAGGAGTAAGTTGGACGGCCACCACGTCGAATCGCGTGGCAATGGCTTCTCCCAAATGACGTTCTGCCATATACGCCTTTGCTACTTGAATAAGTTTCCTCTGTTTAAATGGGCTCACCGCCTCCTGGGGGAGGCCGAACCTTGCTGAGCTACGGGCCTTGATTTCGACAAATACTAGTGTGCCCTTGTCACGGGCGATAAGGTCTATCTCACCTAAAAAGCAACGATAATTTTTCTCGATGACTTTATAGCCTCTTTTTAGCAGATACCTTACCGCCAAATCCTCTCCCCTGTCCCCCAAGGCCTTCCTATTGTCCCCCATCTGTCACCTCGATGTGCTCCTTCACGCCCTTGAAGGTCCTTCGGTGAATATCACAACATCCGTATCTTTGGATGGCCTCCAAATGCTCCCTAGTAGCATATCCCTTGTGAGAGGCGAAGTTGTACTGGGGATAAATGCGATGGTATTCCAGCATCAACCTGTCACGGGTGACCTTAGCCAAGATGGAGGCTGCAGAGATGGAAGCACAAATGTCATCCCCTCCCTTTAAAGACCATTGGGGGATATCGATGGGGATGGTAGAGGTACCATCTATCAGGAGGAAATCGGGAGATGGATTTAGCTTCAGGACGGCTTCTTTCATGGCTCTGAGGGTAGCTTCCAAGATGTTGTGCCGTTCGATTTCTCGGGGGCCCACTATTCCAACCCCCCAGCTGAGGGCACGAGAGGTGATAATCTGGTACAACTCTTCTCGACGTCCAGGCGTGAGCCTTTTGGAATCACGCACCCCAGAAATCCCCTCCCTTGGACCAATTATGACCGCTGCTGCTACCACCGGACCAGCCAGAGGACCCCTGCCTGCCTCATCCACCCCCGCTATCAACCTGTATCCTTGAGAGCAAAGGATCCCCTCTATGGATCCTTCGTCTGGATGTGTTTTCTCCATCCCGTTATCTTTTCTCTTTGATCCGGGCCGCCTTCCCCTTTCTCTCGCGCAGATAGTAGAGACGGCTACGGCGCACCCGACCCCGACTCACCACCTCAATTTTATCGATATAAGGGGAGTATAGGGGAAAGATCCTCTCCACCCCAATCCCATAGGATACCTTCCTCACGGTGAAGGTAGCTCTGGTGTTTCCCCTGCGTTTGCGAATGACCAATCCCTCAAATACCTGAATCCTCTCCTTATCACCCTCTTGGATCTTGAAATGGACCTTGACCGTATCCCCTGCCCTGAATTCCGGTATGTCCATGCGCAGATGTTCTTTTTCTACACCCTCTATAGCATTCATTTCACTTCCCTCCCAAAAGTCTATCTAAGATAATGGCAGCCGCCGTCCGAACGGAAAGGTGGTTATAATCTCTTCCCTCTATCGGTTCCAGTATATAATCAGACCTACTAACCGTCTCCCGTGTCAACCCCCAGCCTGTCCCAAAAAGGATGAGATAAGATTCCCTCCTGTCCCTTCGTAGAATATCGGATATTTCCATAAAAGACCTCGCCTGTGCATAACGCCTAGCCGCCGTCGCAATCGTTTTTACCGCCTGCCTCCCTTCTGCTTCAATCCCCTTCACAGCCCCTTCCAGATCATCGGCTACCCTTACCAGAGAAAGGGCCTCCTTCCTGGTCGGATTATATTCTGCACCCCACCCCCTTACCCAGTGATTGACAACTCGTTTGGCCAACTCCTGCTGAGACTTTAAAGGAGTAACTAAATAAAATCCTCCTACTCCGTAAGTCCTGGCCAACCGGGCCAAATCATGGATATCTATAGTAGTCAAGGCAGTAGCTATCACCCTTTCCTGCCGGTCATAGACAGGATAGTGAATAAGTGCGATATATATATGGGCAAAGGAACCTGAGATCCTCAATCCGCCTTTGATGACCTCTTCAGCTCCGCAAGGATCTCCATATCCTCCTCAGAAAGCCCAGCTTTGGCTAATAGATCAGGCCTCCTCTGCCAAGTCCTGCGCAAGGCCTCTTTTCGGCGCCATCTTTCAATGGCTTGGTGATTACCGGAAAGCAGCACCTCTGGGACTCTCCTGCCCTCATACTCCTTCGGTCGGGTATACTGGGGATATTCCAACAACCCTTGCGAGAAGGAATCATCATCAGGGGCTCCCTCTGCCCCCAAGACGCCGGGAATCAGCCTGGATACGACGTCAATCAACACCAAGGCCGCTAATTCCCCCCCCGTGAGGACATAATCACCAATGGAGATCTCTTCATTCACAAAGTCCCTCACCCGTTCATCTACCCCTTCATATCTACCGCATATCAGGACAAGATGGGACAGTTGGGCAAGCCTCTTTGCCACTTCTTGCTTAAAGGGCATCCCTTGGGGGGTCATCAGGATCACCCATGCAGCAGGGTCCACTGACTTAATCAACTTTACCCCCTTGATGATGGGCTCTGGTTTCATGATCATACCCTTCCCCCCACCATAGGGGTAATCATCGGTTACCCGGTGTTTGCCCTCAGCATAGTCCCTGATGTTAATGAGGTTAACCTCTATCAATCCCTCTTTGCGGGCCTTGCCCAGGATGCTACCTTCCAAAGGGGAACGGAGCATCTCCGGGAAAAGGGTGAGGATGTCAAAGATCATCTTCCTCTAAAAGCCCTTCCAGGGGATGAATGATCATTTTTCGGGCTTTTTTGTCTATATCAACGACTACATCTTTGATGGCGGGGATCAAAAACTCCTTCTCCCCCTTCCTCACCACATACACATCGTTGCTTCCTGTGGGGAAGATCTCCCTCAGCTCGCCCAAATATCTCCCCTTTTCCGTAAATACCTGCATCCCCAAGATCTCATACCAGTAGTATTCATCTTTCCCGAGGGGAGGAAGATCCGCAGCATCAACCAATACCCAACTCCCTCTCAACCTCTCTGCCTCCTCTCTGGTCCGTACGCCCTCCAATTTGGCGAGGATAAATTTTTTGTGTGGACGAGCCTTGATAGGCCGATAGGGCTGAGGATCTCCTTCCTCCCCCCGCAGATAGATTATTTTATACCGGCTAAAAAATTGAGGGTCTTCTTCATTAAAGTATTCAATTCTGGTCGCTCCCTTCACACCATGAGGCCGTGTGACCCTTCCGATAACAATGAGGTCCCCTCCCACGGCCTTCCAGCTACTCTATAATCTCAAGGACTGCCCGTTTATTGTTCTTAGTGGAGGCAGCACTTAGAATGGTCCGCATAGCCCTGGCAGTTCTACCCTGTTTGCCAATGATCTTCCCCAAATCCTCCTTGGCCACAGAAAGCTCAATTACAGATGTCTTTTCACCTTCAATCTCAGTTACCTTCACCGCATCAGGATTGTCCACCAATGCCTTGGCGATGTATTCAATTAGCTCCTTCATTCTCCCAACCTCCTTTTGTGTTTCAGCCCCCCAGAACCACCACTTAGACTACTTTTTTGGCGACTGTGTTGATCCCCACCCGCTTCAGCAAGCGGACTACCGTCGGGGTAGGCTGTGCCCCTTTCAAGAGCCAATCCACTATCCTCTCTTTATTAACGTGGATACTGGGTGGATCCTTTTGGGGATCGTATGTGCCGACCCTCTCTATGAACCTCCCATCCCTTGGGGCCCGAGCATCACTCACAATAATGCGATAAAAAGGCTTCTTCTTCGACCCAAACCGCGCCAATCTGATCTTCACCGCCATTTGCCTATTTTCACCCCCCTTCCTTCAGGCCATGGATAAAGGGAAAAATTAAAAGGGAAGGACATTGGGGAGGAACCCCCTCTTTCCCTTCTTGCTCAATTGCTTGATCATCTTCTTCGTCATCACGAACTGTTTCAAAAGCCTGTTGACATCTTGAACTGTGGTACCGCTTCCTTTGGCGATACGAAGCCTCCTGCTCCCATTGATGATCTGATGATTTCTCCTCTCCTCCTTAGTCATGGAATTGATAATGGCCTCCAGACGCACCAATTGCCTCTCGTCTGGATACAGCGCCTTAACCCCTTTGAGCTTACCCCACCCGGGAATCATCCTCAAAAGATCCTCTAAGGGGCCCATCTTCCTAATCTGGCGCAACTGATCCCTAAAGTCATCCAAGGTAAACTCATCCTTTCTCAGCTTCCTCTCCAGGGTCTCGGCCTGGCGCTCGTCAAAGGCTGCCTGAGCTTTCTCTATCAAAGAGAGGACATCGCCCATCCCCAATATTCGAGAAGCCATTCTATCAGGGTGAAAGACCTCCCAGGCATCGAGTTTCTCCCCGGTGCCAACGAACTTTATCGGCCTTTGGGTGACCGCCTTTATGGACAGAGCAGCCCCTCCTCGGGCATCTCCGTCCATTTTAGTCAAGATAACCCCCGTTATCCCCAAGCCCTCATTGAACCCTTTTGCCACGTTGACCGCATCTTGCCCGGTCATGGCATCGGCCACAAGGAGTATCTCCTGGGGGTTCAAAAATCTTTTTATATCTCTCAGTTCCTCCATCAACTCTTCATCGATATGAAGACGTCCGGCAGTATCGAGGATGAGGGTATCAAAACCCTGGGTCTTGGCCTGCACTGTGGCCTTTTCAACACTCTGCAGCAGCCTCTCTCCGGGATCAGGTACGTAACAGTCAATTCCTAACAGTTCCCCCAGCTTCCTCAACTGCTCTATTGCTGCAGGCCGATAAGGGTCGGCAGGTACAAGATAAGGCTTTCGCCTTCTACCCCGCAGATATCCCGCCATCTTACCCGCTGTGGTGGTCTTACCCGATCCTTGAAGCCCTACCAACATGACGGAGGCAGGCAGTGCGCCCCCTAACCGTAAACTGTTGTTTTCTCCCCCGCCCATCAATCTAGTCAGTTCTTCATAGACGATCTTTATCACCTGTTGGGCAGGGGTCAAACTTTCCATTACCTCTTGCCCTGCTGCCCTCTCTTCCACCCCCTTGATAAAATCCTTCACCACCTTATAGTTGACGTCCGCTTCCAAAAGGGCAAGGCGCACCTCTCGCATCGATTCTCTGATCTCCTTCTCCGTAAG
>Ga0180300_10000406_pt1 | contig 18766 bp, 15 predicted proteins | sample GuaBasSediGuay15_FD_121798 | JGI IMG/M metagenome (GOLD analysis project Ga0180300, IMG submission 121798) | Subseafloor sediment microbial communities from Guaymas Basin, Gulf of California, Mexico - Guay15, Core 4569-2, 21-24 cm | ecosystem: Environmental > Aquatic > Marine > Hydrothermal... | reverse complement strand
GGCCCGGCCGAGAACCGACGGGTGCAGATAGAGCGGAGCCTGGCGGGGGCGGGGATAGCAGTGTTTCCCAGCATAGAGAGGGCGGCCAAGGCCATTGCCAACGTGCGGAGGTACACTGCTTTTCGTGATGCAGTGGCGGATGCCAGCTATGGGTAATGCGGTCCGGTGTTCTGAAATGTGATCACGCGTCCAGGCGTGATCAGTGTGCGGATACGCCGCCGTCCGCCCTTCTTATCCCCAGGGTTATCTCATGGCCGTCGATGCGGTGCTTCTCCGCGTAATCGCCTTCCGCAGGTGACTGACGGGTCAGTTGCCGTGACAGCGTTTCCTGCTTAATGTAGTCCGCCTGGTTCTCGATGGCCCGGGCAAGGGGAGGCCCGGCCTGGTAGCATGTCGAGATGTAGTCGGCAATGTCGAAACCGGCGTTGCGGCGCATGGTCTGCAATCGGTGCACCACCTCGCGTGCCAGACCCTCTTCCTTGAGCTCGTGCGAGATGTCGGTGCTCAGGGCCACAAGACAGTCCCCTTCGGCTGCCACAGAGTAACCTGCGGTATCCAGCTCGCTCTCGTCCCTGACGAATCCTATGTCTTTGACGTTGAGCTCTTCGAGTACCTGGGAGGCGAGCCGTTGCAGGCCCTCCTTCTCGGCGTTTGACCTGGTCCTGACAACCACCCTGGCCAGGGGTTGGCGCACCTTGATGCCCGCCTTGCTCCGAGCGGCACGTCCCAGGCTGGACACTCTCATGGCCAGGCGCGTGTCAGCGGCCAGGGCGGTGTCTATCCGGGAAAGGTCTGGTTGGGGGAAGGTGCAGAGGTGCACGCTTTCCTCCGCACCCGGGCTGACGGACCGTACCAGGTTCTGGTACATCTCCTCGGCGACGAAAGGCATGAAGGGGGCGACCAGCTTGGCCAGGGTAACCAGGCAGCCGTACAGAGTGAAATAGGCTGAGAGCTTGTCCGCGTCGCTTTCGCTCTTCCAGAAACGCCGCCGACTTCTTCGGACGTACCAGTTGGAGAGACGCTCGACGAACTCCTCGATCCTTCTTCCTGCGTCGGTGGGATTGTAGTCTTCCAGGCTCTCGGACACCTCGGCGATTAGCTGGTTGAGTTCGGACATGATCCACCTGTCCAACTCGGAGGAGTAGTCGGGCGCCTGAACTGTGGTTGGATCGAACCGATCGATGTTGGCATACAGTACGAAGAACGAATAAGTGTTCCAGAGTGTGGAAAGGAACCGCCGTGCCACCTCCTTTACCTGGCTGGGAGCAAACCGCTTCACGTTGCCTGCGGGCGTGGAGGTGAACATGTACCAGCGGAGAGCGTCGGCCCCCTGCTCGGCGATGATTGTCCAGGGGTCAACCACGTTTCCCTTGGCTTTGCTCATCTTCTCGCCCTGGGCATCAAGGATGTGCCCGAGGCAGATGACATGCCGAAAGCAGGGACGCTGAAACAGCAGCGTGGCCAGGGCATGGAGCGTGTAGAACCAGCCCCTGGTCTGGTCAATTGCCTCGCAGATGTAGTCAGCAGGGTAACTTCTCTGGAACAAATCACGGTTCTCGAAAGGATAGTGGAACTGGGCCAGGGGCATGGCTCCCGAGTCGAACCATGCATCCAGTACTTCGCTGACGCGGCGCATTGTCCCGCCGCATCTGGAGCACTGGAAGGTTACCTGGTCGACAAAGGGACGGTGCAAATCGAGAGGCTCGACCAAGCCTTGCAGCCCGGGCCTGCTCCTCAGTTCGTCGAGACCGCCGATGCACTCGAACTGGTCGGTGCACTGGTCGCAGCGCCACACGGGTAGAGGGGTCCCCCAGTAGCGCTCTCGGGAGAACGCCCAGTCGACGTTGTTCTCCAGCCAGTCGCCGAAACGTCCATACTTGATGTACTGAGGGTGCCAGTCGATCTCTTGGTTTGCCGAGATCAGTTCGCTCTTGAAGGCGGTGGTCCGGATGTACCAGGACGGCTTGGCGTAGTAGAGGAGCGGTGTCTCGCAACGCCAGCAAAAGGGATAGGTGTGACTGATGGTGTCGGTGCGATAGACGAGGCCGCGTGACTCCAGAGATGACATAACAAGGGGGTCGGCATCCTTGACGAACTGACCGGCGAAGGGGTAGTCTCCGACAATGCGGCCTTGCAGATTGACATAATCCTCGACAAAGTAGAGGTCGTTCTGCTGGCCGGCCTCGAAATCGTCCGGGCCGAAGGCGGGGGCGATGTGGACGATGCCCGTGCCGTCCTCCATGGAAACGAAGTCGCCGCCGATAACCGGGTATGTCTCTGGCGGAGAGCCCGGCACGAGGTCCTTCTTGGCCGGGTCGGTCGGCGAGGGCTGGAAGCGCTGCACAGGCACGCTGTAGTCGCCGGGGTTGAAGAGGGGCTTGTACTGGCAGCCGATGAGCTCCTTGCCTGGTACGGTTGTGAGCAGGTGGTACTCGCCTTCCAGGGCGGCCCAGAGCAGGGCCTGCGCCATTATGAGGCGCTCCGTGGTTCCTTGCCTGGTCTGGTGCTCTACAACGGCATACTCCGCCTGGGGGGCCACAGCCAGCGCTGTGTTGCCGGGCAGAGTCCAGGGGGTGGTGGTCCAGGCAAGGAAGTAGGTAGGGGCGGGTGACAGGTCGGCCAACAGCGCAGGGACGTTTCCCCGGGATCTGTCCCATTCGAATTTGATGTAGACTGATGGGTCTTGCGCCTCGCCGTAGCCGAGGGCGACCTCGTGCGAACTCAACGACGTGCCGCACCGAGGGCAGTGAGGGGTTACCCTGTAGCCCTGGTAGACCAGTCCCTTCTCCCATAGCTGCTTAATTATCCACCAGCACGACTCGATGTAGTCGTTGTCGAAGGTGATGTAGGGGTGCTCCATATCGAGCCAGAAGCCGATGCGGTCGGTGAGTTCCTCCCACCGTTTGAGGTAGCGCAGGACGCTTTCGCGGCAGCGAGCGTTGAACTGGGCAATGCCGTACTCTTCGATCTGGGCCTTGTTGGTGAATCCCAGGTCTTTCTCCACCTCAAGCTCAACCGGCAGGCCGTGGGTATCCCAACCGGCCTTGCGGAAGACAGAGAAGCCCTTCATTGTCTTGTAGCGCGGAATGATGTCCTTGTAGACCCGGGAGAGAACGTGGTGAATACCCGGGCTGCCGTTGACCGTGGGCGGACCATCATACAGGGTGAACTGCGGCGCTCCCTCCCGAGCCTCGCTGGTCTTCTCGAATATGCGCGCGTCCTTCCAGAAGCGCAATATGCGCTCCTCCAGTTGAGGAAAGCTCACCTTACTGCTGACTGGCTTGAACACGGGTTCCTCTCCGGCTAATATCATAAGCCCCCTTCCACCTCAGGGAAAGGGACTTGTTTGACTGGCCCGTCTATTGGAAGTATGTCTCCGCCAAAGCTACCTTCCTGGGAAGTTGGGCTTCCTTTTCTCCATGAAGGCGCTCACGCCCTCCTTGGAGTCCTCGGTCTGGAAATGGGACATCGAGGACAGCTTCTCCATCTCCACGCCGCTATAGAGATCAACCTGGATACCACGGTTGACGGCGTACTTGATGTATTTCGAGGCCATGGGGCTTCGCTGCCTGAGCTTGTCTGCCACTTCCATGACCGTTTCCTCGAGCTTGTCGGCCGGAACTGCCTTGTTGACCAACCCCCACTGCTCTGCCTCTTTGCCTGTGAGCCAGTCGCCGGTGAAGAGGAGCTCTTTGGCCTTTCTCAGCGGTATCAGCCTGGGGAGCCTTTGCGATCCGCCCCCTGTAGGTACCAGCCCGAAGGTAGCATGCTGATCGCCTATCCGGGCATCTTCTGAAGCATAGGCCAGGTCACAGGCCTCCATCAGTTCGATGCCTCCGGCCAGGCACAGGCCGTTCACCATGGCTATTACCACTTTGCTCATGTGCTCGATGAGGTAGTTGGTGTCGTGAAAGAGTTGGCCGTAGGCTACGATATCCGCAGCCCGGTCAAGCAAGGTGCTGATGTGCTTCAGGTCGGCCCCGGTGCAGAACGCCCGGCCGGCACCGGTAATGATGATCACTCTCACCTCGGGGTCGACGTCCAGCTTCTGGAGCACGTCTTGCAGTTGCCTGTGGGTGTCGGGATGCAATGCATTGAGTGCGTCGGGACGGTTGATGGTGATCTTGGCTATGCTGTCCTTTATCTCAAGAATGAGGTGCTCGTATGGTTCGTAATCCATGAATTACCCTCCTTCTGCATGTCGCAACCGCGCGGCAGGTCTATGAGATCGAGACAGATAGGAATCGGGCAGGGCAAGTGTACGCTCACATCTACCTGCCGGGGAAGTTTGGCTTTCGCTTCTCCAGGAAAGCATTGAATCCCTCTTGCCTGTCCTCGGTTGAGGCGTGTGCCGCCAAAGCACCCTTCTCCAGCAGGAGGCCAGTGTGCAGGTCAACCTGCATGCCACGATTGACGAGCATCTTGATGGCTTTCGAGGCCATAGGGCTCCGCTCGGCCAGCTTCTGCGCCATTTCCATGGTTGCTTCCTCTAGCTTGTCGGCCGGGACAGTCTTGTTCACCAGTCCGAGGGCCTCTGCCTCCTTCGCCGTAATCCAGTCTCCAGTGAGCAGCAGCTCCTTGGCCTTCTTCAGCGGGATCTGTCGTGGCAGCCTCTGTGTGCTACCTCCACCAGGGATGAGGCCGAACGTAGCGTGCTGGTCGCCTATGCGGGCATCCTCCGAGGCGATGGCGATGTCGCATGCCTCCAGTAGCTCGATCCCCCCGGCAAGTGCCATGCCGTTCACTGAGGCTATGACGGGCTTGCTAAGGTCTTCAATCATGTTGTACGTGTCGTAGAAAAGCTGGCCGAAAGCGGCCATTTCTTGTGGCTTGTCAACCAATGAAATGGCGTACTTCAGGTCTGCCCCCGCGCAGAAAGCTCTGCCCGCGCCAGTGATGACCACCACGCGTGCTTCCGGGTCGTCTTCGATATCCTTCAGCGCTGCCTGCAATTCCAGGTGGGTGTCTTTGTCTATGGCGTTCAAGTCGCTCGGACGGTTGAGGGTGATCTTGGCTATCCTGTCTTTCTTCTCCACGATTATTTTCTTGTACTGCACGGGCTTGGTCCTCCTCTGCGATTCCCGCATGGTGGGGGGTGGCAGGCACTCCCTTTCCGGGTACACCGATGCCAATTGTACGTTTTTTAGGCGTCAGGTGTCAATTGAACGGGGGCCGGAATGAGTGCCGCTGTTCGGTCTCTCTTGCGGCCCGGTTCCCAGGGGCAGGATGGTTCACCTGTCGGGACTGTAGAACGTGCCCGTGGCGAAGCGCGACAGATCGTCAGGCTGTCGGAACGTGGTGCCGATAGCGCTGGGCAAGGGCCTGGGAGTGATGTGATCTCAATGGCGGCCGGTGTTGGCTTGGGGCACCAAGCCGCGGAGCAGTATTAGCTGAAGCGGTCGGCGAAGAGGTGGTCTCGTACTATGGCGCGGACTGCCTCCAGTCCGGGGCAGTCGGGCAGATCTCGTATGGGCTTGCCCACCAGGTCGTAGTAGGCGATGCTGTCGTCGTGCGGAATGTAGCCGAGCACCGGCAACCCCGTATCATCGGCGAACTGTTGGAGCAAGTCCCTGCTTCCTGCGACCCTGTTGAATACAAGGCCCATCTTCTGGCATTTGACAACCCGCTCGTTCTCCACCATGCCTTTGATCATGGCCGCCGTCCGCAGGCCCCTGGAAGTGGCGTCGCTCACGATGACCAGAGTATCAATACCGCGCATGACCTGCCGGTTCAACTGCTCCAGGCCGGCTTCGCCGTCAATAATGGTGGTATCGAAGCTCTTTGACAGGGTCTCAATGGCGCCTCGCAGCACGTCGTTCACCGGGCAAAAGCAGCCAAGTGTCTCGGTGCGGCCCATGGCCAGCAGGGCGAGGTCTTCCGTCTCGCACAGCGCCTCCAGAGTCATGTAATCAAGCGCGCCAGCCAGTTGCCTTTTGTCGCCCTGCGTGCCGCTTCTGGCTGTTCTGATAATGTCCTCGCGTATTCCACCCATGGTCCGGCTGACTTCGACCCCCAGCACGTTGGGCAAGTTCATGGCCGGGTCGGCGTCTATCAGCAGCAGCCTGCCCGCTTTCTTGGTCTCCAGGAGCACCTTGGCGATCAGGGCTGTGAACATGGTCTTGCCCGTGCCGCCCTTGCCGCATATGGCCACCAGCCTTCTGCTGGGGGTGGTGGAATCAGTCATGGGTTCTCCCACCTACGCACATTTGTCGTCTGCCTGCTTCTCTAGCCCTCAGGATTGGTCTCGCCCTGGCTGCCAGTCACCTTGCGCACCTTGATGATCTGCCTGATGTCATCACAGACGGGCCGGTCGGGACAGACACTGCAGTCCCATCCCAACGAGCACTCGTAGAGGTCAAAGCCCTTGGCTTTCCAGTTCTCGGCGATGAGGCTGTTTGATATCTTCTCGACCTGAGTGCTTAGCTCCTCTAGTGGCTCGAGGTCCTCTTTGGCCGAAGTAACGAATACTACCTCTACTGCCTCGACATCAGGAACGTCCGATCTCAGAATGGCCATCAGCGCTCGCCCCAGTGTCTCGAAGCAGAACCCCTTCGAGGCCGCGTCTTTGCTCACCCTGCACCACATGTAGCGGCTCGAGCTCCTGACCATGTAGCCCTCGATTCGGTCGGAAGGGTATTGGGTGAAGCGAATTGGGTCATGCTGTTTCTCGGTCAGATTGGCGCCTCCGGCCATCATTACCTGGCCGAATGGAAGGCTGGCGCCCGGACACTCGGGGATATCGGGCCCGATCAAAGTGATCCTGCCGTTATTGATCGAGGCAACTCTGTCTGTCCACAGCGTGAACGCGCAGGAACCTGCTTCTGGGTTCCCCAGTTCGGCGAAGGAATCTGTGCGCAGTATGAGGCCGGAGCTGGCTCCTGGACCGACCCTGATGGGTAATGTGTCCAGGAGCTCGACTGGGGAGGTGGGGCATTGGATTTGCACCATGCGCCGTCCCCTCGCCCCCATGTCCTCCACATATTCCCTCACCTTGTTGACATAGGCATCGAAGATGGACATAATGCTGAGCTTCTACCCTGGATACCTCGGGTGACTGGTCGTGGAAATCACCAGGCAACTGCAAACGCTGCACCCACCCCGCGGAGGGAGTCTATGGGCTGACGCCTCAGACCGCTTCTGGACGGCGGACTCGGCGTGTCTCCTCAGGATGGTACCGGCGCCTTCTCTCTGGCAAGAAGGGCTGCCCCTATTGCACCGACTATCTGTGGGTCCTCTGCCAGCCTCACCACCTTCAGCTTCAGCTTGTCCTCCAGCGCTTTGACCAACCCTTCGTTCTTGGCGCATCCACCCGTGAGGGCTACATCCGGGACCAGGCCGACCCTGCCGATCATGGAGCTCAACCTGCTGGCTACCGAGTTGTGCAGGCCAGCGGCAATGTCGGGTAGCTCAACTCCCTCGTTGATCAGGGTCACCACCTCAGACTCAGCGAAGACGCTGCACTGGCTGCTGATACTGGCCGGATGGTTTGCGTTGAGTGACAAAGACGAAAGTCCCTCGAGGCCGCAGTCAAGCACCCTGGCCATGGCCTCGAAGAACCTGCCTGTCCCGGCAGCGCATCTGTCGTTCATGACGAACTCCAGCACCTTACCCTTGTCGCTTATAGACGTCACTTTGCAGTCCTGCCCACCGATGTCCACTACTGTTCTCACCGAAGGGCAAAGCCATTGAGCACCGCGGGCATGGCAGGTTATTTCCGAGATGTTTTCGTTGGCAAAGGGCACCTTGAGCCTGCCGTAGCCGGTACCCACAATGTAGTCCAGATCGTCGATAGACGAGAGCCCTGCCTTCTCAATGGCCTGGTCCATGGCGGTGCGTGCCGTCACCTCAGGCTTGGTGGTGGAGGGGATGATAGAATACGACAGGATGGCACCGTCTTTCATCACCACCGCCTTGCCTGTGGCAGAGCCTACGTCACAACCTCCAACAATCATATTGTCTGTCTCCTTCTGACTTGATCACTGGACTGGCCGTAGCCTTTGCATACCTCCGTTTTAACCCAGTCCCATGGCAGAGAAGAACTTGCTGACCTTATCTTTGCACTCGTCCGGCGTGGTGTACCTCTTGTCAAAAAGGTCGAGGCCGATGTGTATATAGGGGACGCCGAGCTCGTTGCATATCTCCCTCATGATGCCGGTGCTGGCTGACCCGTCCTTGTGGCCCATGTGGCCCGGCCAAATGACGCAGTCTATGTTGTAGTCCTTCACCACGCGAACGATGTCGGCGGCAAAGTAGTCAGCCGGACCCCGCGCCTGCCTGACCATGGGTGAGTCGTACAGATTTCTCTTGGCCAGACCCTTGAATATGGTGTCTTCGTTTCTAATGTCGATTGGAGTGTACGGAGTGAAGCCGAACATCTCCATCACCATCACCGCTCCCCACTCCTCCTCCAGCCAGGGCAAGAACTCGAAGACCCAACCGAAGGGAAGGAGGTCAAACCAGAAGTACCTGATCTTCTCGTTCGGGATTGTACCGACCCCTTCCTTGACTCGCTGCTCGGTATTGGCCAACAGGTTGCGCAGCCACTGGGTACCCCTGGGCTTGCCGGTCTGAAAGACCTGGACCGCGGCAAAGCACTGCGGCCCCCCGATGCCCCATCCGTGAGGGCAAGGGACAGCCCGCCTTAGCTGGGCATACTCGGCCCATAGCTCGTATTGCTTGTTGGACTCGATGCATACCTCTCGGAGCCTGTCTAGGTCCAGTTTATGACCAGTGTGCTCTTCCAGGAAAGCGACCATTCGCCTGAGCTCACCGGCGAAGTAGTCTATGCTGCGCTGGTCTTCGAAGTAAGGTGGGTCCGTGGCGAATATGGGAACATCGCGCCACTTCTGGTTCCGTGCCACCGACTGGTGGAGCAGGTTCCCGGCGTCGCATGGGTGAATCAGGCCGATGAGGGCCCAAGGTTTGGGTGTCAACTCGGCCTCTATGTAGTAGAGCGAGAGCCGGCATGCGGTACACCAGTCTGTGCCCAGCCCCATCGCTTCGGCACCGTCGATGTCACCAAGGAGGTATGGGGCAGATGCTGCCAGGAAGGGGGTGGCCATGATCATGTACCATGGGAGGTCCATTGCTTCATAGATTTCCGGGGCGGCGCAGAAGTAGCCGGCTATGAAGGGCTTGCCCTCCTCGGCATATTGCATGATCTGGTCGTAGCGCTCCACGGTGATGTCAGTTATCTCTCTGCTGAGCTGGCTTATGGGGTCCGGGTCCTGCGCCAGAATACCTGACAGGAAGCTGAAGTAATCACGCTCCTCTTTGTACCGGCGAAACAAATGTGGCTCATATTTGTACTGTCTGACCATCGCTTACCTCCCCATCATTTCCAGGAATGCCTGGACTCTTGTTCTGAGCTGGCCAACACCAGTCAGCAGGTATTCCCTGTCCAGTCTGATGTAGGGAAAACCTGTCTCTTTGAGGTCCTCGCCCAGCATGAACTGCTCACCGGTCCAGTTGTCGCACATGACCAGACGCTCCGCAATCACCCCGTCCACGTTGAAGTCGCGGATCATGTCCTTGACGAATGCCGACCTTCTGAGATGGTCACCGAACATCCGGGGACAGGAGGGGCGGTCGGCAATGTAGTAGCGGGCCAGAGCTGTAACGGGGTCGCTGGCGTTTTCATCGACGTCCCTCCACATTGTCCTGCTGCCAAAGCAGAGTGAGTCGGTCACCACCAGGCCGCCCTGATCCTCAATGACGTCGATGTACCTGGGATCATCCAGGATACCGCCTATCAGCATAATCCTGGCGCGATAGTCAGTGTGCCCCTCTGCCCTGCTGAGGTCGTCGAGCAGCTCGCGCAGCAGCTCGTTGTATTCCTGCCGCGGCATGGCGGTGCCGGCCACCATGACCGCCAGTGTCTCTGCCCCAGTAATAGGTGGGTCCTTCCGCTTTCTTAGCTCATAGAGTTGCCTCTGAAGCTGACGCGTTTCGTTGTGAAGCCGGATGGCTTTCCACAGGCGTTCATCCGATATGAAGACACCCAGATGAAACCCGAGTCTGTCCTTGAACAGGGAGATCTCCTCCCGGTACCATTCCACCTGCGGTTCTGTCACCTTCTTGGGAAGGCTGAGGAGGTGGACAAAAGGCGTGTCTATCTTGCGCTTCCAATGGTCGTAGATGCGGCGCACGTGGTCGCAACTGTTGACCCAGGCGCACCCATCCAGGAAGCTGTACTCTCCCCTGAGACCCAGGTCCAGCGAGTGGCGAATGAAGCTACAGTTGATGAGACTGACACACGCATCCGCCAGCTCTGTGCTGGTGCTGCCCGTTCCACGCATACGGAAAGGGACACAGCCAGCAGCCGTGATGACCTCTTCCGGGATGTAGGAGCAATAGCAGCCCAACACCCTGCCACCCTGGTCCTTCCACTTCTGGAGCTCAGGATTGACGAGACTCCGGGTCGCTTCCTGAAACTGCTGCAACACTTGGGACTTCAACTTGGTTTCCACCTAGTGTTCCCCCCTTTCCAGGCTGTGCCCTTTTCCACCGTGGAAGCTTGCTCTTCCCTTCTTCAACCGTTCCTAGCCATCTGCCCGTGAGCACTAACGGGCCACACCCATCCCACGATGGGTACCTGCTTCACATGACCCGATAGCTGTGCTTAGCAAGCAGTAGCGACCGGTTAGCAGTGGGAGCCTTTGTCCGTGACCTCAGCCAGATTCTCGGTATTGGAATAGCACAGAGAGGGTATGTTTGTCAAATGGCAAGGGCTCTGGGGGCTCCAGGTTTGACTTGTCCAGTGTGATATGCTATAGAATACAGTGCACTGACCATTGTGGAGGTAAGCAGGAGATAGCGAAGCCGTTGCGCGTTAACGAGGAGATCAGGGCCAGGGAGGTCCTGGTCATTGGGGAGAAGGGGGAGCGCCTTGATGTCATGCCTCTGAGGGAGGCGCTCCAGGTAGCCAGAGAGCGCAGCTTGGACCTGGTTGAGGTTGCCTCCACAGCGGTCCCTCCAGTATGTCGTCTCTTGGACTATGGCAGGTACAAGTATGAGCAGGCAAAGAAGGAGCGCGAGTCCAGGAAGGGCCGCAAGACGTCGCTGATACGAGAGGTCCGGCTCAGACCGAGGATCGGAGGGCAAGACCTTGACTGCAAGATCCGACTGATTGAGCGGCTTCTGGCGGAGGGCGACAAGGTAAAGGTCACGGTGATCTATCGAGGGAGAGAGGTCACCCGGCCGGAGTTGGGTAAGAAGGTGCTTCAGGAGGTCTTGAGCCGGTTGAAGGACAAGGCAGTCGTTGACCATGCTCCGGTGGTAGAGGAGAGGAGCCTGAGTTTGTTCTTTGCGCCACCCAAGGCGGCCAGGAAAGTGGTAGAGGAGGAGGCTGTTGCCGAAACTAAAGACTCATAAGTCAGCCAAGCGTCGGATTCGCATTACCGGTACGGGCAAGATCATGCATGCCAAGATAGGCAAGAGCCATCTGCGGCGAAAGAAGCCGCCGCGGGTGAAGCGTCAGTATGCGGGACAGGTTGTCGCCAGTTCTGCAAACAGGACACGTTTAGAGCGGCTCGTACCATACAGGTAGAGGAGGTTCTTTGCCGCGAGCCAGAAGTGGACTAGTCACCCATCGTCGTCACAAGAAGGTGTTGAAGCTGACCAAGGGGCACCGGGCGACAAAGCACAGCCTATATCGCCGGGCCCATGAGTCAATGCTGAAGTCGCTCAGCTATGCCTATCGCCACCGGCGGGAGCGCAAGGCGGACATGCGGCGGTTGTGGATTTCCAGAATCAACGCGGCTGCTCGGTCTGAGGGGATATCCTATTCTCAGTTCATAAACGGCCTGAAAAGGGCACAGATAGAGGTCAACCGCAAAATGCTGGCCGACATGGCCGTAAGAGACCCGGGTGCTTTCTCGCGCTTGGTAGGGGTGGCCAAGGGGGAGGCGTAAGCATATCAGCAATGCTCGCGGAGCTCGAACAGCTCAAGGCCAGAGCGTTCTCCGAGCTCGACGTTATAGATAACCTCAAGCATCTGGAGGAGTGGCGGCTCCGGTATCTTGGCAGAAAAGGTTCCCTCACCTTAGTACTGAGGGGGCTCAGCGGGTTGCCCCTGGAGGAGAGGCGGGTGGTGGGGGCGGCGGCTAACGAGATCAAGGCCGCGCTGGAGGCTGGGCTCAAGCAGAAGCAGGACTCCCTCAAAGAACAAAGCCTGGCTGTCGCTCTCCAGAAAAGTCGGATTGACGTGACCTTGCCCGGGTATCCCGTCAACGTAGGGCGTTTTCATCCCACTACTCAGACAATACGGGAAGTGTGCGCTGTCTTTGCCTCCATGGGCTTCCAGGTAATAGAAGGGCCGGAGGTGGAATGGGACTACTACAACTTTGAGGCGTTGAACATACCCAGGGACCATCCGGCTAGAGACATGTGGGCCACTCTGTGGGTGGAGGCACCAGAGGGTGAGAACCCGATGCTTCTGCGTACCCATACTTCACCGATGCAGATAAGGCTCATGGAGAAGACCCGCCCCCCGGTGCGGGCGGTCATACCGGGCAAGACCTACCGGTACGAGGCCACTGACGCTACTCACGAGTCCATGTTCTATCAGATCGAGGGACTGGCTGTGGACCGAGGCATTACTATGGGTGACCTCAAGGGCACATTATTTGAATTCGCTCGTCGGGTCTTCGGGGAAGAGCGCAGGGCAAGATTTCGCTGTGACTACTTCCCCTTCGTTGAGCCTGGAGTGGAAATGGCCATCGACTGCTGGGTGTGCCGGGGCAAAGGGTGCCGCTTGTGCGGCAACACCGGGTGGATTGAGATACTGGGCGCTGGGATGGTCCACCCCCAGGTTCTCAGAAGGGTGGACTACGACCCTGACGTCTACAGTGGGTTCGCGTTTGGAGTGGGTGTGGAGAGAATCCCGATGCTGAGATATGGCATCGAAGACATTCGCCTGTTCTATGGGAATGACCTGCGGTTCTTGAAGCAGTTCTGATGCGGTACTTCTCGGCTATTGAAAGCTACTGAAAAATGAAGGTCTCTCTTAACTGGCTCAGGGACTATGTTGACCTGGCACAGCCTGTTAAGGAGCTGGCAGACAGGTTGACCATGTCCGGCAACGAGGTCAAGGGCGTCGAGATCGTGGGCCAGACCTGGGACAACATAGTGGTGGGTCAGATTGCTGCGGTGGAACCTCATCCGAATGCAGACCGTCTCACTCTGGTGACGGTGGACCTGGGGATGGAACGTTCAACAGTGGTGTGTGGTGCTCCTAATGTGCGCGTGGGCGACAAGGTACCTTTTGCCAAGGTCGGGGCCTACCTGATTGACGGCCACACGGGGGAGCGGGTCCAACTGAAGGCCGCCAAGATCAGGGGCATCGTATCGGAAGGCATGGCCTGCTCGGAGAAAGAGTTGGGAATCTCGGATAGCCACGAGGGGCTGATGATCTTGCCTGCAGAGGCTCCGGTAGGGGTGCCTCTGGCCGACTACCTGGGCGATGCGGTTCTTGACATGGACATTACGCCCAACCGGCCTGATTGTCTCTCCGTCATCGGAATAGCCAGGGAGGTGGCGGCCCTGACCAGGAAGGAGGCCAGAGTTCCTGCGGTCCACTATGATGAAGAAGGGCCGCCCATCGAGCAGAAGGTCTCTGTGGAAATTGTAGATGCTGACCTGTGCCGCCGGTACTGTGCCAGCCTGATTGAAGGAGTCAAGATAGGCGACTCTCCTCCCTGGATACAACAGCGCCTGCTGGCCTGCGGTATGAGACCGATCAACAATGTTGTCGATATCACCAACTATGTGATGCTTGAGTACGGGCAGCCGCTTCATGCCTTTGATTTCGGACAGATTGGCGGAGGGAAGATCATCGTGCGGCGGGCATCAGAGGGAGAGCGGATAACCTCGCTCGATGGGGTGGACCGTACTCTGACCTCTGACATGCTGGTCATAGCCGACAGCGTCATTCCGGTGGCTATCGCCGGGGTGATGGGTGGGGCGGATAGCGAGGTGATCGGCATAACCAGGTCCATATTGCTGGAGTCGGCCAACTTCAATCCGGCCAGCATCAGGCGCACATCGATGAACCTGAAGCTGCGCAGCGAAGCCTCTCTCCGTTTCGAGCGGGGAATCAGCCCGGAGCTCACTCTTCGGGCGCTGAGGCGTGCAACGCAGCTGATCCTCGAACTCGGCGGTGGTACAGCAGCCAGGGGTGTCATCGACGTCTATCCGGGCAGACGTGACCCCAGGCGGATACAGTTCCCGCTTTGGCAGGTGAAGCGCCTTCTGGGCATTGAGATGAAGATGGACCAGGTGTCGGAGATACTCGGTTCGCTCGGCTTTGAGTGCCGTCCGCAAGGTCCTTCGGAGGTGGAGGTGACGGTGCCCTACTGGCGCGTGGATGTGAGTGAGGCGGCTGACCTGGTGGAGGAGTTGGCCCGGATCGTGGGCTACGACTATATTCCTACCACTACCATGAGTGGCCCTCTGCCTGGACCGCAGTTCGACCCTCAGGTGACGGTGCGGGAAAAGTTGCGTGAGTTCATGGTTGGTTGCGGCTTCCAGGAGGTGATAAGTTACTCATTGGTCAGCCTGGAAAGGCTGGCCGTGGCCGGGCCGGTGAAGGAGGCCTTGCGGGTGGCCAACCCGCTGAGCAGGGAACAGGAGTATCTGCGTACCAGCCTGTGGCCAAGTCTGCTGGCCGTGCTCGGTTCCAACCAGCGACACGAGGAGGGGGGTATCAGGCTGTTTGAGATCGGCAAGGCGTACCTGCGCCGTGGGGACGACCTGCCTGAAGAGAGGGAGGTTCTCGGTGGCGTGGTGAGTGGTCCACGAAGCGGCGTCTCGTGGTTGGGTCCGCAAGGGTGGCTTGACTTCTTCGACATCAAAGGGGTGGTGGATGCTCTGCTGGACAGGTTGGGGATTGAGGCAGACTTCCGACCGGTGGAAAAAGAGACGCTGCACCCCGGCAGAGCGGCAGAGGTAGTGGTAGGGGACGAGGTTATCGGGCTGATGGGTGAGGTGCATCCCAGGTTGGTGGAAAGCCTTGACCTTCTGCCGCAGACGGTGGCTATCTTTGAGCTTGAAATCCCGAAACTGGCGTCCAGAGCGGGCCTTGGACGCGGGTACCGGCCGCTGTCGCGCTTTCCGGAGTCCGACCGCGACATAGCGGTTGTAGTGGACACTGAGGTACCGGCCAAGAAGGTGATGGACATTATCAAGGGATTCCCTCTGGTGACCCGCGTGACGCTGTTCGACGTCTACACCGGAGCGCAGATACCGCCGGGGAAGAAATCGCTGGCCTTCAGGGTGGTGTATCAGTCGACCACCCATACCCTGACGGATGAGGAGATACAGGGACTGGAGCGGGACATCGTGGCCAGGCTTTCTCAAGAGACCGGGGCGGTCCTGCGCAGCCGCTAAGGCACGCTCCGAAGTTTACGGTTGGTGCAGTCAGCCCTCGGCGTACGTTGTATCAGCGACTCCAGATAGTCTCTCCAGTTTGCAGTCTACAGTTTGAACTCGGTGAGCAACTGCTCCAGCTTGTCGTCGTTGCCTGCCACGATGAGGAGGTCGTTCGGCTTGATCGCCTCCATCCGGTCGGGGGTGACGAGGACCTCTTTCTGACGCCGGATGAGCAGCACTGCCACCCCCCGCTTACCCTCCCGGCCAAGCCCGAGTTCAGCCAACGTCTTGCCGTGGAATGAGGCCGGGGGGACGAGCTTGGCCACGCCGTAAGTGGGGGCCACGGAGATGTAGTCCAGGACGTCGGTCAAGGTGAGAGCATGGGCCACCCGGGTCCCCATTTCCTGCTCTGGGTAGACCACCTTGTCAGCGCCGATCTTGTCCAGAATGCTGCCATGCAGCTCGTTGTTGGCCCTGGCTATGACGTAAGGAAGCCCCAGCTTCTTCAGCAGGATCGTTGACAGAACGCTGTTCTGGATGTCCGAACCCATGGCGACTATGGCCACGTCGAAGTTGGCGATGCCCAGCTCCTTCAATATGGCTTCGTTGGTGCCGTCCGCCTGGACAGCGTGAGTGACCTCGGACGATATGTCCTGCACCTTTCTCTCGTTGAGATCCAGGGCGAGCACCTCGTGCCCCATGCTGAACAGGGTGCTGGCCAGGCTGGTCCCGAACCGTCCAAGCCCTATTATCGCCACCTGCTTTTTCATGCCTGCCTCCTATCCGATCCTGATCTGGTCTTCAGGGTATCGATGCGTTGCTGGCTGCTGTCGTTGTATCAGGGCCAGGGCTATGGCAAGAGGCCCTAGCCGTCCCGCAAACATGGTGGCTGTAATGATCAGCCGGCCCGCCATGGATAGTTCAGGGACTATGCCCGTTGACAGGCCAACGGTGCCAAAAGCGGAGACCGTCTCGAAGAGCAGCCTCAGGAAGGTGAACGACTCAGTCAGCGTCAAGACAAACACAGCGACGCTTACCAAGCCCAGTGACAGCATGACCACGGTGAGCGCCCGGTTGACTTGCTGGGTCTTGAACTCTCTGCCGAAGGCTCCGGCGAACTGCTTTCCCTTGAGTGAGCTCCAGATGGTGGCGATGATCATGCCGAAGGTATTGACCTTTATGCCACCGGCCGTGGAACCGGCGGCGCCTCCGACGAACATGAGAAGTATAGTCAGAAAGAGCGAATAGTCTGCAATGCTGCCGATGTCCATGGTGCTGAAGCCGGCGGTTCGGGCCGTCACCGAGTGGAAGAAGGCGTTGAGCAGCTTCTGTGGAAGGGAGAGAGGCCCCAATGTATCCGGGGCGGAATACTCGGTAAGCAGGATGACTATCATGCCGATGGCCAGCAACGCCGCGCTGGTGATCAGGACTATCTTGCTGTCCAGTGCTAGTCTGCTGAATCGCCTCACAGCGAGGACATCGGCCACTACCACGAAGCTGATGCCACCGAGGATGATCAGGGCTGCGGTAGCCAGCACCACGAGGGCGTCCGCCTGAAAGTCAGCCAGGCTTCGGAAACCACCGAAGAGGTCAAACCCCGCGTTGTTGAACGACGAGACGGAGTGGAATACCCCCCTCCACACGGCCGTCGCCGGAGGATATTCGCTCCAGAATCGGGCGGAGAAGATGACGGCCCCGATGCCTTCAGCCAGTGCGGTGAACAGGGCTATCCTCCTGACCAGCTTGACTAGGCCCCCCAGCCGCCGCAGGCTCATGGTCTCGCCGATGAGGAGCCGCTCCCTGAGGCCAATCCTGCGGCCCAGCACCAGCAACAGGAGGGTTGCGCTGGTCATGAAACCGAAGCCACCAAGCTGGATGAGTAGCAGGATCACCACCTGTCCGAAGCCGCTCCAGTAGTCTCCCGTGTCCACCACCACGTGGCCGGTGACACATACTGCCGAAGTTGCAGTGAAAAGGGCGTCGACCGCGTGGGTGAATTGACCTGCCTTGCTGGATATGGGCAACATGAGCAGCACCGTCCCAACCAGGATCAAGCCCAGGAAGCCGTATACCAGCAGCAAGGGGGACAGTCGGCGGGGCGCTCTCTGCGTGGTAACCGTGGGCAAGGGGATATGCCACTGCTTGATCCTGGGTACACGGAATACTCGGTCGCCGAGTCTTCTGTAGTAGCTCTGCTGCACTCTTAGCTGCCCAGCTTTTCTCGTGCCATTCTAGTGGGAAGTTGGTAGGGCGTCAACGACGTTCGCTCGGCGAGACGCTGTCTTGAGGCAACAGGCCCCCTGATGTATGGCCAGGGGGCTGGTGGCAGCTTGAGCACTCGGGGACTAGCTGGTGGCTGGCGCTGTGTTAGCCTGCCGTCTCGACCGGCTGCCACTGCCATCCCTCTCTCCTCTGGACGACATGGCCCAGACCTGGGAAGGGGAAGTGGAAGGCCGTCACCAGGGCCCTGTCAGCCGCGGCCATGTTCAGAATCCGGCGCCTGGTGGCCACAGCCTGCTCGGGAGCGAAGTCCACCACCGCGCACCATTCCGGCTGCTCGATGTGAATGGGGTGGAGCGCGGCGTCGGAGATGCACAGCAGTTGCTCGCCTCCCGAGTGAATGGCCAGCGCTATGTGCCCCGGTGTATGGCCGGGAGCGGCGATAGCGCGCACACCGGGCACGATTTCCGTTTCACGGTCGACCAGGTCCAGTTGGTCTTGGACCGCTGGGAGGTTCTTGCGTGCAATCGTGAGGAGGACCTCTTTGAGGTGCTCATCGAGCTCCAGTTCCGCCCGCTCTGAGGTCCAGAAGTCCCACTCGTCTTTCCACATAACGTGGCGGGCGTTGGGGAAGGCTGGCCTGCCGTCGCCGGTTGTGTTGCCGCCGATATGGTCCGGGTGTCCGTGCGTCAGGATGACCGTGTCGATGTCCCCGGGCGCGACCCCTTCGGCCTCCAGGTTCCGAAGAAGCCTTCCTGTGTCTGGGCCGAGGTCGCCCGCACCCGTATCCACCAGCACCCGGCGCTCGCCTGTGTTGACCACCAGACAGATATACGGACTGACCCACTCCAGCCACTGTTCCGGTTGTATGTTGTGTTCACGGAGTGTCTGATCGAGGCGTTGTGGCGGCGCGCTGGCGAAGAGAAGGGTGGCGGGGGGGGGAAAGGTTGGCGGTGTGTAGGTAAGGGTGCCGTCGCTGACCGCGATGCAGTCGAAGGCCCCCACCTGGAAGCGATACGTCTCAGTGTTCATGGTTTTCCTCCCCGTCACATCTGTCCCCGCCTACATGAGGCACTGCGATGGCCTCGACTTCCGGTCCCTCGGCTGATGTCTTGATATTAATACAGTGGTTTGCCAATGGCAACAGGCCAGAGAGTGAGACGGGAGGTTGGCGGGG
>Ga0180300_10000405_pt1 | contig 18794 bp, 22 predicted proteins | sample GuaBasSediGuay15_FD_121798 | JGI IMG/M metagenome (GOLD analysis project Ga0180300, IMG submission 121798) | Subseafloor sediment microbial communities from Guaymas Basin, Gulf of California, Mexico - Guay15, Core 4569-2, 21-24 cm | ecosystem: Environmental > Aquatic > Marine > Hydrothermal... | reverse complement strand
TGCCTCCTATTTCCTTATGGAGTAGGTTTGCTTCCTTGCCACGCTGTGGCCTCTCGTCCTGACCTGCAAGGACAATCGCATCCATAATCGCCATTATAGAGTGGCAATTTAAAAAGGTTTCTGATTATCTTTTTAAACGTGGACCATTATTGGGTGTTAGTAATGCAAACCAGACTCAATGAGGGACTTGTTAATGCATATATAGAAGAGCCGCATAGGCATATCAAAAGTGTAATCAATCAGATGCATAAAATCGCTGAAGCGAGGGCTATGCCATATGCCGAGTTTCTTGAGTGGGTTGCAGCTGAGATGGTAGCTCAACTGAGGAGGGAAAAGGCAGCGAGATTCTTGCAAGCCCATTCTGTACAGCCCTCAACAAAGTTCGGCTTTAACCATGCCTCAGATGAATTTTGGGACATGCTGCCCCTTGTGCGAGCCAATGAGAATTACCATCTAATAGAGACCTCCCTGTTTGGGAGATTGAATGGCTCTTTAGTGATAGACCTGGGATGCGGTTCAAGGCATAGTGTTGAGGGGGTTGCCAAATACCTAGCAGAGGAGTATGGTATAGCTGAGTATATTGGTGTGGACCCAAACCATATAAAGGATGAGGCATGGGAGCTTAAGCTGGATGATATTGGTGCAATAGTGAGGGTTGAAACAAGGGGGCAGGATGCACTGAGCTATCTAGTGAATTCCAAAGCAGAGGGGCATGTTCTAGCAAATGGGTTCCTGTGCACTGTGCTGCAGGAGGATGTTGAACTGGCTCAAAGCAATCATGTTGGCATAATGTATGAGGCAGGGCTCATTGAGATGATAAGTGAGAGGGTTGGCTTTGGCAATCTTGTTTTCGGGACAGAGATTAGCCAGCGCTATCAAAAGTTACTCAAGAAGATGGGGTTTTATCTAAGCTTTTGGGACGAGACCACAGGGTTCATAATGCTGAGAGAGGTTAAATAGAATCACTTGGTTTGCTCTCTTCTCTTAGAGTAATACACTGCACCAATCCCCACGATAAGCAGCAGAAGTATTGTGTAGAGCAATAGATTGTTTTCTGATACTGGGGCGGGTCTCTCAATATCAGGCAACTTGTTGGTATCATAAACAAAAGGCTCGAGTTCATAAGGGTGCTCGCACTTATCCTTTGGCACGCACACCCCGAAATCCAGCTTTGTACAGCACACTTCACCCCGAGAGCAATCCTCATCAAAATAGCAGAATGTCTTACAAATTCCGTGCTCGCAGTACATTGTGAAGGAGTAGATTACATAACCAGAGAGGGTGGCGCCCATGAAGAATAGGATTGCAGCCAAAGAAGCAACAAATGTCATGAGGAATCTCTTGTCTCTATCCATAGCAATTCTTTATTGGGTGCTTGATATTTAAAACTTTTGTTAATAGCTTAAGGGGTCGAATGACATAGCAACACGCCTATCAAGCACACGTGGCAGTATCTTATCAAAGTAGAACTCCTTGACTTTCACTGCCTCTGCAATAGCCCCTCCAACGCCCAAAGCATATTGCTTAAATCTATCAGTGTAAGCAATGTGTGGCAATGCATGAGCCATCTGTGCCTCAAATTGTTCTAGCTGGTGGTTGTGCTCTATTGCATCTGTAAGGCGCCTCTCCAATTCCCCAAGTTCATCAATTACCCCTTGGGCATTGAGGTTTGGTATATACCTCTCAAAATGAAAGAAAAGCAAGCGAGCGGGTATTGCTGTTAGGAACCCTTTGTCTGCTAGCACCTCACTCAAGTTGAGGTCTTCAAAATACATTGCTGGTATAATGCCATCTGCAATCCGCTTAAGTATAGCCCTCTCATACTCGCTACTCGGTAAGCTCTGAAATGGTAATATTGGTTGTAGCTCTTTATCCACCACTCTTATTAAACCATTTGCTGCAAAACCAGCGAGTGTGGCAACCATAGCCCTGCTTGGGAGAAAGATATCTTTATGTGGATAGTCTGAATGTATGCTCGCTAAGTACATAACCTCTGCAGGAGTTAATTGGCTGAGTGTTTTATAAGCCGAATCTTGGTAATTGAGACCCTGCCTTTCTGACATTTTGAAGTGATAACACATTCCTAAAATATAAATATTTTGGTAATCCACCGAAAAGAATATAATCCTATTGTTGGTATTGGTAATAATGGCAAAGAGGGTTTGGTTCGCAATCGCTATTGCTCTCCTCTATATTCCTCTGATTTTTCTTGGGGTGAACACATTCTTTCCAGAGATAAAGGATACATGCAGCCAAAGGGCAGCTATGGTTGTGTGCCCTCCCACAGAGAACCAAACCCAGGGGTGTGTTACCAATAGGTCAACCAAAATCGCAAACTTTCAGGGGTGCTACGAAACCCAAAGGGCAGAGAGGGAGCAACAGAACAAGGCAAAGTATATTGCAATAATTAGTATCTGTATATTAACCTGGTTGTTCATCCTTAGAAGCAAGCAATGGAGCATAAGATATGGGCTCTTTGCAGGGGTTCTGGTCACTGCCCTCCTGGCAACAATCATCTATATTCAAAACCGCAGCATCATTGGGTTTATTCTGTTGCTCATGCTTTTCCTGTTTGTCATAAGGTTTGTTGAGAAGGAGGCAACTAAATCTTATAAAGGTTGAGCCCAAGCTTTGGTTCATAGTAGCGCTCGAGTTTACCTTGAATAGGTATGATAGTTATCTCACATGTGGCACTTATCACGGCCTCCTTTAGATGACCACTGTATGTCTTAAAACTTGGGTCAGCAATGGTGGCATGGATATGCAAGTATGGCTCGCCATTCATCTCAGATATGTTACCATTGAGCATCGCAATCTCAAAACTGCCCTCAAATTTTTGTTCTGAGTAGTGCTTTGTGCTGGGGTTGTAATTTGCCAGCACCACCCTGTGTGCTGCACCAAGCCCAATTATTAACCCCAATCGGAGATTGTGCTGGATACAGAACTCTTTGAGTTTTGCTATGAGCTCTTCGCCCTTATCCAAGCGCAAAACAAAGGCCTCTTTTGTTTTTAGCACCCTCATCTTCTCACCTAGGCCTTAGTCTTAAACCATTCAATTGTATATCCCAAACCTTGCTCAAGCCCAATCTTTGGTTTCCATCCAAGCAGTCTCTTGGCTTTGGCTATGGATGCCCTTGAGGCCCTCACATCACCCTCCCTCCTTGGAAGGTGTTTTATGCTTGATTTTGAGCCAGTTAGCTTTATCACGAGTTTGGCTAGCCTCTGGATAGGGGTTGCATTGCCTGTGGCAATATTAAACACCCCATTAACCCTTGCAGTGGCAGCCCTTTGAAGGGCATCCACAACATCCACAACATAAACAAAATCACGGGTTTGGGTGCCGTCACCATAAATTATTAGTGGCTTGTTGCTAAGTGCAGCTTGCATGAATTTTGAGATTACCCCAGAGTATTGGTTGCTGGGGTCTTGCCTTGGACCGTAGACATTAAACACCCTTAGACAAACAAAATTTAGGCGGTAGAGGTAGTTGTAAACAATGCAGGCATGCTCCACTCCAAGCTTAGAGGCAGCATATGGGGATATGGGCATTGGCAGCATATCCTCCCTCTTTGGTAGCTTTGGTGAGTTGCCGTAGACAGCAGCAGAACTTGTGAAAACAAATTTTTTTATCCCATGTTTCACGCATGAGTCAAGTATGCTAAGGGTTGCCAAAAGGTTTAGTTTATAGCACCTCTCTGGTTCCTCCACAGACTGAACCACAGAGGTCATTGCAGCCAGATGAAACACATAATCAACTTGCTTGCATACCCTCTCAACCAAGGCTTTGTTGAGCACATTCCCCTTAATAAACTTTACATCCACCCCTGCAAGGTTAGCCAGGGTTCCAGTTGATAGGTTATCCAGCACGATAACCCTGTTTGAATCGCTGAGCGAGCGAGCAAGATTAGAACCTATAAAGCCAGCTCCACCAGTTATCAATACAGTTTTTCCCCTCATTGGTTTGGTGAGATGCTCAGAGATTTTAAAAACCTATCTATTTTATATTCATAAAGCTCGGTTAGGAGGATACGAATGGAATCAATAATTTTTAGTATCACTTCCTCTTTTTATAGTGATACTCTGTCATATGTTTCTCAAAACGCTTACTTAACCTATCAAACCCTTTTTGAAGGTTTTTAAGTTTATGGAAGTATCATCTGAGCGACGTAAGATAGTCACAGTAAGCCCTAAAGAAAAAATAAGTAAAGCAATTATAATGTTCTCTGGGGACCAAGAACCACCAAAGAGTATACGAAATATTTGGTAAATGATATAACCACCAAAAAGGGCCTCAAGGATCAGACCAATCTTCACAATTAGTTCGTGATTATTTTTAGTCTTGCTCATTCTTTTATTTAATCCCACGAATAAGCCAAATAATTAAGAGCACAATCATAACCAAAATTATAATATATAATATCTGCGTGACTCCTTTTTTTGTCATCCTTTTTGGTAGAATCAATTGTATTTATATATCTTTGCTATAGATATTCGCATCTTTTCTATTGGGTGCTTCCTAAAAGGGTTCAAAATGACTCCCATCAGAAACCAAATTTGGTCTTATTTTATATTCACCTCTGAAGAATCCCCAACATTCAACACCTTGAAGTGGCCCTCAACTCTCGCAAAGTCACCAATGAGCGAGTCCTTTAGAATCTCGTTGCGTATCTCAGCACTTGAGTTTATTATAGAGTTGTGGATGATGGAGTTCACAATAACAGCATCCTTGTCTATTGTGACATGGGGACCAATGATAGAGTGGTATATCTTAGCTGAATCATGGATGTAAACCGGAGGAATAATAACCACACCATCCCTTTTCTTAGAGTGCCCGCCATGTTTGTCAAGAAGGAAGCGATTTGTTTCTAAAAGGGTTTCTGGTTTACCGCAATCATACCAACCCTCCACTGGAAAGGTGGTGAGCCTAGCACCCTTGTCCACCATTAATTGGAATGCATCGGTAAGCTGGTACTCGCCCTTTGTTCTTATGTCCTTCTCAATAAGCTCATTGAGGCACTCAAACATCAGCTTTGTGTTTCTTATTACATTCACACCAACAATTGCAGGCATGGGACGTATGTAATCCGGTTTTTCAACTAGTCTCGCTGCGAATTCACCATTCATCTCAATAACACCCCACCTCCGTGGGTCATCCACCATCTTCACCCCAATTGCCCCGTCGTATGGCGTTTTCAACGCAGATTTGAATTCTCCAATAAAGATTGTATCACCATATATTATCAGGGCTGGTTCGTTATTAACAAATGGCTCTGCAAGGAGTATTGCATGTCCAAGCCCCTTTCTCTCTGGCTGTTCTGCAAAATAGAACTTCATATCAGGGTAATTCTTTGTAACATAATCCTTTATCTGGTCGCCAAGATACCCAATGATGAGCACCGCCTCATTTATACCCATATCCCTTATTTTGTCGAGTATATGCCCCAGTATGGGCTTGCCTGCCACATTTATGAGCACTTTGGCAATTGTGTAGGTGTGGGGCTTCAAGCGGGTGCCAACCCCAGCCACCGGGAGTATTGCTTTCATTTTAAAACCACCTCACCAGCAGATGCCCTCATAATTCTTGCCAGTCTTCTTCTCAAGGAACTTCATACCATCTATGAGCACCTTGTCTTTGTAGAGTTCCTCGTTCTTAAGTTCAGGCCATTCAGTAACCCCTATCACCACATCTGCCTGAGCTATTGCCTCTTTTGGGTCTTTGAAATACTTAATCTTGGGGAATACCCTTGCCATGTTATCTATTGCAATCGGGTCATATGCAAGCACCTCTGCACCACGTCTCAGGAGTTCCCTTATTACAATAATGGCTGGGCTCTCACGTATGTCATCAGTGCCTGGTTTAAAGGCAAGACCCAACACTGCCACACTCTTGCCTTTTAGTAGCCCCACTCTCTTCTCTGCCAATTCTACAAGTCTTAATGGTTGGGTCTCATTCACTTCCCACACGGCACTCAGCAGTGGTGTGGGTACCTTTATCCTCTTACCAAGATGGATCAATGCCTTAACATCCTTCGGTAGGCAACTCCCACCAAACCCACGCCCCGCATTGAGATGCTTTCTACTAATTCTCTTATCAAGTCCAACCGCATCCATCACCTCGTACACATCCACGCCAAGGCCTTTACACAAGTTTCCAATTTCATTGGCGAATGAAATCTTTGTTGCAAGGATGGCATTAGAGGTATACTTTATCATCTCTGCAGTTGGGATTGTGGTCTTGAAGAATATTGTTTTGAACTCTTTATAGATGAATTTAATGGCATCAAAGTCCTCATCACACTCGACTCCTACAACAATCCTGAATGGATTCAAGAAGTCCTGAAGGGCAAGCCCCTCTCTAAGGAATTCTGGTACCATTGCAATCCTAAAGTCTGAGTGTCCTGCACTCTCTGCAATGAGTTTTTTAATAACCTTCTGTGTGGTGCCAGGCACAACAGTACTCTTGACAACCACAAGATGCCCTTTTTTATGCTTGAGCACATTACCTATGTCCCTGGCTGCTTGCTTAATATAGCTTAAGTCTTGCTCACCGCTCTCCTTTGGAGGGGTGCCGACTGCTATGAATGTGGCATCAGAGTTCATAATTGCATGCTTAAGGTCTGTGGTGCAACTGAAGTACTCCTCAGGTAGGGAGATTAGCATCTCTTGCAACCCCTCTTCATATATAGGGGCCTCTCGCCTATTAATCCTTGCCACTTTTTCCTTATCGATGTCCATACATATTACCCTTCTCCCACGATGACAGAGCCCCACACCAGTGATTAGCCCGACATAACCTGTACCTATTACAGAGATTGTGAGTGGTGCTGTGAGAAACTTTGGTGAAAGGGTGTAGCAGGGCTTGTTGCTACCCTGTTTGTAAACCCTCACTGATTTGTAGTTGAGCAGGCTCTTATCCTGTTTCAGTTTGTCTTGGAGTTTGATAAGCAAATAACGCTCCTCACCAGGCTTACAGGCAATCTTGAATTGCCTCTTACCATCTTGCATAGACACATCAATGTTAAACACTACACTTTTGTTTACTTGGCTTGACATAAAAACCACCAAGCTCTGGTTAAACCACATCCTTTAAATATCTTACCTTTGCCGCATTAGTCCACTCCATAAAGTTTTTAAATGAGAGAAATTTCCGTCTCAATGGAACGGCCATAGCGACCTGGTGATACCCGAACCCATTCCGAACTCGGAAGTCAAGCAGGCTCGCGTTCTGGAAAGTACTGTGCTCTGCATGGGAACTCCAGATCGCTGTTCCACCTTTTTCCCTCTAATTCTGCCAAAAAATATATTAAGCACATAGTGCCCAACCTGGGTATGTTTGTTAGAACTAAGAGAGTGAAGGGGAATGAGTATGCCTACCTTGTCAAGAGTGTTTGGACAAAACAGGGACCGAGGCAAAGGGTGGTAAGATACATAGGCAGAGTGTTTAAACCCAAAAAGGTACACAACATCGGAGTTGAGGAATATGGAGGGATGGCTGTAAAAGAATTAGCCAAAGAGGACATACAAACATTGCTCACACTCTTAGTTGAGAGAGAGCTAAGCAACCATGGGTTTCAAAGGCGAGGCAAACAGTGGGTGCTTGATGGTTGTGTTGTCAAACCAAGCATTGGAGCAGCCACAATAAATGGGCACAATATTGCTGTACGGATGAATGAGGGTTTTTTGTGTCGCTCCACGATTAGGGCACTCAAAAGAGTGTTAGGGAAGGACAAGCTAAGTGGACATGAACTTGCATCTGCCTTCCTCGAAGCTGGGATTGATATTGATAAGCAGCTCTTTGTTCTGCTCTACCAGAGACTTATGCCTCATAAACAAAGCTAAAGTTCTTCCTACTAACAGATTTGACCTTTGGGTGTTTCTCGAGGAACTCAAACACTGCATTCCACCCTTTCTTCTCTCTAATCCTCTCCAGGTTGTTGAAGAGTTGCTTTAATTCCTGGTATCTCTCGTAGATAAGCTCCCCCTTTTTCATGTTCTCTTCCACACTCAACTCCAACTGCTTCAGGTGCTGTTTCTGTTTCTCAATCATCCTCTCCTGTTTTTGGATTCTCGCTTGGAGAGGGGACTCCTCATGTTGCTCAACATATTGTAGATAATGCTCCACCATTGCGCTGATGCTATCATAGGGCTCGGATTTTAAGTTTGCTAGTGATTTTAGCACATATGAGGAGAGGGCAATTGGATGCTCCTCTGAGTAGTAAATGGTTGGGTTTAATTTGCGATCAAGCAATTTGTGAATTGCCTTATGGATGTCTGCTGGGGAAACTGTTTGGGGCAAGCCCTCCTTATCCCATCTGTTCACAAAGCACAACTCCTCAGCGTATATACCCCCAAGCCCAAGTTCCACTGCAAGAAACTTAACCAAGGAAGGCTGTTTGGTCTGTTTTATTAGCCCCTCAATCTCCTTGGGGTTTGCTTTGTAGCCAATGGTGTTGGGGGGACATACATAGCTTCTACCCCGCTTTAACTCCCTATTGCTCCATGTTTGAGAGTGTAGAACTATCAAAATTTTGTTGTTCTCGTCAAGTAGGAGAAGGTTGCCTTTGCTAAACAACTCCACAACAAGTTTAAGCTTTTGATTGCCCTTAATTATCCCAAAATTAACTATGCGTTCAGCCCCAATCTGGTTTATACTCTCAATGAAAGCGTTTGCAATGTGCTTCCGCAAAGACATGACAAAACTTGTGGCTTCTGGAGTGGCATATTTAACACTCTCTGACACAAACAGCAGTCCTGGAAAGACAATGTTTAGGTTTGTTGTGCCCTGCTTTGTTTTCAAACGCAAGGTGAACTTATCCCCAAATTGATACACCTTGTTTATACGGGCACCCACCAACCCACTAAGTTCTAGCATCAAATTCCCAATATCTATTGAACTCAAACTAAGGTGTTTTCCCATTGTTTGAATCCATGGAGGGGGTGTTTATAAAGGTTTGGAATACATGGAAAGATTTTTATAACCCAAAAATACTTAGTTTGTATCATGGGGTTTTGGGGTAAATTCGCTAAAAGGGTTGAGGATAGCTTCGAACATAGGGTTAGCATATCATTTGCAAGAATAAAAAGGGACACTATCAACTTGTTTAGGTGGATTACATGGCTAAGGACAAGGCTAGAGCAACTCGAAGCAAAACACACTGCTTTGACACAAAATAACGAGCACACACACTCTAAATTCTATCAAAACTTGGAAGCAATAAAGCAGGAAAACCAGAAGCTGAGGGAACACCTAAAACAGCTTTATGATTACATCAAGGTGCTCCATGAAGAGGTTAAGGAATTGCACAATGATGTGCACAAATCAAGCACTATTGATACCCAATTAGATGCCCAAAGGTACACTCCAAGCACAGCTGAAACCACCACGCAAGTTGAGGAGAAGCTTGGAGGGATGTTTGAGCCAAGGGTTACCGTCGGTATTCAAGGGGATAAATTGACCAAAGCTGAGCGGCTTCTTTTAGCAACGCTATACCATGCAACAAGCCCTTTAACCTATGCTGAAATCTCCAAGATTTTGGGGCTAAGTTATGGCACTATTAAGAATCGGTTAAACAGAATAAAATCAAAGGGGTTTGATGTGGAGTTTATCGTCGATAGCAAGGGTCAAAGGCGCTTCTATTTGCCAGAAACAGAGAAAATAAAACTCTCAGGAAGGTAATTCTCGGAAAACTTCCGATACTTTCGGATTCCTGTGTAACAAAAACATGTTACGTGCGTAACTAAAAACATGTTACATGCGTAATGCTTTTTTGATTCCTCCCGACGAGAGAACATGTGACACGTGTAACAAAAACATGTGACACACGTAACGTAACATGTGACACATGTTACATGACACATGTTACATTACATAGCTCTTTTTATTTTGTTAGGAATTCCCGAAGTCTAGAATTCAAACTTGGAACAGCAGTGTTCACATTGAGGTAAAGCGAAACCCTTTTGCCATCCCCTTGAGATGGCTTTAACTGTAACACATGGTTTATGAGCAAGCGATAACTCGGTGTGCTAAGGTAAACCCCATGCACGCCTCTAGCAAACTCGAGTTCAAATTCAGTGCCACCACGCCTCACAACCTTTGTTCTAAATGAGTAAGGCATTGGTTTGTATTTTGAGAGCTCCCTTTGTATCCCATTAACCAACCCAAGTAGATTCACCAACACACCCCTATAGTTAGTTATCTTGGCTATCCTAAACTCAGAATATGCCTCTACTTGGCCCACCCTGCTTGGCACCTCAATGGTCTCTGGCCTAAGCTTCTCTCTAGGTGGCAACAAGCTACGCTTTGCCACCTCACGAACAGGTTTAATATAGTGGCGTTCTAATTCATATGCCTGGCTCAAGCAGAACCAGTAAAGCTCAGCATTTCTTGGTGTGGGTTTAGTTAAGAGTTGCTTAGCGTCAATATACACAGCTCCTGCAGTGATAAACTCCTCAACCAGCTCGTCCAAGGGTTTCATATATGTAAGCGTAATATCCCTTGGCAGGGTGCCCCCCACACCAGCCAGTAGCCCCTCCAGCAATTGGCTGGCTACAGTCATGTTAACATAGACTTTACCATCTGGAGAGACCCAACGCTCCCTGCTTCCAGTCCTAAACCCCTCTAATGAGCCAATTATCTCCTGATTCCTCAAGAAGTTCTCAAACTGATTTAGGCGCCCCTTGTAATGGGGCTTACCCTCCTTGATTGGAAGATTGAACCTAACCCTACCCCAAGTGAATGTCAATTTAGTTATTCCCTTGTTTAGTAGTGTATCTAGAGTTCTGGGCTCGTCTTCATTGAGCTTTTCTTCCATCAACCCATCAAGCTCCAAATAAACCCTTCTCCACAAACTTGGTTTGAATGTGGATGCTATTGAATTCAGTTGGTCCCTCCTCTCTACAATTCCCCTATAGAGTTGCCAACCCTCCTCTGTGAGCCAGAAAAGGGGCTCACCTTTATCAAAAAGTGGCTCAGTTTCAACTCTAGGCAATTTTGGATATTGGGTTTGCACAAAGAGCTCTATAGTTGCGCTTCTGGGACCCATAACAGATTATAAGAAAGGAGTTCTTATAAAGATTATCCGATAAGTTTAAAAATCACTAAAATGGAGTGGTGATTTAATATGGTGTTAATACCAAAATCTGTTTTGATTATATACTGCCCTCTTTCTGGTCCCAGACATTCGGCGGAGAATTTAAAGAGGGTTAGGAAACCCCTAGAACGATTGTTAAGTGAGAATGGGATTGAGTTTAGGTATGAGGATAGGTTACTGCCCTACGATGCTATAAAAAGGTACGGTCAAGATTACCCGTTTGATATCCTTCTGGGGGGTGATAGTGCCCTCAAGTATATGGTCCAAGGCATGGTAGAAGAGGGTCTAAATGAAGGGGGGTTAATTGCACAATTCAAATTTGGCTCTGGTAATGACTTTCTCAGTGCCAATGGGATAAGTTCCATTGATGACACTTTTGAGGCACTGCGGGGCTTCTTCTCTCAGCCAGATGAATTCTCAAGGCGAGTTGACCTATTAGCAGCAAAAATAGACGATACTCAAAGGGTAGAGTATGGCACATTCATGATTGGTTTTGGGCTCAGTGCAAATATAGCCTATCGCACAAGCTTCCGGATGAAGAAGCACCTCCCTGGGCAATTTGCTTACAAGACAGCTGTTTACAGGACATTGGTCCAGGATTATTGGGGATTAAAAACAAGAGTTAAAGTAAGCACCAACAGAGGAGAGGAGTTAGAGGCAGAGTTAATCTCTCTAATGGTGTGCAATGGTCCATATGCGGGTGCTGGAATGATGCCTGTGCCATGGGCAGAGATTGATGATGGGGTGCTAAACCTGTTTGGGGTTGATATGATGAACCCTGTAAGGCTTGCAAGGGTTTTTGACAGGGTGTATGACGGCTCCCATGTGGAGTTAAAGGAGTGCCACTTCTTAGACGGCGAAAGCTTTGAAATTGAGTTTGAAAAAGGGCTTTTGACTCAGATTGATGGAGAGGTAATAAAAAAGGGAGGGAGACCAGTAAAGCCACATAAAGTAGAGGTTCAGGTATTACCAAAGGCACTCAGTTGCATATACTTACCAACAAAACAAAGGCATGCTACTCAGAGCTACCCCCCACAGAAAGCCAGGAACGCCAACAAGCCTCGCTTTGATAGGCGGCGTTTTTAGAATTTAAAACTTCTAGAGAAACCTTTAATAATTCAAGCCAGTATGCTTGCTTTTATGCGAGAAATGGAAGGGATAACCGAGTTGGCTAAAGAGCTCATAAGATTTAAAACTGTGAGCGGCAATTGTAAAGCCGCCAAGGATTGCCTTGGGTTTATTGCCAGACAGCTCAAGCAAATCAAAATAGGAATTAGGCACTATGAATTTGGTGGTTTTCCTTCATTAATAGCATACCCAAACCCGACGAGAAATTGTAGGCTTGTTCTTGTGGGGCATATTGATGTTGTGCCTGCACCTGAAAGCATGTTTAAACCAAGGGTAGTGGCTGGGAAGCTTTACGGTAGGGGTGCAATAGATATGAAAGCTCAGGTTGCTGCAATGATTGCGGTGGTAAAAAAACTCGGCAAGAGATGCTCAGTGGGTTTGATGCTGACCTCAGATGAGGAGCTCGGTGGCAAGCATGGTGTCAAGCAATTGTTGGATATAGGGTATAAAGCAGATTTCTTTATAGCCCCTGATGGTGGGTTTGATTTTGAATTGATAACAAAGGAGAAGGGGGTGCTGTGGTTGGAGATTAATGTAAGGGGAAAGAGTGCACATGCAAGCAGGCCTTGGGAGGGTGTGAATGCAATAGAGGAGCTTATTGCAAAGCTCAAACAAATAAAAGCCCTGTTCCCAAAGGGTAGTGCAAACAGTTGGGTTAACACCATAAACATATCAAAAATCGAGGGTGGTGATGCACCAAACAAGGTACCCTGTGAGGCAAAGGCAGTTATAGACATTAGATATACCTCTAAGCCAGATGCCATCCTCAAAAAGATTGGTAATATTGTTGAGTATAAGGTGCTTGAGTTTGCCCCTGTTTTCACAACAGATGAGAACTCACCCCAGATTAAATCACTGGCTAGGGTGATGTCAATGGTTCTAGGCAGGGAGGTTGAGCCAAGCTTTGAGCATGGTGCCTCTGATGCAAGGTATTTTGCAGAGCTAGGCATTCCAGGTGCCATCTTTGCCCCAAAGGGGGATAACCCGCACGGGGATGGTGAGTATGTTGTGATTGACTCGTTGTACAAGTTCTACAAGATACTGGAGTTGTTCGCTCAGGAAAGTTTTTAAATAATTATGTGTAATTGGATTAGCTATGCATGAGACAATTATTGCAAGGCGTATAATAGAAGATGCAAAGAAGCACGGTAATGTGAAAGCCATAACAGTTGAGGTTGGAGAGCTCTCCCACCTCCCACTTGAAGACCTCAAGCCAACTCTCAATGAGATGGTTGATTGGAAAGTGGATTACAAAGTGAAGAAAGCCAAAGTCAAGTGTGAGTGCGGTTATGAGGGCTCGCCTAAAATTCTACTTAGGACCCATGAGCACACTTATTTTGAATGCCCAAAATGTGGCAAGGTGCCTAAGGTGTTGGAGGGTCAATACATAAAACTGGTTAAAGTGGAGGTGGAGTGAATGTGCATGGCTTTCCCTGGGAGAGTGGTGTGTGTTGAGAAAAACAAAGCAGTGGTTGATTTCCTTGGTGAGAAGAGGGAAGCGGACTGCTCTCTTGTTAAATGTAATAAGGGAGATTATGTTGTGGTGAATGCTGGATTTGTGGTAGAGATTGTGCCAGAGAAACAAGCCATTGAAGCTATAGAGTTGTTCAAAAATGCCAACACCTGAGCAGGTATTTCTTAGATACGCATTCCCATGCGCCCAGGTTCTGCTTGACACTGGTAAGCTCACAAAAGAGGGCTATGAGAGATTAAAAAGGGCTGTGATGAGTGGTGAGGGTATCACCAGAGATGAGCTTGAGTCTATTTTCAGGTCTGCTGTGGCAAGGATGAAGGAGCTTTTTGGGGAAGATTACTGGAGTTTGGCTGCTGTTAGGGAGTACTTTATTGAGCACCACAATCGCATTATTGATGCTGGTAAAGAGGGCTATGCCAATGCTCCAGAGTATTTCAAGGAGATGTGTAAGGTGCACATAGCAAGGGTGGTTGCTAGAGAGGGTTCTGGCTTGAGGGTGAGGTATGGTGGTAAGGAAAGGGTTGTACTTGGATTGCTATGCCCAGAAGCAAAGCCAGGCGACAAGGTTAGCATACACCTCGGGTTTGCAATAGAGGTTCTTGCTTGATTTGTTCTTTGAATATCAGCACACAGAAGCCAACACCAAGCCCTATTAGTAGTATACCCAAAGATTGCATAAGGGCTATCTTTGTACCAGAGAGAACATTCAACATTGTGGTGATTGGTGAGCCAAGCATTAGCACCAATGTGGCAACAACAGGGCTAATCCTTGCAAGCCCGTTGTACCATGTTAGCACATAGCCAAGCAGGAAAGTTGCTGTGATGAGCACCCACCCAATCTGTGCCAATGAGAGGGTTGTTATTTTGCCCAGGCTATGCTCAACAAAGCCAACATAAACAAGAATCAGCAAACTACCAAAAAACATCCTTGCAAATGCCACTTGATTCGGACTGATGGTTTTGAGTAGATGCTTGGAGAGAACAAACTCACCTGCCCAGAGCACAGCTGCTAATAACACTAACAAGTCACCCATACCAAAACTCAGCTTGGACAACCCCAGCAGTAGGAAGTTGCCAAATAGGATTACAGCACCAAGCCCTATGTAGTCCTTGGCATGCCTCTCTTTTAGAAACACTATGCTTAGGATTAAAACCCAGATGAAGAGTGTCTTGTGGATGAAAGAGGCATTTGCTGGTTGGGTTAGTGCCAAACCCTTAAAGAAGAGTATGAATGGCAGGCACCCACCAAGCAGCCCCACTGCTATGAGTTTACCCCACTCCCTCTTCTTTAGTTTCAGTAGTTGCTTGTGTTCCCGAGATAAGAGCAGCAATGAGAATAGAAAAAGGGCAACAGAGGCATTCTTTAGAAGTGTGAAAGTGGCTGGAGTGGTTGTTTTAACAAATAGCCCCAAGCCGAATTTGTTGATGTAGATTGAGACCCCAGATATTAGGGCTGTTGCAAACACAAACACAAGCCCCTTGTTTATCTCTTCCATTATACTAGTTAATTAGAAAGTGTAGTATTTAAATTTACTGGGAAGCAAAGTATTGGTCAACCAAAGCAGGGTCCATGTTGTTATCCCTTAGCACGTTCTTGAGTTCCTTTGGGGTATAGCCCTTGTTGAGGTTCTCTTCAATCCACTTAAATACATGGGCCTCAGCTGGTGGGGTGGTTGGGGTGGAGGATTGCTGCTCGGAAGTTGTTGGTGCCGATGTTGGCAAAGCTGCTAGCCTCGACCTTGCCTCTTCAAGCAACCTCAGCTCTTCCCTCAAACGAGAGATATCATCTGAGCTAGAGCCTTTTGTTTCTAGGTCTACAAGTTTGTCAACCATCCTCTTGTTGAACCTGTCAAACCTGTCAAGGGTTGAGTAAACATAACTCCTCAGCTGCTCGAGTTGGTTCTGTAGATTATCAAAACTCCTTATGTATGTGTTGAGTTGGCTTAGCCGCTGGTTGATTTCATTCACAATCTGCCTCAAACTCTCATTTGAGACAAGGTTGGGTAGTGTCTTGTTTACTTCAGACAAGCGACTACTAAGCAGGTCCACTTCCTTAATGGCCATGTTTGCAACCTTCTTGAGGTGATCAAAGTCCACCCTCATCTCCCCAAACTCACGCTGCAACTCCCTGTTTGCCCTTTTGTAAGAGTCCAACTCCCTATCAAGCTTGAGTGGTGCCAAGCGCTCCACACGCTTCTGTAATTGCTCATCTCGCTTGAGTGCCTCAAGCACCTTTGTGCGAACAATCCCCAACTCGCTCCTAAGTGTCCTAAACTCCTTTTGCATGAAATCCCTCATAGACAAGTCATCATCACCAAGGTCCTTGAGTTGTTTCTCGAATATCTTGTATCTGCGCTCAAGGTCTACGAACTCTTGCTTTAGCCTCACAAACTCCTTGTTTCTTATGATGAGGCGGTTGATTGCATCCTCATCCAGACTGAGTTCCTCACGCAGTACGTTGAGCCCTTTCCTAATGTTTAACTCGAGCTTTCTATCCTTGTCCTTGAGGTCGTTTAGTTCTCCTGCAAACCCATCAACAGTCCTGAGAACACGCCTGAGGTTCTGGTCCAGGTATTTAAACTTGTAAAGGAGGTCATCAATATCCCTCCTCGTTACTCCCTGCCTTGAGAGTTGCTTCCTGAACTTGTTAATCTGCTCATTTATCAACCGCACCTCGTTTCTGAAGCCCTCTTTCTCCTCAATAATCTCTTTTTTGAACTCATTGAAAGCATCTTTGTCTGTAATCTCATAGAAATCCTTGTTGAGTTGGCACAGGCGATTGTTTAACTCCAAAACAATCTCCTTGAGCTTTTCAAATGAAGAAAGCATTGCACCAGAGGTGTTACTCAGGTTCTCGCTTATCACGTCAACCCTTGACTTTAGTTCGTCTATTGAGTTCTGGTTCCTCAAGGCAAGGTCCATTGCTTCACCCAGTTTGTTGTTGAGTTGCTCGAACCTCTGCTCCTGCTTCCTCTCTATATCTTTAACCAAATCATACCTCTGCTTTAATGATTCAATGGCTTTCTTTAAACTCTGGTAATCCTCAAACTCAAAATTGGGATTGTGATAAACCCCTGCTTCCACCTCAACGCTAGGAGGGGTAGCAACAGCATCGCCAGCAGAATTTTGTTCAGGATTTTGCCCTATCTCCAACTCAGAATTCCGAGTACTCTCACCACCTCTTTTTCTCCTTGAAAATATTCCCATTCTCAGCCGAGTGTTTCGCTGTGAAGGATAAGACTATAATACTACTATATAAATTTTTTCTTATTCAAAAGAAATAGCACTAAGCAGGTGTTAGTTAAACTTGAAGCCCTCTTTTAATGGACCCTCTATTTGAGCCAGAAGCTGCATTGCCTCTTGTTTAGAGCCCTCATCAACCGGCAAGTTGAGTACTGCATGACAGTGTTCCGCTGCAGACAAATAATTACCAAGCAATCTGTATGCCTCGGCAATGGTGATGTGCACATCTGAAGCACCCTCAATGTACAGTGGTTCCTCTAAAAGTTTCTCCATAGATTTGGTAGCTGCTCTCAAAAACCATTTCTGGTCATTGGAACCAGAAACCAACTGATACAGATGCATGAATATCTCAGATATCATGAACTCTGAGTGGGTGTAACACAAGAATACCTCTTCCTCAAGCTCAGGATCTTCACTTAGGTCGCCCTCTTTATACAACATATATGAATGATTGGCAGCATCCTCTAAAACCAAAATGGCTCTCATGTAGAACTCTGTTGCAAGCAAGGAAAGACCTTGTATAGCATAGTAGTAGGCCTTACCAAATAGCGCTTTGCCCCTAAGATAAAGCCAGCGATAATCATCTCTACCCACTGTACACTCATCTAAGATTTCTCCAGCAGCATGAAATGCCTCGAATGCAGCACAATGATCCCCTTTAATGCCAAATAACAACTCCTCTCCATCATCTAGTATAGCCATAGCTTGGCTAATTGCCCTTTCAAGGTCGTTCTCTGAATAATTAGATACCATCTGCTTAGTGTAAAACAAGGTGCTTTTTAAATTTTGCAGTGGTTACAGTTGTGATTTGAGTTTTTTGAGCAACCTCTCAACCCTTTGCTTTGCCTCGCTTGGTTTCATATTCGCAGGTACACCAATTAGCGTCACCCTTTCAATCATACCAAGCTTCATGAGAAGTCGTAGGTATGCACCAAAATCAAAGTCATGGGCACTTAGCATTCTGTGTTTGGCTAGAGTGCTAAGGTCTTCGATTACTTTAACATCTTGAATCCCTTTAACAACATCAAGCACAACAACCTCATCGTCAAAATCAATGTGCTCGGGTTTGTAACACTTCACAAGCTCAAAGCCATCAACTTGAATAACATCTGCAAGTTTCAGTGCAAGCGTGTCCCCTTCAACATATGGATTGCCAATGCAGTATACCTTAATCATTCCCGCTCAATTTTTAGCTCCAAGAAGTGAGTGCTGCATGAGATACAGGGATCATACGCCCTAATGAGTTTCTCTAGTTCCAGCTTTATTGTCTGCTCGTGCTTGTCTAGGATGGTTGGCAAAAAGTGCTCCACATCCACTTCAATATTGTGCAGGTTCTGTGAGGTTGGGGTTATGATGTTGCATTTTCTAATCTTGCCTGTTGAGGTTAGCTCGTACTCATGGAAGAGTATTCCGCGGGGCACCTCTGTGGCAGAAACACCCCTCCCTGCTTTGAACTTGTACTGGCGCGGCTTCTCCGGCTTTATTCTAAGATTCTTCAGTATCTCAAGCGCTCTGAGATAGAACTCAAGAACCTCTATTGCTTGGGCAAAGTTGTTTGCAAAGGGTGTATTACTTGGAAACCTGAACTTTGAGTTGGCAATGATTCTTTTTGAGATGGGGTTAAGGGAAGCATGATGGATATTCACTCTTGATAGTGCAGAGGTCATGTAGCTCTCTCCGAGGAATAATGCCTCTTTTGCTGTTGTGCTCTTATCCACATACTCCTGAATGTTGTGCTCGTATTCCTCTGCATCAAATCGCGCTTGGCTCCGCATAGCAATGATTGTGTCCCCAAAAAGGATTGAGCCGTTCCTGGCCAAGGCGATATGCTCACACTCCCGCTCAAACTCCGGCACATC
>Ga0180300_10000404_pt1 | contig 18806 bp, 16 predicted proteins | sample GuaBasSediGuay15_FD_121798 | JGI IMG/M metagenome (GOLD analysis project Ga0180300, IMG submission 121798) | Subseafloor sediment microbial communities from Guaymas Basin, Gulf of California, Mexico - Guay15, Core 4569-2, 21-24 cm | ecosystem: Environmental > Aquatic > Marine > Hydrothermal... | reverse complement strand
TTTTTATGTTCTTATCACCATGTGCCCGGCGAACCGCATATCAGCGAGCATAAACCTAAGCTTCATCACCAGAACCTCAAGCACCTGCAGAAAGCGATATTGCACTCTAAGCTTCTCGAAAATCGGCATGCTTCCTTATCGGACCTTGTTCATTTCTCAAGCATTGCCTTTTTGCCATTAAACTTTTTCGCATCTGCTTTAAGCACGTCTCACAGGATGCCGAACTATGAATAATGCTCCCTTTGGTTTTCGCATGATGCGCCTTGGAAAATTATCTTTGATGATAGTGATCCTGTATACGTTTCGAGAACTTTTCTCAACAGCTCCCATAAAATCGCATTGACTGCGTTTTCAAGTTTCTTGAAGTCTTCGATTTTGGCCATGACTTTTTAATAACAAAGATAGCCTTTAGAGAAGAGAAATGAAAAATTTCGGATGTAGTTGCAACTATGATCTTTAGCAACATTAACCTCGTATTTGTATATTTTGGAATTTAAAGGATGGATCTTTTCTGGCGAAATTTTTGTTATGCCAGAAAGTGTCAAAGACATGTGTAATTATTCCGATTACTATTGCTATTATTCCAATTTCAAGTAGGTACCATGGAATGTCTGGATCTATGTTTAGATGTGTGGTTATTCCGAGAATATCGGATAACGCAAACGGGAGCATTACGAGTTCTTCGTTTACTATGGAAAGAGTTCTTTCAAGCGTTATGACTCCTGTTGATCCTCCAATTATTGAAAGGATGATTCCAAATAGTAGGAAGAGTCTTCCGAAGACGGAGGTTAATCTCATTTTCAATATAGTTTTTGCTGTTGTGATGATTCCGAAGATGGACCATGCTATGGAGGTTACTATTAGTTCTATGAGGATTAATCTAAAGGTTGGCTGTGCCCAGAAGTAGTACCAGAATAGGAATGGACCTCTTATGCTACAGATTCCTGCTACTACTGTTGTTAGGGCTATTAGTGGTGATAGTGTTGCAAACAGGTAGAGCATGTTAGTCCATGTTTTCTTGTATGCAAATGCAAATATTAGAACTATTAAATACGAGGTTAGTAGTGCTGTTATTCCGTAAGTTAGATGGATTGCTGAGAAAAATGTGAATGTTGCAAATCCGCCTATAATTGAAACATAAGTTAAGAGGCTTAAGAATCCTATATCTCTTAGTGCCGGCTTTTCAATTTGTTTTAGATTCCACGGGGAAAAGGTGCCGAACCAAATAGCTTTGGTACAGTTCTTGGTTGGACTTATCGATAATCGTCTCTGGACAAAGGGTGCTCCTAGAATGAATAAGCATATTAGAAAAGCAAAGAGTACTCTTCCGATCCAAAACGTGAGAACAGTTTTCTCGGCTCTTGAAATAAATGCGTCTGCTTCTTTGAAGTTATATGCCGGGAAGTCTAGGTTTTTGCCGTAGGTGTTTAAATGTTCTTGTTTGTAGAGTTTGAATTTCTCTAAAGCGTCAACCCATTCTTTGTAGATATCAATTTTTCCGGTTTCAATCCACTGATAGTATTTCAAGAAGAATTTTCGATACCACGCAAGAGTTTTTAGAATACTCTCCTCGTAGTCTAGGGATTCCAGCATATACTCGTACCATCTTAATCCTCGTTCTTCTATCAAATCTCCAAGGTTTGATGCTAGGGATTTCATTGTTTTAACAACTTCGAGTGCGTAAAAACCTTCTTTTATTGCTTCTTCGAGATTGTTTTTACATACCTCATATATTCCGCTTAATGTTACTGAAGAGCCACATACACGATCCCATTCGAAGATCCACAGCATGGGTGGAGGTTCAAGCCCGAAGGCTTTAACATATTTTCTGGCAAATTCGCTTATGTAAAGTCCCTTCAAAATGGCTTCCCTAGAAATTAGAAGCATGCGTGTGATGTTGTAAACTACGACAGGATTATTCCCGAAAATTTTAGAAACCCAGCCTTCCGTTATCGCAACTAAATCTAGATTGGGATCCCATGCAAGTTTGGCTGTTACGTAAACGTTGAGGTCGATGTATAACCAGAAGCCGTAAAAGGGGTATAAAGTCATTGGACTTGCTCGGAGAGGGCCACCGCCCTGCGTCCAAACCCATACAGCCGTGACATTGCTGTTTTCGATGGCATACTTGATAGCTTGTTGGTGGAGTGGCCCTAAATAGTTTGGAAACGCACAGAACCCCTCAAATTCTCTTCTTGCTTGGAATTCGATCATTCTTGAGTGGTTTCCTACCTCGAAAGTTGGGTTAAAAGGAAGATAACTGTAAAAGTCGCCCATGCAATACTTTGTTGAGACTATCAAGTTTGGAGAGTATATGTCTCCTAAAACCTCCTCGTAGGTTTCAGGATTTGTGTGCAGGTCTCCGATCTCCCCAACACCTACCGTCCAAGTTCTAAAGATTAGAATTTTGTTAAACTCTTCGAATACTGGAAGAAATGATCGTAACATTTTCTTAGTGGAATCAACTGTTTTTACGTACAGTTCGCTTCTGTAGTCCCATCCAGGGACATTATAGGCTCCACCCGCTTCTCCTATTCTTATCATTAAACCGTCAACATAAGGGAGAACCGTGAAGAGTTCTTCCATACCTTTCCTATAAACTTCCCAGAACTCGTCTCTAGAGACGTCGATTTTTCCAAATTTCCTTATGAAGTATCCTTCTAAGGGTCCGGTTAAAGCAACCATGTCGGTACTTAAAATGACCTTTAAACCCATGTCATGTGCGTATTTAAAAAGTTCTCCGAACTTTTCACGGAGAATTAAATGTCTCTCCCTATAAACACTGTCGGGGCCATATATTTCGTAACCATTTCCGACTAGATCGAAGTTTACGTACTCCAGAAATCCGCCCATTACAATACCATTATAACCGTAAGCGATCATTCGATGAACGTATTCTTTAAACTCCTCTTTCACTCTTTCAAAGGCAGTTTCGTTTATGTAGGGAGGATCCTCTAAAATTACGTCTTCAAATCTTCTACTGCTCAAAGAATAGTCGTTTCCCCACTCCTCCGGGTTGGGAACTATTCCGACTCCGCCCAAATCTACAAGTCTGAGTTTTATCTTGGGAATTAATGTAACATTCTGGGAAAAAATGTCTTTACCGCCTAATGAGGTCCCTGTTAAAATTTCATCAGCAAGCCAGTAAATACCGTAAGCATCTCCCAGCTTACTTCCACCGATAATAGCTAAAATTTCTTTATTTCCGCTGGTGTATGTTCTTAAAGCAAAGGAATCATAATCGAAGTCACTGGGCAAATCAATATTATTTGGGACAAATGGATTCCTTTCGTGTGAACCGATAGCTATAATTCTACCATCAGGTATAGGAGAGTCCGGCTCTAAGATTTTAGGCTTGTTTCCAGTTCTACTTTCTAGGACTTCAAGCAGGGTTGTAATAGATCTATTGTAGAGATCGTCACTTGTGGAGTTTTCCGGGACAACTATGGCGGAGATATTACCAACAATCGGGAGAGGTCTATCATGCAAACTGACTTGAAATTGGGGAATCTCAGGTAGATCCTTGGGGTGAAACTGTATGTTTAGAAAACTGTTAACTTCGTTTCCCACAAATGTCGCCAAACTTAAAGTCAATATCAAATATACTAGACCGAAAATCTTCCATCGGTTCAAGATTTAAACTCCCCTATGCGATGGATCCTGTGCGTCATTATGTCGGTCTAGAGTTATTTAAAAGTTTCTGTGAAAGGTGTTTCGTAATCTTGCAAACTGTGCAGGTAAAGCTCTATAGGGGCGGACAAAACTATACACCTAAGCAACGGCACAACCTTACTGTAGCGAAGAAGTTGGCACCGAGGTTATAGGCAAAAAGCGGGGACGCAGGGGGAAGATAGGCAGTGACGCTCAGACCAGCGACTGATGCCTCGTGCCAATGCCCTAGCAATGAGTGTTTATGTTAAACAAAATTAATGCTCGTGAACTTCATCCGTGGATTTAAATGTTAACATATAACATTAACATATGGTGTTAGCGATGAGCGTAGTAATAGGAGTGAGGGTTCCGGCTTGGCTCAAGGAGGAGATGGAAAGACTAGGAATAAACTACTCAGAGGAGATAAGAAAGTTTTTAGAGGAGCGCGTGAGGAGGGAGAAAATCAAGAGGGCCATCGAAAAAATAAAGGAAATTAGGGAGAGAGTAGGAAGAGTGCAGGGGAATTTGGCCGCGCAATTAATAAGGGAAGATAGGGAGGGTAGATGAAAGCCGTAGTCGATGCATCGGTAGTCGTAAAGTGGTTCATACCCGAAGACTACAGCGATATTGCTTTCGAAATTCTAGAAAGGTACAAAAACGGTACGCTCGAACTCTACGCACCCGACCTCTTCAGGTTGGAAGTGGCAAGTGCCCTCCGGAAATACACACTCAGGAAAATTATCGACCAGAAGATCGCTCTCGAGTCCCTGGACACACTAAAGGAAATCGACATCCGAACAATAAACGTGGACTGGAAAATCCTAGAAGAAGCCCTGAGATACGCAACTGAAAACCCCGTGACGGTGTATGACGCTATTTACATAATCTGCACAAGAAAAATAAATGCCCCCCTAATAACCGCAGATGAGAAACTATGCAACGCGATCAAAAGAAAGGAGAAGAATGTCATCTTCATAGGAGAATTGGGAAAGAAATGCTAAAATGAGACCGGAAAACCGTGAACTCCTACTACTTTGAAGTCTAACGGGTAGTGGGCTTAACTCGAGGGGAAAGATAGGCCAACTCCTCCACTACGCACATCAATGCAACAAAAGTAGCGAAATGTCAGAACGGATCCTCGTCTCTATGTGAATAGCCATTACTGTTCTACATGAGCCGTCACAACACCTCAACAACCACCGGATTCCCCCAACCCACGATAATACTTCTCCGTCCACCTCCTTATCTTCTCACGCTCATTGGAACTTAATGTAGAAGCATACCCCGCCCTATAATACAAACTCCAAATGGGAGAAAAGTACTCTCGTCATAAGTCGCCAAATGTTCTTTTCCCGATCCCTTAACACCACCGTAAAGGAATCTGCAAAACTTAGCTTCACGTCTCTGTACTTGTCTATCAACTTGACTTTCTCCTCGTAATACCGAGAATCCATGAAAACTACGTCCATCCACTCTTCTCCAATGCTTTCAAAACTGCTCTCGTGGCATCAATCCCTATCCTGCGCCTGAGTAGAGTGAAGGCTTCCGACACTATCAGATCTGTATCAGAACCCGCCCTCATCTACCCTCGAGTGCGTGAACTATTATGCAAATGGAATCCAAATGGTGGACGCCCCTCTTATTGTAAAACGCGTAAAACACTCCGATGTCAATCAGAATCGCCACTTTTCCCACCATATAGCAATTCATCAACCATCTCGGAATCCCTTTCTCCACCCTCGCCCGCCATCCTAAGGCTCTCCAGAAAGGCCCGGGAATCCCTCGAAACTTGTCCATTTCTCTAGGCGCAATTCTAAGAGCTAAATCTAGGGCCTCCGATAACCTCCTGAGCCTATACCTTCTCATTATCTTCTCAAGAACCCGCACATGTTCGGTCTTCAACCTTGCTCATAACGACTATTCCAAGCACTACTCCTTGTAACAAGCATTAATCTTTAAACTCCATAATAATGTTACATTGTAACATTCAACAAAAGAAGTACTATCTATCAGGTCAACCATCTACATAACTAAGCCGCATGAGCCCATATAATTGCATAATGGATCTGACAAAAAATGGGGGGAAAATAATAAATAATCACTTCTGTTTTGCCTTTTCGTACTCTTCTTCACGCAATTTCCTTCTAAATATTTTACCAACCGGAGTTTTGGGGAGTGAGGATCTAAATTCTATAATTCTGGGGTGCTTTAGTGGTCCCAGTTTTTCTTTTGCCCATTCCAGTATTTCCTCTTCAGATATTTTTCCGCGATACTCCGGCTTTAAGACTATGAATGCTTTTATGTTTTCGCCAGCAACCGGATCAGGAACTCCTATTACTGCACACTCCATAACCGCAGGATGCTCGTAAAGTTTTGCCTCTATTTCGTCGGGTAGTAGGCGATATCCCTTATATTTTATGATGTCCTTAACTCTCCCCACTATGTAAATGAAACCATCTTCATCCATGTACGCCAAATCTCCAGATCTAACCCAGCCATCCTCAGTTAGGACTTCTCTTGTCATTTCAGGGGCCTTCCAGTATCCTTTCATTACTTGCGGTCCTCTCCATAGAATCTCTCCGACTTCTCCTAGAGGAACTTCCTCGCCGGTCTCTAGATCCACGATTTTACAGTCAGTATCTATTAATGGAATCCCGATACTTTCGCGCTTTACGGTGCCAAAAACCCATACAGGATTAACTGTTGTAACAGGGCTGCATTCGGTCAGTCCATACCCCATACAAGCGGGAACTCCGGTAAGTTCCTCCCATTTCCTTGCAACTTCCGGAGGCAACGGTGCGGAACCAGAAATCGCAGAGACCAGAGAAGAGAAATTATACTTTGAGATCTCAGGATAATTTACCAGATAAACATACATTGTTGGCGCTCCCGGGAAGTAATGCACCTGGTATTTTTCAACATTTTCACAGAACTCCCGAATATCGAATCTTTCCATCAAAATCATCATTGCCCCTTGGTATATGGAATACATAACCATCGTGAAGCCATAGATGTGGCATATTGGTAATGCAATCAGGGTACGCCCTTTTCCAAATCCACTTCTCACTTTTTCCAAATCTCTTCCCGTATACGTGCATTGGAGAGCATTCGCAAGTAAATTGAAGTGTGTCAGCATAACGCCCTTAGGCCTTCCGGTAGTTCCGCCAGTATACATAAGAAGTGCGAGATTCTCCTTGGGATCTATTTCCACCTCAGGACGCTGATCCGGCCTATAAGCTTCAATTAACTCCCAGAATTCATAAGCTCCTTCCATCTTTCTACCAACAACTATAACATTCCTTATCTTGTCAATTCCCCTGATGAGCGGATAGAGCCTATCCTCAACTATTACCGTATCTATGATCTCCGCGTTATCAATAATATAGCTCACGTCATCCCTTGTTAGAAGAGGATTTATCGGGGTGCAACATGCCCCTGTCTTGAGAACTCCGAAACAGCTGAATATGTACTCTGGAGAATTCCACATCAGTAACGCAATAGACTTTCCTTTTCCAATCCCGAACTTATCATAAAGAGCCGCCGCAAGCTTGTCAGTGTAATACTTGAGTTCCAAGTATATGTATTTTCGTCCATCCTTCGTGTAAATCACAAATGTATTATTTGGAAACTTTAAGGCCGCTTGGTCACAAATCTCATAGAGTGGGACTTCTGGGTAATCTATTAGTCGAGGGGCGGTTGATTCATACCACTTATACCATGGACGCCCCTCTTCAACCCAAGGGCTCTTCCTAATACCACGAAGATGGGACTTAAAAAGATCATCGCTGTACAGGTCCACCGTACGTTCTTTAAAACCCTTTTCTATACTTTGTGGGTGTCCCTTCTCCATCATACACACCAAATCCGTACCTAGCAATATTAGTTCTTTATGTCGATTTAAAAATATCGACTTTCATTTTTTTCTACTTCCTTTGAGACCGTTTCGTAATTCCGTAAGAAACAATTCTATTTACAAATTGAAAAAGCGGAATTTCGCCATTTTTCACCTATCATCACGATATGGTTTTCATGGAGCAGAGAATTCTCCTTAAATCATAAAAATTATTAAACATCTCCTGATTCGCTGCTGAACTTAATGATTGCGCAGGATCTCTCTTAATCGACAGACTTCTTGTTCCTTATTTGATTATTTAATTACAAAGCCAACCATTCTACCTTTTCAAGCTTATCTGCCTGGGGGGTTACGACAAAAACCGGCTGCCTTCAACGTAATTACTCGTGTCTTCTCCCGCCTTCCTACCCTCCAAGCTAAACGAAATGTCGGTCCTCTTCTTCGTGACAACCCTCACTTCACTCGCACCGTCAGCATCTCCGCAATCACTCTGACAGCCTCCGCAATCTTCCTATAGTCGACAGCCAATGATCCTCCTCGATAAAACATATCTGCCAAGACCCCTTTCGGGTAACCTCTGAGCCCACATCCAAGAGTTCCTGTTACCTGACTTGCATAAGCCGCCATACGACTTGGAAAAACGGGTGTTTTCACTGCAGCGATTTTCTAAATGTGTTTAAAACTCATTTTTCATGACAGTATCGCAGAGCACGGCATCACGACATAAGAGTCTAGGTGGACTGTTTTTAGCAATTTGTCGTGGTAATGAAAAACAACATTTAAGGCGATTTTCATGGGCTCGCAATATGGCTTTATTGTGATCTGCATCATTGGGAATCTGAAAGACCTAATATGACTGTTTAAATTTTCGCGGTTAAAGTCGAAGAAATAGTACTAAATTATCTCGAATTCTATGGGAACTTTACGCGGTCGGGACCCTCCGGTGTAAACACCATATCCCATGCATCTATTTCCGGTCTCCCAATTATCAGATCCACGTCCTCTCTGAGGTTCTCGACGACCCCAAAGACCACTCCGCCGGGAACCTCCACCCCTTCAAATACTATGTCTACCATACATCGTCCGATTATTTTTACTCTTCCGTCTTTATTTGCAATTCTCAAGTAATATGGCTTCTTTAACGGAATAAAGGATCATAACCTCCGGGCGAGTCTTAATTAAATGGCGCTCCGACTTGCACCCGTATCAACGAGTGCTCTAACACTGATAGTCTTATCCTCATGCTTCAATTCAACCCTTGCAAATACCTGCTCCGCTCTCATAGGTACCACGGTATTCTCTCCTTCCTCTTCGTAGCATATTTTTTGTTATGTTACACATAGGAATGAAACATTAAGTTCGGGTACAGACATACACAGTTAAAACTCCGACTAAAGTTATAGAGTTAAGTTAAGGCATCGTCAGTCATGGAGGAAGGTGAGGCCATGGCACGTGACAGGAGGGTCTTAGGGATCAGTCTTAATATAATACTGCTGGGAATCGTAAGCTTTCTCACGGATACGAGCAGTGAGATGATGTTCCCAGTACTTCCCTTCTTCATAATGATACTCGGCGGCACGGGCGTCGCACTAGGACTTATAGGCGGGTTGGGAGACTCCGTATCCAGCATTTTGAGGGTGTTTTCAGGATACTGGTCGGATAAATATGGTAGGCGGAAGGTGTTTGTTGTCTCGGGCTACGGAGCATCCGCGGCATCTAAGATGTTCTTTCCACTGTCAACCCACTGGTGGCATCTTGCCGTTCTGAGGCCGATTGAAAGAGTGGGCAAAGGGATCAGAACCGCACCCAGAGATGCGCTAATTGCCGATTTCTCTGAAGAAAGTGTTAGAGGAAAAGTTTTCGGGTTGCATAGAGCGCTTGACACGAGCGGCGCAATACTCGGATCACTCCTAGCATTCTTCCTCTTCTGGAGTTTATCTCCCGAGGGGGCGGAGCCGGAGCAACTCAAAGAAGCCATCATTACGATCCTGTGGATAGGTGTCGCAGTAGCGTTCTTGGCGCTCGTTCCCCTGATATTTGTCACCGAGAGGAGAAGGGAACCCAAGGAGATCTCGCTAGCACTCAGCATTGCAGGACTTCCTAGGGATCTTAAATTGTTGATAGCAGCGGCGTCCGTATTCGCGATGGCAAACTTCACGTATATGCTTTTCCTAGCGATGGCAAAGGATATGCTTATGCTCTTAGGATACGACGAAAGACTGGCAACGGCCCTTGCAATACTTATGTATGTAGTATTCAATTCGATCTATGCGTTGCTTGCGATTCCGATGGGGATGCTGGCGGACAGAGTTGGAATGAAGAGGGTGATCCTCGGAGGATACGTTGTGTTTGCGGCGGTGTGCCTAGGTTTTGTTTTCTCGTGGTTTTATGCATTGTCTCTAGCGACAATAGTCGTGCTATTTGCAACATACGGACTAACGTACGCGATGACTAATGGAACGCAACGCGCCTTCACCTCAAAGTTGGCATCCGAGGATATCAGGGGCACGGCTCTCGGAACCTTCCATACCGCGGTTGGGCTCGCAACGCTTCCCGGAGGAATACTGGCCGGATTCCTATTCGACATACAGCCCTATCTTGCGTTCCTTTATGGTGCAGCACTCGCCATAGTTGCAATGGCGTTGCTTGCGATGGTCTCCGAGCGAGGTTAACTCTCCTTGCATTTTTTTCTCATGAAATGGCACTTGTAAAGTGCGTGCATGGTAGGGCGTTCTCTTCCGTCATGAGGTGTATCGGTATGTCTTCCCGTAGATCACCTTGAAGTACGCGTCGAACCACTGTTCATTCCCAATATGATGGGCTTTCCGTACTTCCTTGGTATCTCCGTTCTCCGCTTTATCCAGTTTTATGGGTCTTTGGTAATATTTGGTACTGGATGGAGCGTTTCTCCCGTTCCGTCTGGCTTTAGTTGCCACAACATCTCTATCGAATTCTAAGCCACATTTCTCGCATCTCAAGATCCTGTGCCCATTCGGATTTGATCTAGACCCACATATATTGGGCACAGGGTTGAGATTTTATAAGCTTCTAACATAATTAATACTTAAACCATTCCATTTAGCTTTATATTCGATGAAGAACCGTAATTTTCTGAAGTTCCATCTATTTAGTCTTCTCCTCATGTTCTTATTATTTTTAGTAGATGATTTCGTATGTACTTTAAATCCTCCATTATAATCTTGGCATTACGTTTCATAGCTTCTGAGATAATTATAGCTGATACTTTATGCGGATGGTCTTTAACTCTTCTCTTCTCCCTTCCAGAGTACTTCTTCAAGTTTTTTCATCTTACGTGGCTTCTTAGCAAGTTTTTTCTGAATCTTTTCCCTATTGACACAGGAGGAGACATCAATCTCATGACGTGTGTCAGAACTGCGGAGATCTTGCATCGCTCGATTACATTTACGGAATAATAATGATGCCCAGCTCTACGGGAAGATTCTCCGATCCTGAGTTAATGAATAAGCAATAGGCGCGACTGCAATCATAAGGGTCTCCCATAAATACTGACTCGATTCCTTTATCTTCTTCTGGTATCAGGATCGAGTTCAGAATTCTCCAACCACGGTGATTCGCATATACCTGCACATGAAACACAGAATCCGTTATCCTCCCCTGTGATTACCTCCCTATCCCCTTAGGCAAGGCGTACTTACCGAGACCCTCCGCCACTACGAATATATCATGGATGCTGTAGACCCTTATCAGTCCTGTCTGTTTGCAAACTACGTTTTTCAAAAGGTTGGTTGATTTGAAATTTAGGTAATGAGCTAGCAGTGAAGAACATGTGTGGCTTATCATTTTAGCCAAAAAGTAGGTTTCGGTAATATGCGCATGCGCTGATTCTTCGGTGCTGATGTTCATATGAATGCCACTCCATTATTCGCTAAAATGCATCAGCACTGATACTTAGACTATTAGCATTAATGGGAGCGCAGATGCTCCGATCACAGCCCATGGAAGTGTATTTGCAAACGCAGACGCTTTTATATCCTCCGTATAGAGGTATGTTGTTATTGCTGCAATCTCCATGAGCAATGTTCCTATGGCCCCTATTATCATGAAAAGCATCATTAACCCCCTTAATATCGAGACGCTGCCGAATCCCATTCTTTCCGCGTACACTGCGAGCAAGAGGAACGGTAGCGCTATTAGGATATAACGCACGCCCATAGATGCACCAACTGACAGATACAGAGCTGGTTTTCCTCTCTTTGCGAGAGGACGAGGTAAGAGTTTCCTGAATATCGCCTCCCATATAAGATTCCCTACCAGTAAGAGGATGAAGAACAGAGGAACCAGTGCAAGTCTAAGGAAAGTCGCAGGAAACACCGGTATGAACGAAAAGCCGAGGCTTGCAAAAATCTCTGTGTAAAGGCCGAGACCCATTATTAGCGCAAATACGAGTCTGCGTGCCCCCTCCATTTGAGGTAATGGGCTCCCGAAAATTTCGGAGAAGTTCCTTCTTTCGGTACCTAGCCTTCTCGCCAATATTCTTGGAAGCGTTGCTATCGCAAACGCTCCCATTATCGGTGATATTACTATTCCGCATATCGAGTGGATCATTATATTAATGGGGGCTTCCCTTACCGGGCCTGCAACCTTCTTGGTCCATTCCCTTATTATTTCGACTGTTTCCTTCGAGTATGGTTCCCAAAGATGCCCTGCCCATTTCACCATATAGAGTCCGCGTACGGTTCCATTTGTCTCGAAATACTCATCAACTCGGGGTTCCGCCCACCCCGCCCTCCTTAGGAGTTCCATTTCTTCCTCTAATGTGAAAACTTGGTCCCACTTTCCCATAATTACGATAAGCCTCTTGGGCATAGATGCATTAACGTACTCGTATGTGGGGACTGGGCCGAGAGCAAAGACTAGTTCTACGTCCCTAGATTGAAAACCCCACATTATCGCAAGGGCTCCTCCTAAGCTATGCCCCACGATTATAATCTTTGCACTATTGTTTCCGACAAACCTCCGAGCCTCAGATATTACGAGTTGCATGTAGAAGAAAGATTTTTCCATGGCATCTACACACATCTTTCTAATATCCTTAAGCTGAAGTCTCAGCATGAGGAAATTCTCAGATCCACAGTGCCCCATATGGTCCATGAGTAATACTTTGAACCCCATTTTCGCAATTTCTATTGCTAGCGGTCTGACAAAGAAGTTACTTCCAGACCAGCCGTGCACCACTATGAAAACGATGTCCTTCCGCGCCTCGAACTTTGGGCTTACGTAAGCGAGTCCTATTGGTCCGACGGGAGTACTTATCTGACCACTCTTTATATCGACGGTTGTGTACTGGAAATATATGGGCAGAGTGGCAGTCACGAGAAATACAACTAGGAATACCACGAATGCTACTGCTCCCCTCTTCACGGAAACCACTTCCATTCGACGGTTGTTGCATGGTTCATTTAAACAGGCGTTCACTGAATATTGTCACAATTGACATTATAAATATAGTGAGTACTGAGAAACGAAAAATTGTGGGAAGTTAATAGTTTAAAAATTACGTCTACTATTTTTTAGATTCCGTGGGATGTCGCCTTCCGGTTTCGGGAAGGAGTACACCCATGAGTGCCGAAATGACGAGAAGCAGCATTCCGATATAGAAGGCTATCATGTGAGTGCCAAAGGTTTCGGCAACAATTCCTCCTACTGCGACAAAGATCGCAGCAGAGAGGTTTGCCATAGAAGAAAGGATTCCAACGGCCGATCCGGTGATCTCATGACCTATATCGCTAGCTTCCAGTGGTATGGTCAGAAATATCGGGTATATTGATCCCATGCAGATCCCTGCTAAAAACGCTCCCACGACTTCAATGCCTGGTACAGTTCCAAGATACACGAAGATAGCCGCCAGAGCGCTACAGGATATTATTATGGGTCTGCGTAACCCCACCCTGTCGGATATGAAGGGGCCCACCAAGTTTCCCACAAGTGCCCCGAATGTGAGAGAGGACGCCACCAATGAGGCTCTCACGCGTGCCTCCTCCAGTCCCATTATACTCTCCCATCTTGCTATAAGTTCGGATGGAAGGTCATGGCTGTACTCAAAAAACACCGCGAGGGAACAAGAGTATGCTATTACGAGTAGCCATAAGGTTTTCGTCTTGATAACCTTCATAAATGCCTTCTTCAGCGGAATCCCGTGTTCATGTGAGCGTTCGGCGGTGTACGGTCCGGTTCTGTACCCTAGCCACCATGCTAGGCTGGCAAGGAGAGCAACGGTTCCCCAGAAGTAGAAGCATGTTCGCCAACTTCCCAGTAGGGGCAATACCATTGTGGGAGTCACGGCCAGAGCGAGGGTCAACCCGAGACCGAACCCCGTAAAGTAGAGACCCGATGCAAATGCCAATTCTTCTCGTGGAAACCACTCTTCCACTGCTCTTGGATATCCCGGAAATGCACACGCAATTGCCATTCCGAAGAGAAGATTTACAATTACCCAATCAACAAACCCCCATGTGGCGCCCTTGGCGAAGGTAAAGGCGGCAAATAACAGCGACCATATGCCAATGGCCCTTTTCGTTCCCAGCTTATCTGCAATGATCCCTCCAGGTATGCAAAACGCCGCAAACCCCAGTAGCACCATGGATGCTATCAGCGACACCTCTGTCTCTTCGAGGCCCAAATCTCTCATAATTTCCGGTCTTAGTGGAATAAACGCATACCAGGATAGACATGATGCAAGACACACGAACCACGTTAGGAAGAGCATGAACCACCTCGCAGATCGGGGCTTTGCCTCCATAAGAACCCTCCCTTGAATAGATTTAAATTCCGAAAATAAAAAGGTATGCAATCAAGCGAGTGTGCTCAAGAATATGGAGTCCATGCCATTAACTATCCTCCTCATTGCGACTAAGTCATGTAGGACTCTGGAGGTGGCGTACTTGTTTGTGAGGGACTCGGCTATGCTTATTGCATCAGTTAGTTCCGCGTGGGCCTTGTCGAGTGCCCCTATATTTGCGAGTATCCAGCCGAAGACCCACCTGAGCCTGTAATTCTCGGGGAATCTTTCCTTAAGGCAGCTGTATACCTCCACTAAGAGGTCAAAGACCCCGAGCCTCATCAATGATTTGCTGAGAACCGCATCGTCGTAGCTACACGACTGCGTGATCTGGTACTCATCCAAGCGCAGGACCTTCTCGCACATTTCCTCATTTCCTAGGCTCATGAGAGAGAAGGCGAGGAGGAGTTTCGATATGTAAGAGTTGCATCCCTCGCGCATTACTTCATCGAGCAGACTTACCACCTCTTCGTATTTCCCTGAAACCAGTCTCACGAAGGCCAGCAGGCACTTCAGGTACCGGTCATTTGGGAACTTCTTTAAGAGGTTACCCAGTACCTGTTCGCACTTTTTAACATCCCCATGGCGGAGCGCGTGGAACGCTTCAATAAGCATACTATTCAATATCAGAAATTCATCCTTGTATATGAGCTTCCTTATGCTTTCGATATGTTGCAGGAGTTTCCTATTGGGTGTTATCACCTCTTCGGGAAACTTGAAGTCCTCCGGAATTCCTCTGAGGGTCCATGCGACTCTCTCAATTATTTTGCTCGTCTCCAGATTTATGAAATCGAGGAACTCGGAGAACTCCATGCGTCTTCCTCGTATCTCGTACGAATATGCCTCGATCACCGCCTTCATTAGATTTTTCGCATCATTTAGAAACTGCCTCCACATGGTTGCGAGTATCCTGATGTGCTCGTATGCGCTTCTCTCTATGAAGACCCTTCCGTCCCTTATTGAAATGACACTGTGCCTCTCTGCGCGCCTTAGGACTTCCATAAGGGAATCTACGTTTATTCCCAGATGTTTAGCAACGAACTCGACCGAGAGTCCGTTGAGTTTATCGTAACTTGGGAAGTTTGCCGCGCATGCCACGGGTATCGGGAGTTTCTTCATCATGTGAATTATCGTGTCATTGAATATGTAGAGCCTGCAGAGGAGCTCGGCATCGGGGTTATATTTCTTTATCACGATGCGCTTTCTGGAGTGATCTATCTCGAAGTCGAGCATGCCGAATACCTTCCTAAGGTGGAGGAAGAATATGACCGCGCGGATGGCAGATTCAACATGGTCCATCATGACATTCCATATCTCGATAAATGTCAGGTCCTCCATGTCCACTCCCTCACAGATTTGCCGGCGCCTCTATCCATCCATATCAGACACTATTTGGGATTGGCAAGACGCTTTCCGAACTCCTCTAAATGCACGCACTCCTCTAAGGGTTTGCGCGTGGACCTAGCCGGTTCACCCGCCGGATATCCTAGCGGCACAACAGTGAGTATGTATTTGTGTTCCGGTATGGACAGAAGTTCCTTCGCCCGTCTTTGATCAAAGATATCGACCCAGCATGTGCCCAACCCGAGGGCCTGAGCGGCTAGAAACATGTTCTCGACGGCGCATGCTCCGTCTATTATGTGTGTTGGGGATTTCTTCGGATCCGTGACGACGACTATCAGCACCGGGGCTCTTTCTATGAACTTCCCGAACGGCGCCATTTCTGCTAACTTCCTTTTCTTCTCCGGATCCCTGACCACTATGAAGTCCCATGGCTGACTGTTTTTGGCGCTAGGTGCCCACCGCGCGGCGTCCAGAACTTTAAGTATTTTCTCCATGGGAATCTCCTTGTCCTGAAAGTTCCTCACCGACCTCCTTTTTCTTATCACCTCAAAGACGTCCGTGGCAAGTGCTGCACCTATTGCCGCCTCAACAAGCTTCTTCAGCAAATGCGGCCTTTTTACCAGTTCTTCTGCAACAGTTTTTAGAAACTCTTCGCTTTTTGCAAGGTCGGTGAGGCCTCCCTCTGGACCCATGTAACCACTCTCGCAGTTCACCTCTTCCCAGAGTGGTAGTAGATTGTAATATATTGTGTCTTTTGGAACAATAAAAGATTATCTCGTATCAAATGCTACGCATTCGACGCTTTATTGTAACGCTCAAATTAATACTTGCATTTTGTGCCTGTTACAACAAATGCCCTAGTCAGTACACTTATTAGGAAAATCCGTACCAGCCCGCAACACAGTATCTAAGATTGCAAGATTTCGCATGAATGCGGAGGTTATACGCCCTTATTCTCGAGATCCCGAATCGCTGTAATCATAAAGTCCTCTTTGAGGAGTAAACATTTTGTTCCGCGGGTATAACAACCTATATAGCGACGGTAAATTGAATTTTGTCATCTCTGTCTACTTGACAGGATCAGAAGTATGGAAGCCGTCATGATTGGTCTCCCACTGTCGTCCACTCCCGATACGGTCCTGGAGATCTTGATCTTGCAGCCTATCTTCCTCTTAACAGCGTTTGCCGCCCTTTCGGCAAACTTTAGATCCCCGATGAAAATGTCGTATCCCTTTCCACTTTTCCTAACGTCTGCGACGTACGCTTTCGGGTTGCCACTACTTGCCGCAAGATTCTCAATTATGGACAATACTGCGTTAACCTCTTCATCCGATACCCTGCCTTTTTCCTTTCTCAATTGTATAATTGCCTCAGATACCCCTCTCTCCCTCCTCCTGCACATTGGGCACTTTTCAGGTATCAATTCCACCTCTATTATCGCCGAGTCGCGCACATCCTCCTCTTTATGCTTCAGAACTACGGATACGGGTATAACCCTACGTACGGGCTCGGACGGAGGATCATACGATATTTCAGAGATATCTGCGTAAAATTGCACCGATATTGCTTTTTTAACAACTCTTTCTATAATTTCCCTGAAAACTTGCTCAAAATTGCGGGATCTCGTGCTTATGAATCCTCTCTTGAGACTATACGAAAAGCAGGATGGGCATACCTTAACAGGAAATCTATGCTCCTTTAACTCGAAAAGCGGAAACTTCTTAAGAAAGCACTTCTCGCAGAGCATCGAACTTGTGAGCTTGATGTCTTCCTTCCCGCACTCTGTGCAGAACCTCTTGATCCTCGACATCAAGTCCCCCTTATCAACAAAAGTGGTTATGAGGAAAGGTACTCGGTAAGCAACTCGCCAAGCTTTGCGATGCCTATCCTTATATCGTCCTCGGTGTTATAACTGTAGCTTAGGCGCATCGTGTTCGTTTTCGGCACTATCTTTTCGAAGTCTTTCGTGTCCGGGTTGTACTGGTATCCCCTTATCGGGTAGAATGCCGCTCCCGGAACGTAAACGACGCCATTGGGTGCCGCGACCTCCACAAGGAACTTCTTTGCGTCGAAGGGTTTCTTGGACTCCCACCATATGAAGAAGCCGCCAGTGGGGTTTGTTCTCTCGCCCTCCGGGAAGGTCTCATCTATTGTCTCGCGCATCGCCTTACATCGTCTCTTGTATATCGGTACCGCCTTCTTGAGGAAGTCGTCTATGTAGTTCTTGTAGTAGATCTCGAGTATTTTCTGAACAAGTACGGGGCTGCAAAGATCGAGATATCCCTTGGCCTTCTCCAGCTGTTCCCTGATCGCGTCGGGCAGTACGGTGTACCCTATCCTAAAGGGGGCCGCCTCCTTAGATGTGCTCCTTACGTAGACCACCCACTCGTTATCCTTATCGAAGCTCTTTATTGCGGGCCTCTTCTCCTCCTCAAACTGTATTTCCCTGTACGCGGCGTCCTCTATTATCACGATGTTCCACCGCTCTGCAATGTCGAACAGCTGTTGCCGCCGTTTGGTTGGTAAGGTTGTCCCCTTGGGGTTATCGCTGTCCGCAACGACATACAATACTTCTGGTGGTTTCCGGAAGATTTCGGACTTCACCGCCTTTTCTATTGCCTCCTCCACGAACTCGGGTATTATTCCGTCCTGATCGGTTGGTACGCATATAACATTTGCCCCTAGCTTCACAGCAGGTCCTAAAAATCCAAGATAGGCAGGGCTTGGGGTGATCACTGCATCTCCCGGGTCTATGAGGACATCGAGTACTCCATAGAGGGCCTGCTGGGATCCACTTGTAATTATCACTTTTTCCCAACCGTCGGATCCCAGCGGTATGTTGTCTTTTCGTATGAGCCTCTCAGCCAGAACTTCACGGAAAGACCTGATTCCGGCAGTTGGTCCGTAGTTGTACTCGTCGATAACCTCTCCTCCCTGGCCTCTGGCTATTTTCACGAGTTGCCCTGTTCCTAGGTCTATGAGGATCTTTGCGAAGATCTCAAGGGGGAGAACGCCGGGCTTTCCGCCAGCGAAGTAGTAGGGCACTTGAAATTTAAGAAGGCGGCGAATTTCGGATTCGGGAATGAGGTGTGTCCAAGCGGCAAAATCGTATCGCACGGGTTTTATGTGGCGCATGGA
>Ga0180300_10000403_pt1 | contig 18825 bp, 34 predicted proteins | sample GuaBasSediGuay15_FD_121798 | JGI IMG/M metagenome (GOLD analysis project Ga0180300, IMG submission 121798) | Subseafloor sediment microbial communities from Guaymas Basin, Gulf of California, Mexico - Guay15, Core 4569-2, 21-24 cm | ecosystem: Environmental > Aquatic > Marine > Hydrothermal... | reverse complement strand
CTTTTAAGGTTCCTGTCGCTGGTGTAAACCGGCACTTGGTGATAGGCATCAACCCGAAGACATTCCTTACGTTCAGGTTCTCGGAGCAGGTGGCAATATTGTGCCATGAAGTCCTACATGCGGCATTCCAGCATCCACAACGGGCTGGCAGTAGGAACCACTTTGCGTGGAACTTGGCGACTGACTGTGTCGTAAACGAGTTGATGAAAGACCTCTACCGACCGCCTGAGTGGTCGGTAACGGCCTACACGATAGCGTCTATTACCGGGAAAGACGACGAGGAAATCAGGAAGATGTCAGCCGAGGAGATATATGAACTGCTCCCCAGTGGGCTGAAGGAGCCAAGGGAGCCTAAGTCTCCAAGGTGTCCCAAGTGCGGGTCGAAGAACATCGTTGCGAGGAAGATAAAAATCAGTGGGAGGCATGGCAGGATAACGCTTAGGTGTAAGGACTGTGGGCATGAGTGGGTTGAGGAGGGAGAGGTAGACGAATGTGGGCGGGGAGGGATTGGAATACCAGTTGAGATACCGATAGATGAGGGAACTGAGATTGAAGGTGAACCTTCGATTTCTGGGGACATCTCGAAGGACTTCGAGGAGGGTGAGGTCATTCAAGAAGGCTCACCAGACATATACGACGAGAAGACGCCTGAAGGTAGGGGTGAACGGTGGACTGGGAAGGTTGCTGAGGCGTACACCGTTCAGAAGACAGCTGGGAACGTTCCAGCGTATTTGAAACGTCTGGTAGAGAGGCTACTGAGGCCTGAGATACCTTGGAAGAGCCTACTACGTCAAGCCCTGAAAAATGGCATGGGCAAAACCGTGGTCTCAACATGGAGAAGGCCTTCACGAAAGCATGAGGCATTTCCGGGGATTCACCGCTTCACCAAACCGAGAGTCTGGTGCCTCGTGGATACATCGGGCTCGATATCGAAGAGGGAGCTTGAGCAGTTCTTGAGCGAAGTATACGGCATCGTTAAGGAGGCCAGCATGGTCGAGGTTGTTTGCTGGGATGCCGAAGTCTATAAGCCCGTCTCCGCAAAAAAGCCGTCTGACGTCATCTCCAAGGTCTGGCGAAGCATTAAAGGTGGCGGTGGTACCGTTATAGCTCCAGCTCTGTCGAAGACCCTTGGCATGATGAGACCCATGGATGCTGTCGTGGTGTTTACTGACGGTTGCATATGGGACGGAGATAGTGATGAGACGCAGAGGCTCTTCAGCTCAGTCGCCTCAAAGGCTTCAGTCTGTGTCTTCGCCACGACGGGACAGACGATTAAGTTGCCGAGCAAGTGGCATGTAGTTGAGGTCAAGGTTCACGACTGAACACCTTTTTGGAGGCATGTTCGAGGAACTCGCTGAAAAGGTTAAGGAGCTTCGCAGAGCATGTAATGACATTAACCGCACAATTCAAGAGTTGGCCATATTGTATGGCGATGTCATGAGGGTGTTGAACGGGTTGTGGAAGAAGAGGGATTTATTCGATGTTCACGAGGAACTGCGATTTGATGATGGCAAATTCTGTATCTGGCACGACAGCATTTATGTTAGCTGTCGCTACGAGAAACTCTTTAAGAGAATTACCGGGCTGGAGCCATTACTAAAAAGGGAGGTTGAGGATGCCATGGGCATAATCGTTCTGGCGGAAAACCTGCCGAAGATTATCCGGTGGTTGGACGAACTTATCCAGAAGTACAAGCGAATCAACGAAGGGCTGGCAAAAAAGCTCGAAGAGCTTAAAGGGATTTTTGAACCGCTCATCTTGGCACATAAGATAAAGGGTTCCGTTTTGGAGGCATGATAAGCACTAAGGTGAAGGTGAAGGAGGTATTCTATAGGGGCATAAGGCTTGATGTGAACGGACACGACATCTCCATATTCTGCAGGTGTGATGCCCAGCGGTATCACTACTACGTAAACCTTGAGGCAGGGAAGTCCGACCTATACTTCATCATGAGCAGAGATGCCCTCCAGAACCTTCTGAAGGCACTCGACCGTGACGACAGAAAAGTTCTGGGGATAATCAGGCTGATAGGTCTGTTCGCTGACAACAGGACACGGGTGAACTATCTCGAAGACCTTCTCTACCGCTACCCAGTAGATGATGACACGATTGAGTGGATGGTGAAGCGTCTGAAGACCGGTTTGCTCATATCCGCCGTTTCTTGGAAACAGTATAGCATCATAGAGCCGGCTGTTGAGGTACTGAACGAGCTGGGCTATGGTGATTTGGCTGAGGAGCTACGGCTAAAAGCCATGAGCCACACCATAAAGAACTCTGTTTTGGAGGCATGAACGAGATTAGGAGGATTGTGAACGAGATAAGGCCACCGAGATGTCCAGAGTGCGGGGAGGAGCTCAGGTATCTGGTGCATGAATCGACCGAGGTTGTCGTGTATGAGTTCAGGGTTGATTATAACGGCGACGTGGACTACTATGAGGACGACAGATACCCGCTTTCGTCCGAGGACAACGGATACTTCTGTCCGTACTGCCACAGCAAGCTGTTCAGAGATGAGGAGGATGCCAAAAAGTTCCTGATGGGTGAGATGGATGGGCGTTGACATATTCGGGCTGAACCCGAAGAGCGAGAAGGGGGAATACTTCAGGTCTAACTGGTGGCACTGGCGTCCAATATGGCTGTTCACGATTATACTGTGCCCCGACCTTCTCGACAGGGAGTACGAGATGGTCATACAGCACGAGGATGGGAGCGAAGAGAAAATAGTGTACAAGGGATATGAAGCTGGCATGACCAACGACGGGCTACAGATACCTGCTGACGTGGCGGAGGAGATTGGCAGGAGGATACTTGAGGTGCTTAAGGAGCCTGAGGACGAGATTAAGAGGATTGCCGAGGGGATAAAGGGCTCGAAGTATGACGTGATAGCTGAGAAGGTTATGTCGATGCTCGACAGAAACTACTACCATCTGGACAGGGAGTTTCTGAAGAAGTGGGCTGAGTTTTGCCTCGAATGCGGTGGCTTCGAGGTGTGCTGACACCCTTTTTGGAGGCATGGGCTTCAAGGTAGAAATCGAGGACATATTTCCGGAGGGAATAGAGTTCACGATGAATGGCTACCGTGTTGCGATAGACTTCAGGACTAACGCATGGGTATACAGATACGGCATAGAAATACCGGGCATAGGATACTTCTACCTCAAGAGTAGTTCGAGGGTTGAGAACCTGCTCAAGGCAATACAGAACAACGATAGGAAGGTGCTTGGACTAATCAGACTGATTTGCCTCTTCAGTAGCGAAACGACGAAGTCCAACTACTTGGATTGGCTTCTGTACCGCTATCCCGTTGACGAGAAGGATATAAGGCGGATGTTGAAGACGTTGAAGGCTGGTCTGCTGATATCGGCTTCTTGGAAGCGTTGGCACATCATAGAACCAGCTGTGGAGATACTGAACGAAATTGGGTACAGAGACGTGGCTGAAGAGCTGTGGGTAGCATCAGTAAGTCATGCGATAAAGAGCTAATCTGTTTTGGAGGCATGGGGAGGGTTTGCGATGCCATAATAAGTGAGCTTCTGCCGAAGTTTAGGGATATACAGGAGATAGTTCCAAGGATACACACCCGCAGTCTCCAGAAGGACATGGAGGATATCGTCTTCAAGTGCTTCATGGGGTTCGCACCACTGAGGCACAGGATGACCAACGAACCCGTGTTTACTGAAAGAACATCATGGGGAGGCTACGAGGGATACTTCGTCGGAAAGTGGATTAACAGGATATACCTTGGCAACCCACAGGGGAGGAGGAGCAAGTATGAGCGGGGGAGTACGATAACCGACCATGATGAATTCCTCAAGCTCATAAGGAGCCACGGATATCAGATAGCGGATGTCGTCAGAAACCCGATCAGAGGTGCTTTCAGGGAAGCGGTTAGTCTCGTCAAGGAACTCATACCGTACGACACGTTGAAATTCACCAGGGATGTTAATGTAGAGGTTGCGCTATTCAGAGCGTATGACTGGTATTCTTGTGACCCTGTGCCGGAAATGGTAAATAAGGTGTTGGTGAAGACGATAGCAGTTAGCACAGATTACCCGTATAGGCTGGAGATATCCCCACGGAAGGAGCTGTCGCTAGGCAACATAAACTGTGTTCTGGCAATCGAGGACATACTGGATGAGGTTCTTGAGCTGTACAGGGAGGCCGAGAAGGAGGTGAGAAAGGTCAGAGAGCACAACGAGAGGATACTGGAGGAGCTTAAAGAGGTTACGGCACCATACTGGTTAAGCTCGGAGATAAAGTCCGTTTTGGAGGCATGTCCGACGAGCTTGAGAGGATTAGGAGTGCGTTAGAGAAGCTCAGGGAAGCGGTTGCCGTCGTCTGTACAACCGACGTTGAGTCGATGTACAGGGAGTTGAGGTACAGGATACAGGAGATGATGAAGGACATAGACGTACATGGGGTGCTTGAGGTCCCCCTGTACAAGAGTAAGGTGATGGAGGTTAAGGCTGTGTTCGACTTCAGGGGCGAGTACAAGAAATTCGATGTCGTCGTAGAGCCAGATGACTGGGTTCTGCCGAGCTTGATGTTTAGAGGCCTGTCCCCGATGTGGGCTGTACCGTTCCTGAAGGTTTACATGCTGGTCAAGAACGTGGATAAGGTCGTCAAGGCGATAGAGGAGGAGGTTGAGAAGGCCTGTGAAGACATAAGCAAGGTAGTGTCGCTAGTCCAAGAGCTCTCCACGGCAGAGGTGCAGGCAAAGGTGCTTGCGAAGGCATTGAGGAAGGGAGTTAAGGATAGGCGTTGATACCTTTTTGGAGGCTTGAACATGGGGGTGCTACACAAGCTCATCGAGGAGGTTTTCGACAAAAAGTACAGGGAGATACTTGAGCTGGCAGAGACTTCTGATATGGCGAAGGACAGAATACGCCATATAGGGATCGTGTACAGGTGCTTCTACGTTCTCAGACCGTTGAGCTACAAGTTCAAGCCAATCGTCCTAGAGGAGGAAAGAGGGTACTCCTACGTGTTCTGGTATGGCTACTACATCGGAACGTGGATAAACAGGATATTGCTCGGCGAAAACACTAACAGACGCAAGGGGCAGAGAGGTTTGCCGCTAGACGATACCGAGCTGTACAGGTTTGTTAGGAAGTATGGGGACAGGCTTCCAAAGGCTGTTAGGAGACCGATTAGAGAACCCGTTTCCACAATTGTCACATGTGTCAAGGGGCTGGTTGAGTATAGGGATCTGTGTGAGGATGTAGTGCTTGAAGCTGTTGTGCCACTAGACTTGCTCAACAACTCCTTCATCACTAGGGAAAGTGTTGAAGTCCAAGCGGTAAGCGTCTGTAGCGGTTATCCATACAGGCTCTCGTTTATTGGCAGAGATGGTATAGAAGTCGCCAGTGCGAGGATTCTCGAAGTCTCTACCATGATTGCGTTGGAAGACTACTTGGACGACATTTACACTCTGTACAGGAGGCTGGCCGACAGGGTTTCAGAAGCGAGGAGGCACAACGAGTCCCTCATCAAGAAGATGGTGGAAGCTGTAAAGCCATACGAGGTGGCGTCTAGGATAAAGTCATAGAGCTCTTTTGGAGGCATGAAGAGCGTAGTGGTTAGGCTTTCGTTCACTGGCAAGATACTGATGTGCTTGGGTGATGAAGTGCTGTCCTTCACCGCCGACAGCTACATATACCACTTCCTGTGCCACGTCTTGGTAGGGGCTAGGGTTGTCGATTGTAAGCGGTATACCCAGCTCGTGCTTGAAGTGAGTGATGACACCTACAGGGTTCTCAGGCATGCGGTGGAAATAGGTAGCTACAAGCACGCTGTGTGGAGAACCGCCTTGAACATACTGGGTGAAACTGGACTCGACGAGGCGAAGAGGTTCGTGAAAGACGTTAGTGAGGCGCTATCAATAGCTAGGGAGGTTCTGGACGGTTTTTCACGTAGTGATAGATACGTTCTGGAGGGGGCGATGGACTGGAGGAGGCTTGTGAAGAAGTACAGGCAGCTTGGAAGGGATGGGTTCAGAGATTGGCTTGAAGCCTGGGCTGTGTCGAAGGTAATCAGGAAGTGACTGTTTTGGAGGCATGGTGGCTGAGGTAAGGATATCACTACGTCCGTCTCGATACTACTGGGTGAAGAAAGAGATCAAAATAAAGGTTGGCGACACGTGGGAGTGGTTCTCCAGCGGGGACTTTCAGGGAAGGAAAGGTGAGCTGGCCTACGAGATACTGAGGAATCTGTCCTTTAGGATGGAGAGCCTTCTCGATTTCGTCGCATTAGTGGACGACGACATTGCAATGTGCCTCATCACTTTGGGCGAGATGAGGGGAAGCTTACCGGAGAAGCTGTTCGACGAGTGCATGAAGCTCATCAGGGAGAACAGGCATGGTGAGTTGCTAGGCAAGCTAAGACCGATGTTACTAGCACAGAAAATCAAGGGGTCACAAAGAGGCTCTGTTTGAGCTCCTTTTGTCTGCGACGGCGTACAAAAGAAGGCAGATTTGAGCTTCTTTTGGAGGCATGGTAAGGCACAAGGTATACTATGTGAGCACCCAGTACCTGAAGAACGGGGACTTCAGGGACACGACTCCAAACGGTGGACACAGCAAGATAATGGGCATATCGTTCAGGATGTTCGCAGACCTCGACAACGGCAAGACCGTTGAGTTTAGCGCCTATCTGAGGGTGAGGGGGAACACCGCCTATCTCGAAATAACTGGTGATGACGAGCTGATACTCAACGACGAGCTGAAGATACTGTGGAACGGGAACGACATAAAGCCAGTGGTGGTTTCATCGAACATCAAAAAGCCCATTTTGGAGGCATGAGGTGGAATTACGAGTACGGTAGTAAGTGGGGTATGAAGCTATACTACAACCCGTCTACTGGTGAGATCGTACCTGGGCGAGTATGGATATGCATGAAGAAGGAAGAGCGAGAGAAGTGGGTTTGTGAAGGAAGGTTTTGGAGCGACGATAGTCTTGTGATATGTGAGTGCCCAACGTGTGGGTGCTGGCACCCAGTCATATGCCGCTACAGCACCTATTACTTCAGGGCAATTGAGAAGGCTAAGGACTGCAGGGAGTACAGGAAACTTGTCGAGCTGTTCGAGATGGCTCCCAAGCTTGCCAAGCTACTCATAGATGGCACTTGTACTGAGGACTGGGTGGTAAAGTGGGTTAGGAGGGCAAACCCCGACAAGGCTATGAAGGCGATCGAGCTTGCGGAGGAGCTTTACCCCGACTGCGGAATCGACTGGGAACGGCTTAAGCTAGAGGCTCTGTCCAGAGCCATAAAGAGGTGAATGGCATTTTTTTGGAGGCATGGAGATAAGGAAGCTTGTGTCGGAGCTGAAGCCTACGAAATGTCCGCATTGTGGCAGGGAAATAAAGTTTCTGTTGATGACGAAGATTAAGGTAGAGATTCACGTGGTGGATGGTAGCACGAGTAAAAAGGTGTTCAGCACCGTTGAGAGAAAATACTGGTGCCCCGAATGTCATCAAACCATCGAAGTGAAGCCAAACAATATTAGGGGCGTGAGGAAGTTCTTCCTTGGGTCGATTGTGATGCACACGAAGTGTAGGAGGTGTGGCCAACCAGTCCCGATGGAGATACTTAAGAGCGGGATGTGTCCGAGATGCAGGAGGGAGCTGATGAACTCGGAGGTCATACCCGTTTTGGAGGCATGGAAAACGTCGAAGCCATAATACGTATGCTACTTGGCATACGTCCAGACGAGGTAAAGGTGTACAGCGCCTACGACAGGGTTGAGTTAAGGGAGGGGCTAATGAAATTTGAATTCACACTTCACGGACACGACTTGGTAGTCTGGATTTACCCACTGTTTAAAAACGACTTGGAAGAACTGGTGTGGCAACTGCTTGACAAAGATGCGTTGAAGAAGAGTGCGGAGACCGTGCTCAACTCGTACTTCAGGATTCCAATAAAAGTCAGTACTAGCGCGCATGGTATAGGGTTCATGATACCTCTGCCAGAGATTATGGATAAGGTGGTTCACGAGGTCGAAAATGAGGTTAAAGTGGCTTACAAGGTGCTGAGGAACATAGTCAACATGACCGCTGACGAGGTAAGGGCTTACAGAGTGGCCATGGAGATAAAGGAGTAGCCGCTTTTGGGGGCATGCCATGAACCAAGATGTGGATAAACTCAGAGAGCAACTCCGTCTGCTCTGCAGGGCGCTGGAGATGCTGTTGGGAGTCAATGTCGAGCCTGGTGATGTGATTCAAAGGCCAGGTAGAATAGTGATAAGGCAGGGTTCATTTAACATAGAGCTCAGCAACTACGACGACTTCACCTACATAGAGGTAGTACCCGAACTGCCTCCAGTAGAGCTACACGTCTGGAGAAGCATGGACTTATCTGTGTACACCGACAAGCTGAACCAGCACATCAAGAAGAATCGCCAGATTAGTGCCCACCGTACAAGTATACGCCTGCCACTACCAGGTTTGGTTGAGGATGTCATCGACGTTGCCAAAGTAACTGCCAAAGAGGCTAGGGAGGTGACGAAGAAGATCATAGACATGAAGGCTGAGGAGATCAGGGCGGCAATGCTGTCGATAAAGCTGAAGGACGAGGAATAGCACTTTTGGAGGCGGTTTTTGTGCATGTGGTCAAGGTGTACAACGATACTGAGGGGATTATCGTACAGGTGAAGAAGGATGGCGGTGCAGGGTTTCTAAGATTCCTTAGGGAGAGCTTTGCAAATACGTTCATCCACCTGCTCAGCATATGTACACCACTAGACTTCAAGTGGGAAAACAGCAAGCTTGTCGTTGAGGCACGGATCAACGATGCATTAGCGAAAATGGTCGAGGAATTTGACAAACCCGGTCGTAGTGCACTTTTGGACACAGGTTCAGACAAGACCGCTTTAGACAAGGTTGCATGGGACGCAGGCTTAACGATAATATACATGTACGAGGTTCTGCGTGAGTCTAGGGGAGGAAAACACCAGTTCCGTGGCCTCCGCATCGAGGCTCATAAAGTCGGGTATTATCGAACCGTCTACTCCAACAAGGCAAAGCTGATACTTGAGCTTCTGAAGAGGCATGGTGTTGTTGTGTGGGCAGGGTTTGGCCTAACGCTGAAGGCATACGTGGACAGCAAGTTGCTGGAGACGGTTATCAAACTCGGTGAGCTGAGGATTAGGATAACACGCAACATACTGAAGGAGCTTATGGATGCCGTAGACGACTTAGACAGGTTCTGCGACGTACTGACACCATACTTGCTGGCCGACGAGATAAAGGGTGGGTAGCCCCTTTTGGAGGTATTTAAAAAGGTGTAAACGGTAAGCATATATTGGGGGTGCTGTCGGTGGCTGGCATAAAGCCTGGTGACATAATAAGGGTTGTACTAGAGCCGAGCAAGAGCCCAGACTTTCCATTCATAGCGAGGGCGCCAGACGGCAGAATAATACTGTTCCCATACGACAGGAAGACAGACGCTAAGGTGTGGGACACCGCCTACGTCCTCGTCGTCAGCGTGAAGCCAAACTATATAGTAGGGAAAGTTCATGAAGTAGTCAAGAAGACAGACGACTACTCCAAGGGAGAGGCAGAGCTAAAACTCGTGATCTACGGCGGCTATGGAAACATGGCGTTCGCCATACCGATAGAGCTTTCGAGGAAGCTTGAAAAGTTCCACGGAAGGAAGTTCAGGGTTCGATGGGAGCTAATAGAGTAACTAACGAATCCACCAATCATCCTTTTTTGGAGGCAAACAGCAAACATTTTTCTGTCCGAAGTTGGTAGGTGGTTGGGGGTGGAAGTATGTCGCTGTGCTGGCCGAGTAATAGGCTGACGGATGAGATAGCGGAGAGGCTGAAGGAAGCTGGTGTCGTTGAACGCTACGAATCCAACGGCATGTTCATGACAGTTCAGCTCAAACCTGGGGCGAAGGTAATGTTCAGGGAGTTCAGCAGACTTGTCAAGGAGATATGTCCAGACGTGGATGAGGTGAAGATAGTGGAGTTGTGGAAGACGCTGTTCGCCGTGCTGTCTGAGAAGAAGCACCCAACAAGGTATGTAATTGCATCAAAGCCAGCATACACAAAGACAATAGCCTTCAGGGTTGACGAGGACACGTACAGGAAGCTGGCTGAGCTTGCGAGGGAGGATGGCATGGCGATATCAGACTTGATGAGACGTATAGTAAGCGAGTATCTGGGGGAGGGTTGAAATGGATGAAAAGAAGTCCGCCATTGAACCGGCCATCAGAAAGGCAGCGGAGAGGATGGTTGCATTGAGAGACCTCATGGAAAACTGGGCTAAAAACTGGCATAAAGGCGTCATTACAAACACCTCTTCCACACCGACCATTACCTTGGTAAATCCATCGTCTGTGGAAGTGGTGGTGGACAAGAAGCTCTACTGCCCCGAATGTGGCAACGTCATGCTGAAGATTGGAGTAGCTTTCCCACAAGAAGGCGTTAGGGGTTGGCTGTTCATCTGTCTGAGCTGTAAGGTTCTGAAGCTGGTCGAAAAGGATGGCCGTACAATGTCCATAACCGACATAGGTATGGTAAGCGATGAGGTAGTGTCGGCGTTGTTGGCCAGCGAGATTAAAGGTGATGATGGTGACGGGGAATAGCCATTTTGGAGGCGATGTGGAATGTCCGAGATGGACTATGTCAGGAGCATAGTCGAGTTCCTTAAGGAGAACCCTGAGTTCGTGGATGTGCTGAAGAGGGCCTTGGAAATAGAGGATAGCGCAGAGAAAGAAGGCAAGTACTTCTTGGGCTGGCAGTGGTACGAGATACCCGTTTCACCCGTGAAGCTCAGAAAGGCGATACTGGCTGGCATAGTCACGGTGGCATACAAATCGTCAAGCGGTGGCTCGTACTACGTTCTGATGGACAGGGAGTCCGTCAGGCAGGCGTTGAAGCTGTACGGTGAGGAGGAGGTTCCTGAAAGGCCGCCTGAAGCAGGGATACCCGAAGACCTGTTCTCGTCGATAGTTGGCTACGACGACGTGAAGGAGCTTCTACTCAAGATAATACGTGAAGACGCCACAGTCCACGTGCTGATGGTGGGTCCGCCTGGGTCTGCCAAGACAACGTTCCTGCTTGAACTGTGCAGGTTGCCGAACTCGGTTTACACGCTGGGGAGTAGGTCTACCAAAGCTGGTTTGGGCGACTACCTCCTGAAGGTTGAGCCCAGGTGGCTTATCATAGACGAGATCGACGAGATGGATAGGGGCGACTACGGTGTGCTCCTGTCGCTGATGCAGACTGGGATAGTTGCAGAAACCCTGTACGGGAGGAGGAGAATGAAGAAGCTGAGGACAACCGTTTTTGCAGCCTGCAACGAGACCAAGAGGATACCGAGACCACTACTGTCTAGGTTCATGATACTGTACTTCAGGGAGTACGACAGGGACGAGTTCATGGAAGTCGCTAGGCGAATGCTGGTGAGAAGGGGATTCGATGAAGAGCTGTCAAACTACATAGCCAGCGCAGTATGGGACGAGCTTGGTAGCAGGGACATCAGAGACGTGGAGAAGATAGCCAAGATAGCCTCAAGCAAAGAGGACGTAAACCAGATAGTGAAGCTACTGAAGAAGTACGGCCCAGACTTTTGGAGGCTACACGTACAGTAAATATGTCCATATCTGCCCACAAGTAAAGAAGCCATATTTTTGCCCCTTTTGTACGCGTCGCGTACAAAAGGAACTAGATTCTGGCTTATTTGCACATGTCATAGCCCCCGCCAGAAAATATGGATAGAGAATTTGTCCCTTAGTAATGGAACATTTATAAATATGCTTGGTTGTAAATGGTACTGGTGGGATGCTTGAGCAGGCACAGAGAACCATATGTTACCGTGACCGTCTACATGCCCCTGAAGCTGTACGAACGGGTTGAGAAGTTCGCTGTGAAACGTGGATTGTCGATTAGTGGAGCGGTGAGGTACATCGTAGAGCAAGCGTTGGGGGGTTGCAATTCACAGCCCACTGTGTAAGGCATTGTAACCCCTTGGGATCCGTGACTCCTGTGGCTGTGAGGCACATGTTGCAATTCGCAGTTTACTGTGTGAGGCATTGTAACGGGGCCTATGTAGGCCAGTGCCCTCTGTGCGGCATGTTGCAATTTACAGTCCACTGTGTGAGGCATTGTAACCGTGTGCACGTTCTGCGAGCAGTTGCAGTACATCGTCGTGTTTGCGGCTCGTTCTAACGGGACATCCCTCATCGCCCTTAAGGGTGTTGCAACATCACCCCGCTCGGGGGCATGTAGCCCCCTCGCTTTTAGGCACGGGGCATGCCCCGTGCCAATCTCCCCTCCATCTGGGGAGCTGTCAAAGGCTCTCAGGGCTATGTTCATGGCTGCAGCCAAATCTGCATCTGTCTGGTAGCCACATTTCAGGCATTTAAACCACTTGCCGTTTCTGTTTTTCTTGTCTCTATATCCACAGTAAGGGCATGTTACGCTCGTGTATTGGGCTGGGACGAGCTTGAACGGCACGCCTTCTCTTTCGCACAGGGTTTTGACTGCAATCATGAGCTTGTACCGTGGTACTAGGTAGCCTTTGGTCGTGGATTTGAAGGTCAGCTTTTCCATCGCCACACCTGCCTTAAACTTCTTGGCCTTTGAGACGATCTCCTTGGCAGTTACGCCTATAGCATACTTTATCGTGTTCTTCAGCCTATGGTTCCACTTCTTCCATGACTTTCCTTTACGGGCATACTGTTTCAGCAGGTAGCGGAGCTGAATTATCCTAGTCTTGAACTGTTTACCGTGGAAGGTTGGGTTGGAAAACTTCACATGAGGGTTTGCTGTGCAGAGTATTGATGTCGCAAGTTTGTTCCACCCTACGTCCACGCCTACCCAGCCTTTGGGTTCGTAGGGTTCTGGTTTTGGAAGTCTCAGACAGATGTGACAGTTCACCCATCCATACTTCCTGTCTTCGATAAGCTCCACCTGTCCTAAAACGGGGTTATCTACCCCGCAAGCCTTCTCAATCAGGCTACGATACTTAGCTGGAACTAGGAGGTAACAGATGGCTTCACCTTCCTTCGTCTTGAAGTGAATCCAGAAATCCCCATCCTTATTCTCAATCCACACACTCTGGTTGTGGAAGGGCATTGGATGGAAAGGTAGGTTCTTAAGGTATTCGAGTAGCTTTTTCTCAATCATCCACTTCTGCTGAGCATACACCCTTATGCTCCTGTCTTTGATAACTTCCCTGACTGCTTCTCTAACCCTCGGAATCAGAGCCTTCTTGTAGGCTTTATATTCACGCATAAGCTTTCTCAATCCTAAATCCCGTGGCGGGATAACAGCCCTAACCGTCAGCTTGATCTTGTCCTCCATACCTCAATCAGCCTCCTCAGTACTTCGTCTATGCTTCGAGCATTCATCTCAGCTTTTAAGACCAAGAGCTCACGCCACGTTTCAAGGCTTACCGTCAAGGTCTTCCGAGGCATCCTGAACACCAAAACGCTTATATTCAAGAACACATATATACTTTTCGACGCCGAGGGAGAGTGATGTACAGGCGTCTGCTTGAGGTTCATGGAGACAGGTTTAGGAGGGCTCTCAACTTGGTCGACCACGTGTACAACATCGCCGTCACTAGGGAGGACGTGGTTGAGGTTAGTGGCATAGTGGTAGGGACTGCACCGTACCCATGTTTCACAGATGGTAAAAATGCCCACTGTCGCTGTTTAGATTTCATCTCCCGAAGGCCCTCTGCGTGTAAGCATGTCATAGCCCTGTGTTTGAGGGCATACGCAAACGGCATGATAAACGAGGAAGAGCTCATGTACCTGTTATGCCCCCCTACCCGCTCCAAGCGGGAGGGAAAGGGTGAGGAGTGATGACCTCGAAGGAGTTTACATGCGTCTTCTACGACGTGGTGTCCGGTGAGGATACAACTCTGGCTGTGAAGAGAAGGAAGGCAGTATTCCGTGGAGGCCATGACGAGGAGGTTATAATAGCCGCTGTTGAAGGCAACTACAAAACTGCTGATGAAGTTGACGACGTAATAGAGCATGACCTAAAGTGCCAGAAGACACTAGCATGGCTCTGCCTAACCATCGACCAAGCCAGAACGCTGTCAAAAATGCTGGCAGACCTAGTTGGAGGTGATGAAGGTGAAGGTTAGACAGTTTAGAGAACCCACAGAGATAGTGAGAGCGTACGAGGAGATGGATGAGATACACCTACCAGTAAGGGTAACTAGGATAAAGCTACCGCACAAGGACGTCAAGGGAAGCCATTACTGTTACATAGTAGAGTTCGGCTACGACGAGGCATGGATATTCGACGAGAGCACCGATTACAGCGGAACGGGAGGAAGGTACTTCAAGGAGATGGAGGAGTTCATAGGCCGCTTGAAGGAGGAGTTTGCGGATAGCCCTCACTTTGAGTATACTGAGTACGAGATTCCGTTCGAGGTCTACTGGAAGCTGTACAACCTCCTGTATGGGCTGTTTAAGGGAGGTGAGGACTGATGATGTACACAACGTTCTGTAAGGCTTTGGACGACCTTTTTGGAGGCTTCCAGAACAAGACCCTGCTACAGATTGCAGGCAGAGCCTTGACAGGCAAAACGACGCTTGGAGGGTACACGGCAGTCGTAAGCATCTACAAGTCGCTCAGCGAGTCCGGCAAGATACCAGAGAACGCTAGGTTCTACGTGGTAGACTGCGACGGAGGCTGGGACTGGCAGAGGTTCAGTCAGATTGCAAAGTACCATGGATGCGAGGAGGCCGAGGACATGATCGAGTACTTCGACCCGACGGAGTTCAGTACACAGCATGACATAGTGACGAAGACCATACCGAAGATGGCCAAAGACAACCCGCCACTCTACATATTCGTCGACGCCATAACAGCCCTGTACAGGGGCATGGTTCTGAGAACGCCGATGAAGACTAGGGCATCGGTTCTTGGAACGTTGACTGGAAAACTAGACCTGCAGTACGTGACGCTGAGAAGGCTGTCTGTGAAGTACAACATACCTGTCACAGTTGTCACATGGACAACCAGCCCACTATCAGAAGTTTTCGGGTCACAGCCAGAAAGTCCTTTTGTCGGCGGAAGGCTAACCTCGTTCCTACCGAAGATAATAGTGGAGCTCAGGGCACCTGACGTCAGCATACCGCTGAGGGAAGCATACCTGTACAAGCATCGTGGACGGATGAGCGGAGTATCCTGCAAGTTCCTCCTGTACGATGGAGGCGTGAAGGATGTTGAGTAAAAGGGAGCAGAGCCCAGAGCAACAGAAGTTGCTGAAGATGATACAGATCGTCAAAGGAGAGAGACATCCATCGCTGAAACTACCTGAGGGTACATACAGACTTAGGGTTGTCAAGGTACTGGACGAGAAACCGTACGAGTACGAGTACAAGGGCGTGAAGAGGTACGCGATAAGGCTGATAGTCGAAGACGTTGACGGCAAGCTGGAGGAGGACACGTACACTTGGTGGATATCGCTCGGCGGAATGTACGACCCAGAAGAGAGCACAATAGCCGTGCCTGAGAGGGGAACGTCTCTCGGCGCACAGATACTGAGGCTCATGCACGACCACGGAGGAATAGAGGGAATGATCCTGTCGGTAACCGTTACTGGAAGTGGTAGGGACAGGAGGTACACAGTCGAGGTGTCGAAGCCAGTAGAGTACGAGGAAGTTACCGCACCAGCAAAGATACCAAAGCCTACGAAGCCTGAGGCTCCAACGTTCTCAGCCGAGAACATAAGGAACGACTACGAGAGGATGATGTCTGCTGGTGTGCTTTCTGAGAACGAGGTCATAATAGTGCTGTCCGAGAAGTACAAGGTGTCCAAGGAGGACATCAAGAAGATTGTAGGTGCTGGGCAATGAAATGCTACAGGTGTGGTTCTGAGAAGAGCCTCAGGTACCTCGGACGGGTGGATGGCAAAGATGTATACGCATGTTCCAGATGCTATGCACTAGGCCTACTCGAATACATCATAGAGGAGCTGTTTGGGGAGGAGAACTGTTGATGGAAGAAGAGATGAACACCTTCATATACGCACACGGCGACTGCGATGGCGTAATGTCTGCATGGATAGCTAAGGCCGTGTACAAAATCCCTCCCGAACACGTTTTCTTTCCGACACCCGCCATGTATGAGGTCACGGACAGCGTTCTAGGGGAAATCCTGTACGAGGCAAGCATCGAGAAAAAGGACAGAGGCATACGGCTGGTGTGCGTTGACGTTGGCTGTGGAGTCCGTAGCATGGAATGTCTTAGTAAGTACAGGCATCGCTTCGATGAGATAGTTGTCATAGACCACCACCCGTTGAAGGACAAGTCGGTTGAGATTGCCAATCGTTCAGGAATCAAGCTCATACACGACGATGGCAGGTGTGCGACGCTGATAACGTACCTAACATACTCAAGCAAGATGGACAAGAACCTCAGAAACTTCTGCGAGAAACTGGCTGTGATAGCAAGCTACGCAGACGTGCAACAGGACAAACCGAGGACTTCAAGCTGGCTGTTGGAGGCTAGGGACAGGCATCCAGAGCTCTTCATGGACAGGGTGTTCTGGAGCTACGAGGCCAAGGAGGAGTACCTGATAAACTACGCCGCAATAATAGGGAGCTACTTCAACACGCCACACAGAATGTACTACGAGAAGGGCTCCAAAGCAGCCCTACTGGCGTTGGATGAACTGTACAGGGTTGGGGATCCATCTTTCATAGCAGTCGACCTGCCAAGCGACATGGAGGTAGACTACCCGTACATAGCCATGCTACAGAGGTGGAGAAAGGAGTGGGTAACCAAGAGGAAGGAGGCATTCCGAGAAGCCCTACACCTGAGAGGCGACAACTTCCAGATACTGTTCATAGAAAACCCGTGGAACATCGGAGGCTACGTAGCACAGACCAAGAAGGAAAAGTCGCCTGACATGCCGTGCTTCGTAGTGAATACTGGCGTACCAGGCGACTATGCAGTAATATCCGCTAGGGGAGACGGTAGTGTAGACTTGGGTAGGGTGTTCGAGGAAATGGATTCGATAACGAATGGGCTGATAACTGGTGGGGGGCACAGGGAAGCGGCATCTGGCACCGTTCCAAAAGGCGTCCACATGTCAACTCTGATGAGGGTGATATCGGAGGCCATACGCAGGGTGTCGGTACAGGGTTGAACACCACATCCCCTTTTTTTATTATGGCGTAATACTTATAAGAGTGTAAGACGTACCCCCTATGGGTGAAGCTATGATTAAAAGGATATTCGATCTCCACGCCACGGAGGATTTGATCGTCACGTCGAACGAGAGGTTGCCGACGTTCAAGCTCATCAAAGCCGAACGAGTCAAACTATCCAAAGACGAGGTCGGCATCATACTGCCCGTGTCGACACTCCAGCGGCAGGGGATAATCTACTCTGGTGGGTGGATAAGACCCGGATGGGAGGGCGAGATAGCTGTCGAGATGTGCATCATGCGCGAGGCCGTCATCAGGAGAGGAGACGTAGTCGCACATGTAATCGTGTTTGAGCTCAGGGCCCCCTACCCGCATGGGCGGGAGGGAGAGGCCGGGAGGTGAGAGTAGTGGGGAAGGGTAAAATTACTATTGAGATTGAGACTCTGGATATCGTTGACGCAACTGTGCCAGTAATAAATGCGTTACACCGCTTGAAAGAGCTAGGTGTCATCACGAGGTTCACTATACGTCCCGAGGAACAGGAGCTGGGAGGTGAGACGTGATGGATGTTGAGAGGTTGGTTAAGGTGCTGATTGAGTTGATGGCAACAGCCAACAACATGACGTTAGAGGTGACTAAGTTGGCGTTCGAGACGACTATGCGCATGTACGAGAACCAGCAACGGATGCTTGAGGTGATATACCATGTTATACATGAAGCCGTGAAGGTGAAGCCCGAGGGAGGTGAGAAAAGGTGATACCCATGGGCATGAGGGAAGAGAAGTGCCATGTGTGTAATTGTAGGGGTATCATACCCACTCCAGACCGCAGAGAATGGCAACTATGTCCGCTATGTAAAGGCAGAGGCAAGATACTGGTACCCATAGACAGGTACATGCCTCACTACAGAACGGCGGTATGGGAGGCCCATCGAGCTTGGGTTTCGCCGATGAGGGGTGATTGCTGATGAAGTATGCTGTGCTGATTAGATGTTCTTCGTGCGGTAAGCCGATTGAACTTAAGGTTTACAACGACGACCCGAATGAGGAGAAGTTCCAACTCAGAGCCTTGATGGCACGGTCTCTCATAGTTTGTGATGACTGTTTCAGAAAACTCACAGAAAGGAGGAGGTGAGATGGTGAACCTTCTGCTAGATGAGGATAAGGAGTACCCTGCAGGGCTTACTAAGCTCAGCTACGCCTACATCTACTGCCCATTCGCCGAGGAGGTACTGGTCTTCAAGATTGACGAGAACGGAAGGCTTGTGTGTCCAAGAAGCGTTGACCCAGCTACAGGGAAACCCTGCCCTATGAGAGGTTCAAGAGTATGTTGGCATGGAAGGTGAGATGCGATGGCTGAGGAGGAGAAGGTGAGGAGGCTGAAGAAGTTCGTTATCGCATTAACTCTGGTCTACTGCCCAAGGCGGGATGAGATAATAGATGCAGGCATGTGTTTGTACTGCAAGCACAAGGCTGGAGAGAAGTGGGACGTCATACTGTGCAAATACAAAGAGGAAGGTGAGACGTGATGGGTAAAGAGAAGGAAGTTGAAGAGCTGTGGGACACGATAACCGACATGTGCGACGTGGTGGAGGACGAAGGAGCGATGGTGCTGAAGTACATGGAGGACTACCTCGTTGACGGCGACTGGAGCGCCATAGATAAGATTGCCGAGTACTGCAGAACCGTGTACAGAGGGCTGGAGG
>Ga0180300_10000402_pt1 | contig 18853 bp, 14 predicted proteins | sample GuaBasSediGuay15_FD_121798 | JGI IMG/M metagenome (GOLD analysis project Ga0180300, IMG submission 121798) | Subseafloor sediment microbial communities from Guaymas Basin, Gulf of California, Mexico - Guay15, Core 4569-2, 21-24 cm | ecosystem: Environmental > Aquatic > Marine > Hydrothermal... | reverse complement strand
TTTTTGGAGCAACAGCTCCTTCAGCCGTTCAGCTTCTTCTCCTACCAGTACTTTACGCCGGTACTTAGGACACCAGATGAGGTGGTAGCCGATGTTATATACTGTTGTGAGTGAACGTTTCCACCGGTTGCCGTTCATGGTTCATGGTATCAATATATATTAGTTTTTCAGCACCATATCTAACAATCCAAGCAAAGGATGCTTGTCCTTCATCCCATGGTGGGGGTTCACGGCGGATTCTTGTAATCGTTTGAATCACATGCGTGGGATAAGCACATTTAAGGCAGGATAATAGCCAGATTGTGGTTCTTCGGAGATGACCATCGAACTGGGCGCGAACGCTCCGTCCACGTCAGTGAACGTGCTCACAAAGACGGCTTGGGGAAGAACGTCTTCGACAAATTCTAATTCCACATCTTCACTGGTGTACACTAAGAAAGCTTTGGCCACGCCGGTGGTAAACGTTGCCCAGTTTATCACGTATCCCTCTGGCTTGTTGGAGACGTAATGACCACTGTACAAATCATCGATATCGATGGTGCTGTTCGGCGTTTCTACGATGTAGCACTCAAGCATCGCGACTTGGAGCGTTCGAAGATTTAACGCAACCTGAGTTGCTTTCGCTTTTCTGAGTGTACGGACGGCTACCGGCGTGATTGCAGTGAGAACTGCGGCGATCACCGCAAGGACGATGAGCATTTCAAGCAAGGTGAACCCTTCTCCTTTTCGCACTCGCTTCACCTCACATCGTTTCGAACGACCACCGTTCACGCACTTTTGCTCCAATCATATCATGGTGAAGGAAGATTACGCACGCCTACATTTTATCTCAATCGATCATCACAGAGAAGTCCTCTTGATAACCTCACTTGCCGCTCGCCTGAGTCTGTTCATAACGGCCAACCCAATACCCTTTTCGTTCACACCTTCAGCGATGATAACATCTACTGGCAGCTTCTCGGCCTGCCTCAGAAGCTCGAACAGGTTCTTGGCTGCAGAAAAAAGATCTTCTCTTTCTCCCCACACGAGAACATGATCTTCGTATCCGAGTGCGCGCGCCGTTTGGACGGAGCAGATCACTGCAGATGGATGTATCTCTATGAACTCTCTCATCACGGTTAAGACAAACTCCTCCGTGCCCTCTATCAAAATGAGCGACTTTGATGGTGCGTAGTGTCTATACTTCATACCAGGAGAGACCGGCCTTTCTTGCGTGATCAACCCCCTCGCTGCATCGTTTATCTCGATCTCCATCCCTAGAAGCTCTTGGAGCCTCACAGGATCCACTGGACCCGGCCTCAGGAGCCGTGGAGGAGAAGTGGTGAGATCTATCACAGTGGATTCAACACCTAATGGCGTTCTGCCAGCCAGAAGGATGACGTCGGCTCTGCCACTCATATCTTCGAGAACGTGACTTTCTCTGGTGGGGCTGGGTCTGCCTGAAAGATTCGCGCTTGGAGCAGCTAAGGGAACGCCTGAAAGCTCTATCAATCTCTGCGCTACAGGGTGGGCGGGCATACGCACACCGACAGTGCTCAATCCTCCAGAAACCATTGCGGGTACCTTCTGACTACGTGGCAGAATGAAGGTGATGGGACCAGGCCAGAGCCAGTTTGCCAATTTGCGCAAAGTTTCTTCTTCTACGGGAAGATGGGAAATTACTTCATACAATTGATCCAGTGAAGCGATGTGGACTATCAGTGGATTGTCAGCGGGCCTTCCCTTGGCTCGAAAGATCTTGAGTACAGCTTCTTCGTCGAAAGCACTCGCCCCAAGACCATAAACGGTCTCCGTGGGAAAGACCACGATGCCACCCTTACGGATAACGTGGGCTGCCCGCTGAATCGCGACCTCATCTTCGGAAGAACCTTTCAGATAGAATATCTGGGTTGTCATGAGGTAGTTTTTAGAAACTCCTCCACCAACTGCACGGCCCTTTCTACAGCGCTCTCGTCTATCCAGTAATGGGTGACAAAGCGATACACGCCTCCAGGCTCTGGTGGGTTGATTTTGACACCATTTTCAAGCATGTAGGAAACAAAAGCGCCGTCATTCAGCGGCTTCGTGAACTTAAAAAAGACCATGTTTATGTCGAGCCTGTCTCTCATCACCGAAATTCCGGAAATCGTGTCCAGCAACTCTGCTAAGCGTTTAGCTCTCTCGTGATCTTCGTGGAGTCGCTTGGTCATCTTTTCCAGAGCGACTACACCCGCCGCGGCGATGATGCCCACTTGCCTCATACCACCACCCATGAGCTTGCGCTTTTTACGAGCGCGCCGGATGAACTCTTCATCGCCCGCTAAGATGGAACCTACGGGTGCACAAAGACCTTTGGAAAGGCAGAACATTACCGAATCAGCGTATTTGGCTATTTCTTTGGCATCAACACCAAGCGCCGCGGCAGCGTTGAAAATCCTGGCTCCATCAAGATGAACCTTCAAACTGTGAGATTCAGCGATCTTTTTCACCTCAGCCATGTGTTCTATCGGTACCACAGTGCCGAAAGAGTGAGCGTTCTCCAACCAGATCAAACCCGTTTCAGGATAGTGAATATCATCACTGCGGATAGTCGCCTTGAGGATCTCGAGATCCATGACACCGTTCTTGTGGGGAATAGGACGCAGCTGCACCCCAGCAATTACGGAAGCCGCACCCACTTCGTGTTCGAGCACATGACAATCGGCAGGAATGAGCACCTCCTGGCCACGGGTAGTGTGTACAAGAAGAGCGAGTTGATTTCCGAAAGTGCCAGAGGGTACAAAGAGTGCCGCTTCCTTGCCCACCATTTCCGCGGCAAGAACTTCCAACTTCCTAACAGTGGGATCGTCACCGTAAACGTCATCTCCCACCTCCGCCTCCGCCATGACCTGGCGCATTTCCTCGGTGGGCCAGGTAACAGTATCACTTCTGAGGTCGACATACTTCATATCTTTCCTCCTTCCCTTGAAGGCAGTATTGCGAGAGTTATCGAAGTTATCGAGTAGTTTCAAGCGAGAGGTATATCCTAACCAAATCCGCCTCGGTGAAAAAGCCCGGGGTCTTCCTTATGTGTCTGCTCTTCGTAACTCTCTGCACCCATTCGCGGGCCTCCTTTTCCGAAACACTCAAGTGCACATCATGGACGCCGACTTCATCGAAGAAGCGATGAAGCTCCTCCACATCTTTAAAACTCGCCAACGCCTTTCTAACACGCTCTGGCTCTGTCTTAGCGACGTGTTCGAATACAGGAACCATCAAGATAGCGTTGGCCATCCCGTGCTTCAACCCCTTGAAGGTCGTCAACGGATATCCCATGGCATGCACGAGAGTGGTGCCCGTCTGGGCGATCACCATGCCAGCTTCGGTGGAAGCGAGTAAGAGTTCGAAACGCAGTTGGATATCATCTGGTGATTCCAACACTTTCGGTAGTGCGCTTTTAATCTTGTCTATAGCATCACGAGCGAGAGTATCTGAAAGAGGCGTCGAGGTATTGGCAAGAAGTCCCTCAAAAGCATGAGAAAGTGCATCGACACTCGTGGACAAGGTAAGATCTCTTGACATCTTGAGTGTGTATCTTGGGTCGAGCATGGCGTGCTTGGGAAACGCGAGAACCGAGGAAAAACCACCTTTTTGTCCTTCATGATTTGTGAGAACACTGTACTGTGTGACCTCACTCCCTGTGCCAGCCGTAGTGGGAATGGCGACGACGGGAAGGGCGGTGGTATAGTTAGATGAATCGTAGAGATCCTCCGCGGAAAGTTGTGGGTTGAGAGTGAGTATCGCCACCGCCTTGGCGGCATCCATGGGGCTGCCTCCTCCAAGCCCCACCACGAGATCGGCTCCGAACTCCCGACATATTTGAGCAGCTCTTTCAACGGTAGTAAAACTTGGATTTTCCTCCACTTCATCGAAGATGATGAACCTCAACCCCTGCTCTTGGAGGGCATCCATGAGATCATCAAGGGAGCCGTTTTCCTTGGACGAACGCCTCCCGGTGACGATAAAAACACGTCGGCCAAGCCCTTGAAAGATACCCGATTTTCTGGTTACGACTTTCCTGCCAACGTGTACACACGTCGGCACCCAGAACTTCCAGTTGAGGTTCATGAACCTTCACCAACTCCCTCTCGTCTTTTCATTTCCCAGCGATATCGAGGCTTTCTACCAGCACCGACGGAACCAGAGCTAAAGCGCGTGCGTACATGGAGAGGTTGAGCTCGTGATCACTTCCCACGGCCTTCACGGCGGTCAGCATGTCAACGAAATTCCCACTAATAGTAATCTGTTCCACTGGCTGGACTATCTCTCCATCTTTTACAAGGTATCCTCTCGCACCCAATGAAAAGTTGCCCGAGATGGGGTCTGCACCGGAATGAAGGCCATCCACGCCGATCACGAGTATACCTTTTTTCACACGCTTTAACAGCTCTTGAAATGGAAGCTCTTCCTCACCTTTGAGGGAGATGTTTATCGGAGCAATGGTGGAACCTACAGCATTTCCGGTGGATTTTACACCGTCTTTATGAGCGCTTTTGAGGTCATAGAGGTATGTCGCGAGTTTCCCTTTTTCTATCACGGCCTTGCGGGAAGTGGGAACACCTTCTGAGTCGAAGGGGCGGCTGGTAAAACTTTCGGGAATGAAGGGATCATCAAAAAGGTTCAACACGGGAGCCGCTATCATCTGGCCGAGTTTGTCCTTTATGGGGGACATCTTCTTCTGAACGTCCTCCGCTGAAAAGATGGATGAAAACCGTCCCAACATTTCCGCCACCACATCCCGTCTGATGATCACGTTATACCTCCCACTCTCCACGCTGGTAGCTCCTAAAAGGGCAAGAGCTTCTCGCGCGGCTTTTCTCGCTATGTCTTGCACATCGAGCTCCTCAGGAGTTTTGGATACCTTCAATTTGAAGCCGCTCTTTGGAGTTTTGCCATCACTTGCCAGCACCATGGTATAGGCGTAACCACCATCGTTGGTGAACGCTTTTTCCAGCCCAAGAGTGTTCATGATCACTTCTTCGGAAGTCACATGGCCAAAGACATTTCGGGGGGCCATAACGATACGTTTGTCGGTCGCCAGAGCAGTTCTTTCGAGCTCCTTAGCCATTTCCACTTTTTGGGAACTGCCCAGACGTTCATAATTGCCTTTGTAATAATCCACATCCACATAGTCACCACTTCCATCGTGAAGCAGTTCCATATCGGAAGAATCGATGACCTGAAGATTTGACAGGGCTTCCTCTACAAGAAGCTTTGCCACTTCTTTATCCAACGCTTCTACGCGCGCTCTACCACACTTGCCTTCCCTTAGACCCTTAAAACTGACCGAGAAGTAATCGGCGTCTTTGAACGTCTCGACCTTTCCTTTGGAAACGTGGATTTCGAATTCATGCTCTCTGGCGAAATGGATCTGGCATTCTTCGAATCCCCTCTTCTTTCCCAAAGAAAAAACAAAGTCAGCGAAGTCCTTCAGAGCCATAAATTTCATCTGTTTCTCCCCCCTACGATCATTTCACTAACGCGGATAGTGGGCTGGCCCACGTCAGCGGGAATGGAACCAGAGAAAGATCCACACATGCCCTGACCTCTCGCTAAGTCGTTGCCTACCATATCGATCTTTTGAAGTACTTCCCAGCCCTTCCCTATGAGCGTGGCACCGCGTACAGGCTTGACGATTCTCCCCTTTTCCACTAAATATCCTTCCAAAACGGCGAAGTTGAACTCCCCTGTGGAAGGATTTACTGAGCCTCCTCCCATGGTTTTGGCATAGAGACCATAATCTGTAGCAGCGATGATTTCTTCAGGGTGATGATCGCCCGGAAGGATAAAGGTGTTGCTCATCCTGGAAGTGGGAGCGAACTTGTAGCTTTGGCGCCGTCCACTCCCTGTGGAAGGCATGTTCATCTGGCGACTGTGGAATTTGTCCACCAAATAACCTTTCAAAATCCCGTTTTCGATGAGCACGGTACGCTGGGTGGAAACACCTTCATCATCGATGTTGGCCGAACCCCAAGCGTTAGGTATGGTGGCATCGTCCACAGCACTAACGCAATCTGCCGCTATCTTTTCACCAAGCTTGTTGGCAAAGACTGATGCACCTTTGGCCACAGAGGTAGCTTCGAGAGCGTGTCCACACGCTTCGTGAAAGATCACGCCACCAAAGGCGTTGGATATGATCACCGGCATGGAGCCGGCTGGTGCGAAGTCTGCTGTCACCATACGCTGGGCCATCCGTCCAGCTTTTCTTCCGGCCTCTCGGACATCGAAGGTGTTGAAGAACTCGAATCCCATGGCGGCACCAGGACCGTAGAAACCCGTTTCGTTAACACCATCTTTGGAGGCCACGGCGGAAATCATAAGCCGTGTGCGCGTACGTCTGTCTTCTGCATAAACACCTTCACTGTTAGCAACGACAACATCTTGAACGTAATCCCAAAATCTGATCATCACCTGGACGATATCGGGATACGAACTGGCCCCTTCATGGGCAAGACGCATCACAGCCACTTTCTCGGATTTTGAAACGTCGAGAGGGCTCACTATCACAACGTGCTTGTCGGTGAAGTCGAGCTTCTTGATCCCCGAAAATCTTGTCCCTTCTCCAAACGACTTGATAGCTGTTCCCACGCGTTTGGCTACCTTCAAGAGTTTTTCTCGACTGAGATCGTTGGTGTAGGCGTAAACCTGTTCGTCCTTGAAGAACCCTCGAATACCTACACCCCGCTCCTGACCCGTAGAGGATTTGTCCACCTTCCCATCGGTCATGATGATGGTGTTGCTGATCTTGTTCTCCACAAAGATCTCAGCAAAATCCGCACCTTCTTCCAACACCACCGAAATGAGCTCTTCAATGAGCTTTCTGTCGAGCATGCATGATGCCTCCCTTCCTATTTCTAAGGATACCACAAGTGGTATACTGAATGAGAGCCCTCTGAAGAGGCAAAAGTACAGAGTTGGCTTGACCGCAAAGGAGGTCAACGCAATGGAACCAGAAAGATCGTTAGGGGAAGAAAAGATATTTTCGGGGAAGATCATAAAGGTCTCTCGCTATACCGTAGAGCTGTCCAACGGGATCAAAACCACCAGAGAGGTGGTGCGCCACCCAGGGGCGGCGGCAATACTTCCCTACGACGAGGCTACAGGTAAGGTCTACTTAGTCACTCAGTTCCGATTTCCTGTAGGACAAACACTTTTGGAGGTCCCTGCAGGCAAGCTGGACATAGCCGGCGAAGATCCATTAGAGTGTGCTAAAAGAGAATTACTGGAAGAGACGGGCATGAGCGCGGCCAGGTTTGAATACTTGGGTTACATCTTCACCACTCCCGGATTTTCCGATGAAAAGATTCACCTCTTCTTGGCGTTGAAATTGGAAAAGGTAGCAGAACTTTCCACCGATGAAGACGAGCTGGTAGATGTGGTGGAAACGGACTGGAGAGAGTTTCTCAAGTGGTGCGAAGAAGGTAGAATTACAGACGCCAAAACGTTGGCGCTGGCATTGAGGAGTAGAAGGTTTCTCGAAGGTAGGGAGTAACCCCTTCTCACACCAAGGGGATCGTCACTCCTGCATTTCCGCATACACCTTGGAGAGGTTTCCCACGATGTCTCTGGGAGTAAAGGTTCGAGGATCTTTCTCCGAAACTTCGGCTGCACGGCCGTGAAGGAAGACGGAGAGGGTTGCCGCCTCGAAGGTGCCGATCCCTTGGGCAGCGAATCCTGCTATAAGCCCTGTAAGGACATCACCACTCCCACCTTTCGCCAACGAAGAGTTCCCAAGAACGTTGAAGTAGGTGCGTTCTCCATTGGTTACCACCGTAGTGGGACCCTTCAACGCGACATTGACACCGTGAAGTTCAGCGTATTTTTCTGCCAGTGCGTAGTTGTTCTTCGTTTCCTTGGTGGATTTTTTCGTCAATCTGGCAAACTCTCCAGGATGTGGTGTGATCAGCACATCGTACTTGGCGCGCCAAGTATCGCTATCAGAATTGGATAAGAGATTGAGCGCGTCGGCATCGATTATCAATTTCTTATCCATCTCCAAGAGTCTCAACACCAACGGCAAGGTTTCGCTGCTTCTCCCAAGACCTGGACCAACCGCGATGGAAGAAACCCTGTCAAGGATTGGTGAGACGGCTTCCAAGGTCTTCAGACTGTGGTGGTCTCCTGGCACGGGTATCGCTATGAGTTCGGGTGCGTGTGTGGTGATCACCGTGCTCAAGCCTTCCGGAACTGCCACGTACACCAGCCCCACACCCGTCGCCGCAGCTCCTAGGGCCGTTAGCAAAGGAGCGCCGCTGTAATTGCGCGAACCAGCGATGATGAGAGTGGAACCGTAAGTGCCTTTGTGAGAATCGTCAAAACGCACAGGTAAGAATCTCATAACGTGGTGTTTGGTGATCACTTCTCGCCTCGATTCTATGAACCGCTTGGGTATCCCGATATCGGCCACCTTCAACCGTCCGCAGAAAAATCTACCCGGCGGCAAGATATGCCCTAACTTCGGCGCGGCAAAGGTGACCGTGAGATCGCACATGATCGCACCTGCCACCATTCCGGTGTCGGCGTCCACGCCAGAAGGTATGTCCACCCCGACTTTGAAGCCGGAAGAGGTGTTTACCAACTCAAAAATCTCTACGATCTCAGCGGGAGGTTCGCCTGTAAACCCGATACCAAACACAGCATCGACGATAACATCGGCCCACAACAGCAATTCACGAATCTCCGAAGCTCCCCGAAAGAAGATCACCTCGCCACCGAGTTCCTTATACCAGCGCAAGTTGTTGGAACTCTCCGCACTTTTAGGCTCTCTAAACATCACCACTTTCACTTGAGCCCCTCTGTTCAGAGCCTCCCGAGCCACTACAAGGCCGTCACCACCGTTGTTTCCTCCACCACAGAGGGTGAGTACCCTAAGGTTTCTCCAGTTTTCTACCTCTTCGCTCAACGCCTGAACTACCGAAACACCTGCGCGTTCCATCAAGAGCTGGCTGGGTATGCCGAGATCTTCGATAGTCCTTCGGTCGGCTCCTCGCATCTGCGCACTGGTGAGTACCTTCATACTATCCCACCTTCACGAACCCCAGTAATAGACCTCACAGACGACTTTGTTGTTGGCAGCGAAATTGATGTCATCCACATAAACATCGAGTTTCGCACCTTTAACGGCTCCACCAGTATCCTCCACTACAAAGAAAGGTTTACCACCCGCGTAGGGAGCTAAGTCTGGTATGTAGAGTACCGTGCCTATGGGAAAGATCGTGGGATCCGCTGCAACGGTGTACCAAGGCTTCGGAGGCTCACCAGACTTGGTCACCCGGAAATCCGGATCGTAAATGGTCTTCCCGTCTTCCCATTCTGTATAGAAAGTGATTTCGAAGTTTCCAGCGAGTTTGTATAGAATCCTCATGGGATCCTTCGGTTCACCGTGCTTCCAGATCTCAAATCTCAAAAGGTAACCCTTGGAAGTCTTGCCCACGGTACCCAGAGGCTGACCTGATTTCACCATATCTCCTTCTCTTACCTTCACATTTCCAAGATTTGAATAACCCGAAACCAATCCCCCACCATGGTAGATTCTCACAGTGTAGAATCCCCCGCTCTGCGCCACAAAGATCACCCTACCCGGAAGGATGCTCAGCACAGTATCTGCCACGGCTGTCCTAATCTCCAGACCGGGCTTTACAGTACCTCCGACACTCTGGCCGAAGTAGCCGACGATACTTTCAAAACTCACCCGTTTCGTCGTGGCAAGAGGCCAGGTGAAGAGCGAGGCAGAGTCTTTCACAGGTACTTTTATAATCTGTCCTACCTGAAGTTTTCTTGGATCGGAAATGTTGTTGATTCTGATCAGCTCATCCACACCCGAATCACCCAGACCGAAGGCATAACTGATTTCTGCCAACGTGTCCCCCTTTTTAATCTCGTACTTGATCGTTCCTCCATCGAGGGAGAGCAATTCTTCCAAACTTTGATCGGGTCGCATTACCACTTCGAGTTCTTTGATGTTCTTCATCACGTCGAGCCAGCGATTTTCAACCTCGGCTTTGATCTTCTCGATCTCTTTTCTCAGCTCTTCCGCATCTTTCAGTTTTGTGGTCACAATGACCGTTGCTGGCCTGGTTTCCACCATCTGATCGCTCGGTTGCATATTTCTCGTGCTGAGACGGAGCTGTTCAAGCTCCATCTTTACGGAAGAAAGCTCATTTCTAACTTCCACCACTGTTTTCGATGAGGCTTCGATCCAGAGGTTCAGATCCTCGATACTTCCTCTGAGTGACAGAACTTGTTTTGAAATGTAGCTGTAGACGCCTTCCTTAAAGGAGTTGATATCTGACAACTGTGCATCATACTTCTTTTGAAGTTCGTCTATTCTCTTCTGGAGTCCCGCAATGTAGCCGACTATGCCTTCGATGTCTACCTCCGAATCTGTGGATGTGGGAATCTTGCTGAGGATTTCGAAACTTTTCTTCGTTTCTTCTTCGAGATTTTGAAGCCTTTGAGACAGCTCTGCGTATTCCGCATCGATAACAGCCACACGCCTTTCGAGATCTTCCTTGAAAGCAGACTGTTCGTAGCTGAGCCTGTTGAGTTTGGATTCGAAATCGTTGAGTTTACCAAAGATCACCTTCACTGAGGATAGGAGAGGGTTTTCCACCTTTAACTTGGATACTTCTGAGCTCAGTTCAATATATCGTGTTTCCAACAAGGACAGGCTTCTCTGCAGGCGCGAGATGGTCTCATCGGTGCCCTGCGTCTTTTGCTGAAGCAATGTGATATCGTATTTCAACGTTTCCTCAAGAGTGGCGGTGTCAAGCTGAAACTTGGAGAATTGTGCGTTGAGCAACTTGAAGTCGTTTTCCAGTTGATCAGCCCGGTTCGAAAGTGCGGTGATCGACGCGCGGTCGCTTTCTTGGGCTTTATCCAAAATATCCACCTTTTCTGCGGTTCGTTCCAGTTTTTTAGTGGTAGAGCTGGCATTGCTTTCCAACTCTTCCACTTTTTGTGTCAGCACTTCTACCTGGCTTTGCAACTGGGCAATGGAATTTCTGAGAGACTGCATCTCCTGATCTATCGGGGTGAGATCAGGAGGATTTCGCGGTTGACAGGAAACAAAGACAACGGTGCTCAGAACCGCCAATAGAAAGAACACTCGTTTCAACGTATCTCCTCCCGGTTCTGCCTCGCCATTTTTAAGTATACGCTTTCGCTATCTTTGAAACGTCGGAAAAGCTCGGAGTAATATCTCACCGCTTCATCTCTCCTGCCAAGCCTACGATTTATCTCTGCAATGTAAAAGAGCGCTCTCTGTACGGCATCTAAGTCTCCGGTCGTCTGATAAACCCGTTCAAAATGGATCAGCGCCCTCCCAAGAGCGTGGAGTTCCCTCTGCCTCTCTCCTTTCAACCGATAAAGCCATCCAAGTCTGAGATACACTTCCGCAAGCTCGCGATCTTGATCCAAAATGTGATATGTCGACGCCCCTAATATGTGGATAGCGATGGCGTCGTCTACGTTTCTTCCCTCCCCCAAGTTTATTCCGCTGTAGATCTTCTTCGCCCGTTTTGTTAAGCTTTTGAGTTTTTCAAAACGTCCCGACTTGGCTACGATATTGGGCTTGATGTATTCTTTTTCAAAGGCAGTGAAAAGACAACGATCGCACGTCACCAAGTCGTAGAAGAGAAGATTCACACCTTCGTAGTGGGGCATGAGGTCGCGATCTCTACGGGAAACCCTTATGGCTTCTGAAAAAACCCTTGGTGCCCGGAACTGAGCTTGGCAGACAGGACAATCGAATCGCTTGTACCAAATGCTCTTCAAATCAAACACCTCAGTCGAAAAGAGCCTCGACAAAGTCCGTAGCTGAGAAAGGTTTGAGATCTTCTAACCCTTCGCCAAAGGCCATGAATTTTATGGGGATATCCAGTTTCTGACGAATAGGTATCACGATGCCACCTTTGGCTGTCCCATCGAGTTTTGTGATCACGACTCCTGTAACGTTTACCGCTTCCTTGAACTTCATCGCCTGGATGAGGCCGTTCTGACCGGTGGTGGCATCGATCACCAAGAGTACTTCGTGTGGAGCACCAGGAAGGCTCTTCGCAATGACCCTGTGTACCTTTTTGAGCTCCTCCATGAGGTTGTACTTCGTGTGAAGTCTACCAGCGGTGTCGACTATAACCACATCCTTGCCTTTGGATAGGGCATGATTTACAGCATCATACGCCACCGCCCCCGCGTCCGACCCTATACGCTGAGAAATGACTGTTGCACCAATCCGCTCACCCCAACTTTTGAGCTGCTCGATAGCGGCGGCTCTGAAGGTATCCGCAGCGGCAAGAACAACTTCTTTTCCCTGCCTTTTAAGCAGATGAGCCAGCTTGGCGATGGTAGTGGTTTTCCCGGTACCGTTAACTCCCACTACTGAAATGACCAATGGTGGTCTTTCAGGTACCGCTATGGAGGCATCGTCCTTCAGGATGTCTTTCAGTATGTCCTTGGCGAGCTCTAAAGGATCTCTCGGATCTTCGCGGTAGCACTTTTGAAGTAACTCCACGATCTCATGAGAAGTTTCCACCCCCACATCTGCAAGGATCAAGAGCTCCTCTACTTCCTCGAGGATGACTTCGTTCAGCTTCGATCCTTTGAGGATTGAAGCGATCCTTTTGAAGAATCCGTCCCTCGTTTTTTTCAAACCCTTTCTGAAGAAGTCTATGAAGCTCAAAATGCATCGCCCACCCTGTCAAGAGGATCGTAGCTTTTGATAGCATTGAAGACTGCTTCCACGGCCGATTCTACAGAAACAGTTTCTGCCCAATCTTCGTAGCGCTTCTTCACCTCAACAAATCCTTGAGAAATCTTCTTCCCAATGGTCACCCTTATGGGAATACCTATGAGATCAGCATCGTTGAACTTGAACCCAGCGCTGACGCTCCTGTCATCCAAGAGAACCTCCAAACCCGCACCTGCAAGGTGCGCATATATTCTCTCACCCGTTTTGACTTGATTTTTGTCACCTATGTTCACGATGGTAACGATCACTTGATAAGGCGCAATGGAGATGGGCCAAATGATTCCCCTTTCATCGTGAAGTTGTTCCACCGCGGCTCCCATGGTTCGAGATATACCCCAACCGTAACATCCCATAATGAACGGTTTTTTACTTCCGTCTTGCTCGGTAAAATAGGCCCCCATGGAATCGGAGTACTTCGTGCCGAGTTTGAAAATGTGCCCCAGTTCTATTCCCTTTGTAGACTGCATGGGCTCTCCACATTTGGGACAACGATCCCCCGCCTCCACGAGTTTGAGATCTGCCCATTCGGAGATCTCGAAGTCGCGACCGTGGTTCGCATTGACGTAATGAGTGTCTATCTCCATGCCACCAACAACGTAATTCTTCATCCTCTGAACGCTGAGATCACCGATAATCTTCACGGTGTTTCCCGCGCCCACGGGTCCCACGAACCCCACAGGAACACCGAAAAGTTTCCTGACCGTCTCTGGATCGGCAAGTTCCAGCGTTTGGTCTTTGAGATATGCTTTCAACTTTTCTGGATTCAACTCAAGATCTCCACGCATCAACGTCATCACGGCACCGCTTTTTCCGACAAAGATCAACGACTTGACGATTTTATCCTTCGGGACACTCAGGAAGGCGGATACCTCCTCTATGGTTCTCACGTTGGGTGTTTCAACCCTTTCTAATGGTTTCTCAGGTTCCTGAAACTCTTCGTAGTCGGGTGTGTACTCGGCCCTATCCTGAGATGCCGCATAACCACACTTCTTGCAAAGCAAGAGGGTGTTCTCTCCAGTCGAAGCCAACACGTTGAACTCGTGAGACTCGCTACCACCAATAGCTCCAGTAGCTGCCTCCACTACCACGTATTTGAGACCGATCCTCTCGATGATCTTCGAATACGCCCGGTAAAAGTCTCGATAAGTTGCATCGAGACTCTCCCAATCTCTGTGAAAACTGTAGGCATCCTTCATGATGAACTCCCGCGCTCTCAGGATGCCGAATCTAGGTCTGATCTCGTCCCTGTACTTGTTCGCAATCTGATAGAGGGTCACCGGGAGCTGTTTGTAGGAGTTCAGCTCGTTCTGGATGATGGTGGTGATCATCTCCTCGTGCGTAGGTCCCAAGGTAAAAGAACGTTCATGCCGATCTTGAAGTTTCATCATCTCGGGTCCGTAATCATCCCAACGCCCTGTTATCTTCCATATCTCGGCAGGCTGGATGATGGGCATCAAGAGTTCCTGAGCACCTATGGCACCCATCTCTTCCCGCACGATCTCCTCGATTTTTTTGATCACCCTCCAACCGAGAGGAAGGTAAGCGTAGACACCCGCAGCAACCTTTCTCACAAAGCCGCCACGCTGGAGCAACTCTTGGCTAACCAGTTCCGCATCAGCCGGTTTTTCCTTCAACGTAGGAGCGTAGAGTTTTGAAAACCGCATATTTCGGCAGCACCTCCACATGTTTGATTACGAGAGCCCGCGTATCTGGACGCTGTGTTCACTCTGAAGCACCTTCACTATTTCTTGCATGAGTTCGTTGACTTCTTCGTCTGTCAGTGTCCTTTCAAGATGTCGAAAGGTCAGCGAGAGCAGAACACTTCTGGCATCTCTCGGTATTCCTTTGCCCTCATAGAGGTCCTCTACCTGGACACGTTCCAACATCTCTCCACCGATTTCACGAATAGTTTTTATGAGATCACCTATTCTCTGTGATTTCTTTACGAGCACTGAAAGATCTCTGCGGATCGAGGGGAAACTCGGAAGTTCTCGATGAGGTTTTGGCCCCCGTTTCAATTCCCAAAGAAGTTCCAAGTCGAGCTCGCATGCATAGACGGCATCCTTCACATCCAAACGGTCTACCAGTGTTGGATCAACTCTTCCAAGTTCCGCAAGTTTGCGCCCGTTATGAACTGCTATCAACGACTTCGTTTCGTCCTGCCACTTAGAATCTCCGACTTCGAAGGTCACTTCATGAGTTATTCCAGCCCAATGAAGGATCTCTTCTAAGACCCCCTTCAGGTAAAGCAAATCGAATTCTCGCTTGTCACCATAATCCTCAGGAGCCACCCTTCCTGTTGCCATAAAACAAACGTGAGTCCGCTCCTTCACACCCGTTTCTGTACTCTCGTCTTTGAAAAACACTCTGCCTTGCTCGAAGAGTCGGATGTTCCGTTCACCTTGACGCCAGTTGTAAGCAAGGGACTGGAGGAGGCCAAAAACCAAGGTACTTCTCAAGTGGGTCATCTCGCTGGTTAGGGGATTTTGGATCTCCACATCTCCAAAGTCGACCATGGAAAAGGTAACACCCTCGTTGAAGCCGAAAGACCTGAGTATGTGCGAAACGGCCTCTTTAAACTTCCAAAAAGGACCGAAACCTCCAAGACCCGACTGAATCTTCGGCGGTGTTGGTTGCAAATCCTCGTAGCCGTGTATTCTTCCTATCTCTTCTATGAGGTCGCATTCTTGAGTTACATCTGGTCTGAAGGTGGGTACAACCACGATGAGTTTCCCTTCTTCTTTCTTCGCCACATCGAAGCCGAGGGCCGTTAGTATCTCGCGCGCTTCTTCCTCTGTTATCTCCATGCCCAACCTCTCACGAGCCCGATCGAGCCTGAGGACCACTTTCTTGCTTTCCACCTGTTTGACATAGACGTCTTCAGTAGTAGTAGAACTACCACCGGAAATCTCCTTTAACAAAGAAACCACGCGATCCATAACGTCGAGTGTGTCGTTAGGGTCTACCCCTCTCTCGAACCTGTAGGAGGCGTCAGTGACCAGCTTCAAACTTTTGGAAGCTCGGCGAATTCTCACCGGATTAAAGTAAGCAACTTCCACCAGTACGTTTTTCGTCCGTTCTTCCACACCCGATCCCATCGCTCCCATAATACCACCCAGTGCGAGTATCTCTTCTCCATCGGTGATCAGGACTTCTCCACCTTCGAGCGTATACTGGCGTTCGTCCAACAGCTCTACTCTTTCGCCTCCCTTTGCCCGTTTCACCACGATGGTCTTGCGAGGTATCCTGTCGAAATCAAAGGCGTGTATTGGGTGCCCGTATTCCAGCATCACATAATTGGTGATGTCCACAACGCTGTTGATCGGTCTAACTCCCACCGCTACCAATCGCTTTCTTAACCAGAGAGGTGATGGGTAGACTTCGATCCCATGGACGATGGTTCCGGCGTACCTGTAACATCCGTCGCTGTCTTCGATGACTATACGACTGCAGCGTCTGAACTCTCCACCATCTACTTCCACATGCGCCTTTGGCACATTCAATGGACGCTTAAAAAGAACGGAGATCTCGCGAGCCACACCAATATGCGAGAGTTCATCCGGCCTGTTCGGGGTGATCTCCAGATCGAGAACCACGTCGTCAAGCCCAAGCTCTTCCTTCACACCGACCCCCACTTTGAAACTTGGGCCTGCTTTCCACACACCCTTTGACTTGATTTCTAACCCCAGCTCTTCTAAGGAAAGCATGGTACCCTGTGATTCGACACCTCTGATGGTTCTCGCCTCAACTGTCGAACCACCAAACAGTTTCGAACCTGGCCTTGCAACAGCTACTACATCTCCAACTTTCAAGCTGAGATCACCAGTAACAAGGCGATACTCATTTTCGCCTGTTCCTACACGGCAGACGAGAAGCCGGTCTGCATCAGGATGTGGTGTGATCTCCAGAATTTTTCCAAAGACCGCGTCCAGCCCTTCCCACGGCCTGATAACTTCCTCAACCGAAGTACCGCTCAAGCTTAGGCTCTCGACTAATTCGTTGACGCTCAGTCCAGATATATCGACATAGTCATCCAACCACTCCAACGATACTTTCATCTCTTTCGCCCCCTACAGGTGTTTCGTCACTTGATAGATGGAACTCTCGTTTCGCACTAAACTCCTTATGTCCCCGATTCCGTACCTTATCATGGCAACGCGGTCGGGTCCTAAACCGAAGGCAAAGCCAGACCACTCCTCTGGATCGCATCCCACGTTCTTCAAAACGTTGGGATGAACCATCCCGGAACCGAGGATTTCGAACCAGCCCTTGCCTTCAAACCACACGTCCACCTCAAAGCTCGGCTCTGTAAAGGGAAAGAAACTAGGTCTCATCCTTATGCGTTTCTTCTCTCCGAAGACTCGTGAGGCGAGCTCCATCAACGTCCATTTGAGGTGCGCTACACTCACGTGCCGGTCCACGTACAGCCCCTCTATCTGGTGGAACATGGGAAGATGAGTGGCATCGTAATCCCTCCTATACACTCTGCCCGGTGATACTACCATGATTGGGGGGGTTCGCTTTTCCATCACCCGTACTTGTACTGGAGAGGTGTGACTTCTGAGCAGGAGCTCTTCACCACGAACGTAGAAAGTGTCTTGCATGTCTCTAGACGGGTGCCATGCGGGGGTGTTCAAAGCTTCGAAGTTGTAGTAAACCGTCTCTACTTCTGGGCCCTCCACTACCTCAAAACCCATCGAAACCAGCGCTTCGAGGATTTCTCTTATAACCTTCAAAGAAGGATGTTCACTCCCCACTGGCCTCTTTGGTCCTGGAAACGTTGGATCTACAGCTCTTTCTAACAGTTTTCTTTCTGCTTCCAATTTATTCACACGTTGCTGGGCTTGCTGTATTAAAGACTCAGCCGTGGCTTTGAGCTCGTTAACCCTTTTCCCAAATGCGGGTCGCTCTTGGGGAGGAAGGGAAGATATACGCTTCATCAAGGAGGTTATCTTGCCTTTTTTTCCGAGAAACCTCGCTCTGATCTCGTTGAGTTCTTGGAGGGAATTGCACGAATTAAGGGTCTCTCTCAACTCGTCGACGATTCCAGACAGATCTTCCATCTTCACACCTCCGTGACTGAAAAGCCGACTTTCGTACTATTTGTGCTATTATACACACGAATTGCTGCCTCCTTGGAGGTGACCGGATGAACGAACGTGATTTCCACCTCAAAGAAGGGTTGACATTTGACGACGTTCTTTTGGTGCCCAAGTACTCCCACATCCTTCCAAAAGATGTGGACACATCTACAGTCTTTGCAGGAAATATCACCTTGAAGATTCCTCTGGTCAGTGCGGCCATGGACACCGTGACTGAAACGGAAATGGCGAAATCTCTTGCTAGAGAGGGGGGAATAGGTGTCATACACAGAAACATGACGCCTCAAGAACAAGCACATCACGTCAAAAGGGTGAAACGCGCTGAAAACGGCGTGATAATCGATCCCGTCACCATATCTCCACAGGCCACCATCGCCGATGCCGAACGGATGATGAGGGAATTCAAGATAGGAGGACTCCCTGTTGTCGATGAGAAGGGGAAACTGATCGGTCTTATCACAAACCGCGATATCCGATTCGAAGAAGATCTTACAAAAAAGGTGAAGGAGCTCATGACCCCCTTTTCTCGGCTCATCGTGGCGGGGCCTCACATAACCTTGGAACAGGCAAAAGAAGTCCTCAAGGAGAACAAGATAGAAAAACTCCCCATTGTCGACGAAAACAGGAAACTCGTGGGCCTCATAACGGTGAAAGACGTCGTGTCGGTGATCGAACATCCTAACGCGTGCAGAGACGAGCTGGGCAGACTCCGCGTCGCTGCGGCCATAGGCGTGGGAAAAGGTGGGATGGAAAGAGCGGAGAGATTGGTAGAAGCCGGAGTGGATGCTGTCGTTGTCGATACAGCTCACGGTCATTCCGCCGCCGTTATCGAAACGGTCAAGGCACTCAAGGAAGCCTGGCCTGATCTGGTCGTAGTTGCTGGAAACGTCGCCACTGCCGAAGGAGTGAGGGCCTTAGAGGAGGCCGGTGCCGATGCTGTAAAAGTGGGGGTTGGGCCCGGCAGCATATGTACCACACGTGTGGT
>Ga0180300_10000401_pt1 | contig 18854 bp, 29 predicted proteins | sample GuaBasSediGuay15_FD_121798 | JGI IMG/M metagenome (GOLD analysis project Ga0180300, IMG submission 121798) | Subseafloor sediment microbial communities from Guaymas Basin, Gulf of California, Mexico - Guay15, Core 4569-2, 21-24 cm | ecosystem: Environmental > Aquatic > Marine > Hydrothermal... | reverse complement strand
GTACTATGCCTTCTATATAGCTGACCACTCCACCATCTTTTACGTACTTTCAGCTCCAGACTTCGTAGTTGGCCCACAAGCTCCCCCATCCGAGCGGAACATTGTAGGCCTTCTAAGGAGGGTTGGGGCTGAAACCGGGAGATATATACTCCAGCAACGAATAAACGCCTATAAAATCATGGCGATTATTGGATGTAAGAAAGGCCATCCAACTTTTGGTATTCCAGGCGGAGTGGGAAAGCCCCTAACCGAAGAGGAGAGAGCTAAAATTGAGCAGCTTGCGAAGGAGGCTGTGGAGTTCGGAAAGTTCACAGTTAAATTGTTCAAGGATGTGGTTGTGGGCAACCCTGAATACCTCAACCTAGTAAAAAGCGAAACCTATTATTTGAAAACTTATTATATGGGTTTGGTTGACGGTAAAGGGCAACTAAATATTTACGACGGAAATATTCGGGTGGTTACTCCAAGCGGCAAGTTCTTCGCAGAATTTCCAGTCCACGAATATTTGAACCACATAGCTGAACATGTGGAGCCATGGTCTTACATGAAGTTCCCCTACCTTAAGAAGATCGGATGGAAAGGCTTTGTGGACGGGGAGGACTGTGGAATTTACAGGGTTGGACCCCTAGCCAGGTTTAACGTAGCCGATGGAATTCCAACGTCCGAGGCTCATACAGCCTATGAGGAAATGTTTGACACGCTCGGGGGGAAGCCCGTCCACTACACACTCGCCTATCATTGGGCTAGGGTAATCGAAATTCTCTACGCAGCTGAAAAAATGCTTGAACTGGCTCAAGACCCTGAAATAACAAATCCAGATGTGCGGAGAACTGCGGATAAGCCAGCACGTGAAGAAGGCATAGGCGTGGTGGAAGCTCCTCGAGGAGTACTCATTCACCATTACTGGACAGATAAAAATGCTTTACTCAGAAAGGTTAACCTCATAGTTGCAACAGTAAACAACAACGCAGCTATGAATATGTCTATCAGAAAAGCTGCCAAAAGCACTATCAGGAAAGGCAAAGTTTCCGAAGGGCTACTCAACATGGTTGAAATGGCTTTCAGAGCCTATGACCCTTGCATAGCATGCGGAACCCACGTCTTAGGAGAAAAATCAAGAATTCCTGTGGAGATTTACGACCGCGGTGGTAGGCTCATTAGAAAACTCTAGGAGAAAAAATACCAAGCATTGGCAGAAACATTGGCAGAAACCGGTATACAATAATTCCCATAGAAAAGTTTTACAATCCAATGCTAAAAAAGCCTTTGGAAGCAAGCTTGAAATCAAAGACCTAGCCGAACTTGTATTCGAGCTGACGGCGTGAGAAAGGCTGTTTTTCCAGTGTTAATGGTAAACGTTAAATACCGGCAGCCTGTCTTATTTTCTCTTTTTATTGTTGGTGGAGGTCTAGCTGTTGAAGCTTAAAGTGAGAGAGGTAGCCTACGCAGGGATTTTCGGAGGTTTCGCCTTCGCCTTGAGAGCTTCAAACCTTATAGTTCCAATCGGCGGCCCCTTCGTAGTGGATTTAAGGGGAATTCCAGGTGTTGTTGGTGCAGCTCTCTCAGGGCCCTTCGGCGGGATAATCGTCGGTATCCTAGCCGGTCTTCCAGCCAAGTACCCTATGGTTGACATTCCAGCCTTCGCTGTCGCCTACTTCCTCGTGGGCCTGCTGGCGAGGGCTATCCGGAGTAACTCGCTTAAGTTTCTTTCAGCCCTCGGCGTCCTAGCAGGCTATCCGGTAGCAGCCCTAATAGTATGGGCCATAGGCTTGATTCCAAGTTTCACGGTAGCCTTAATGCTGGTGCTTCCGCGGGCTGCTGTGATAATCCCCATACAGCTTGCCATCCTCTACGTGGTCTTCAAGAGAATTCCTCAGCTGCTAGGCTAAGCCCAAAGCAGAGGCAATATAATAAACAGCTAAAACTACTAGCATGACGCCCACGCCGAAGTCTAAAGCTTTCCCATATTTCTAAGCCTGTCTTTCACCTTCCATCCAGTTGCCATCATCAGTATCAGAACAGGCAGCACCATTAGCTGCGAGTAGATAAGCATGGCGGCAGCGGAGACCCATACGCTTCTGAGGTTTGACAGGATTACAAGAGCTGAGAGAAGGAAGGGGGCGCCTCTGCCAACCGTCAGAACACCGTAAAGCAACTCCAGTGTGGGCTCCCCTTCGAGCCGAAACTTTCAAGCCTCATCCTCACCCCCCACCTAACCTTCAAAATTCTAAACATGAAAAGGCTTAAGAGGAGCAGAAGCACCCCCGAAGAGAATTTAACATATTCCGCGTTGAAAAGGCTTCCAAGCTGGCTTGCAGCAGCTCCAACCAGGATTAAAGGTATGGAGAAGCTTAAGGAAAACTCTAGTGCCCGGCTTAGGCTTTTCCCGCTGCTTAGCAGCTTAACGGCGAAGGGTGTGAGGAAGGCTACCTGGATGGGGCAGAAAGAGGCAGCCAACCCCAGAATCACGACGGAAACTATGTTTTCAAGCAAAGCTGAGGCTCTCTCACTAGAAAGTGTTAAAAGTGTTATAATGAATTTTATTTGGAAACCTTTCAGCCTCTTTGGAACGTGGAACAGTTGAAGTTTGTGGAAGACCCTATGATAGGCAGGTTTAAACGGTTAACTCTCAGAATGGCTTCCAAGTACGGGGTGAAAGTTCTAAGCATAGTTCTTTACGGTTCAAGGGCCTACGGCTACCATAGGCCTAAAAGCGACTACGATTTCTTCGTCCTGCTCAGCGACGATGTCTCCCTTTTCCAGTTCACCCAGTTCAGCGGAGAACTAAGGCTCATGGCTAGAAGGCTTGACAGGCTTGACAGAATAAAAATCTACGTGAACTCTCTTGGAAGCTTTAAACGTACAATGCGTGAAAACCCGCTGCTTGGAGCCTTCTGCTACGTTATAAGCACCATGGGGGTTCCCCTCTACGACCCCCACAGAGCCTACAGAAAGCTTAAAGCCGAAATGGAAAGCCTAAGCCTCCAAGCAAAAATATCCTACATCAAAAACTGTTTAATGGCAAGCAGAAAGCTGGGCTCGGAAAGATGGGTTAAACACTGGAAGGAGCAGCTTAAAATCCTAGAGAAAGCCGCTGAAAAGAAACCTTAACGCGTTGAAGAGAACAATCCGGGCTCTCCCCTTAAAGCCCGCCTGAAGTTTTCCGCTTCTAAAGCCTTCCTCCTAACCATACTGAAAGCGGTTTTTCCCTCCTCCGTTATTAGGCTTCCCACAAGCTCCCGGGGAACCAGGTCGAAGCCTTCTTCAGCCTTCATGGGCGAAGGCGAAATCTTGAAGCTGTCGCACACCACGTATAAGCTTCTGGCTTCTCTTTGAGCTTCCCCGGCAAGCTTTAAGCTTGGGCTACCGTTTATAATGGAGCCGTCTGGAAGAACAGCGTCAGCCCCCAAGAGGACAAGTGAAGCCTCCTTCACCATCCTGCTAAGCTTGCTGTCAGGGTGAACTTCGGCTTTCAGCCCGAGGCTTGAAGCTTTCGCAGCTAGATTCCTGCCGTGGCTCAGCCCTTTAACCTTGGATTCGGCTGCCAGCACCCTGAAGCTCAGCCCGTTTTCCACGGCAACCCTGAAGGCTTCAAGAACCAGAGAACTATAACTACACGTGGCAACAGCTTTAACGCCTGCCATAAGCCTGGAAGCTTCGAAAGCAGCTTTCCTCAGGGCTTCACGGTATCCCCCGGCCAGCTTTAGAGACAGGTTCAAAGCCAGCCTCCTAGCCTCAGAAAGGCTTTCCACGGCAGCCTTCTCAAGCTCCCAGAGAAGCCTCCCTGCGATGTTGGCTATTGAAACCATGGAGGGCTTAGCTTCGGAAAGCAGGCAGCCTACCAGCCTGAGCTTCCCAAAAAACTCCCTAAGGCTGTCTGCTTCCACCTCAGCCGAAGCCAACCTTAAAGCTTCAAGGCTTAAAAGGGTAAGCTGGCTTGCTCCGCTTCGCCTATCCCTTTTAACCCTGTCTACCACCGCCAAAACCTCTGCCGGAAGCCTCTCCAAGGCTCTCCACCGGTTCGTCTTAAGCCAAACGAACCCTAAAATTTTTAATCCGCTGTCTAATCTTCATAGGGGGCATGTAAAAGGCAGAGGAGAGGGCTTCCGGGGGGGTGGAGAAGCCCTCTCCCAGCTTACTTCACCCTTGGGGACCGGGCTCAATCTAATATTTTAGACTTTTCTATATAAGTTTTTAGTCTATTTTTCTCCGTCAAATCTTCAGATTAACAGAAACATGTGGTATCTGAAGCCTTCCTGGAGCAGAATCTTTAGCTGGCAGCAGCAATAACCCTTATATGGGCGGCTACTGCAATAGTTGTCTGCCCCTCGGAGGGTGGGTAAGCCTAGTTTCCACGTCCCCCAGGTGGGGGAAACTCTGCCTGGAGGCTTGGAACCCAGCTTCACGGTGTATCCGCCCTAGCTTTACCTTTGGGGACTGGGCTCGAAACCCTAAGGTGGAGTTTACCTCGGGTGCACCGTGAGGAAGGTGGCGGAATCCGTCAGCCATTGGGCGGCGTAAGCCGGGTGGTGGCTGATGGAAACCGCTGGCTAGGACCCAGAACCCTCTCAGGTTGAGGGGCTCTACTGCAACCTTTTTTAGTCCAGTCTTCCCATACCTATCTCTTTGACCATGGAGGTTAAACTCTTAGCCTTCGACAGTTTCGGCGTCCGTTCAATGGCAACCTACGTGGAAACTAGGGATGTCCGGGTGCTCATCGACCCTGGGGTTGCCTTGGCGCCCAGACGATTCGGTTTTCCACCTCACCCCCTAGAGCTGGAAAGGCTTGAAACGCTGGCTGCAGAGGTTTCCCGCCATGCTGAAAAGGCTGAAGTCTTGGTTGTAACCCACTACCATTACGACCACCACGACCTTGGAGACCGCATCCCCCTAAAGGTCTGGGAAGGCAAAGAGGTCTACCTTAAACATCCAACCGAAAACATTAATCCAAGCCAGAAATTTGAGAGAGCACCCCTATTCCTCAAAAAAATCGAAGGGCTGCCGAAGCAGGTGAACTACGCTGACGGGGGAGAAGCCTCCTACGGCAGAACCCTCATAAAGTTTTCAGAGGCAGTTCCCCACGGGGCAAACCCACGGCTCGGCTACATCTTCCAGGTAAGCGTAGACGACGGAGACAGCAAGCTTGTTTACACCTCCGACGTGGAGGGGCCTGTCCTCCAGTCTCAAACAGCCTTCATCCTGGCTGAGAAGCCCACCCTGCTCATCGTCGACGGCCCCATGACCTACATGCTGGGCTACCGCTACACCGTTGAAAACCTGGCTTCCGCCCTAGAAAACCTCAAGCGGATAATAGCTGAAACCCCTGTGGAAACGCTTATCCTAGACCACCACTTCATGAGAGACCTGAACTACCGCACCATAGCCTCCCCCATCTATAAGGCTGCCAAATCCAGGGGCGTCAAAGTCTTATCCGCCGCCGAATACCTAGGCCGGAAAGTCGAAATCTTGGAGGCTGTGAGGCCGGAGCTCTACAAGCAGTTTAAGCCGAAAACCAGGGGAACCAAGGGTGAAAGACCCGGGCTAGAATAGGAAGCCTTATTACCGGGTTTCAAAACCTTAATTCTCCAGTTCACCCTTCAAGGGTTGAGAGGGTTGCCCAGCTGGGGATACTCCTTCAAGCCTAAAGAGCCTGAGAAAACAGCCATAGCCAGCGGCAGAGACCTCAGAATCTCCCCTAAACATGCAAGAGAAATCTGCGTAGCCATCAGAGGGCTTAAACTTGAAGACGCAAAGAAGCTTCTGGAGGAGGTTGCAGAAGGCAGGAAGCCCATAGCCTTCCGACGCCACCACGGAAAGGTTGGACATAGAAGAGGCCTGCAGGGCTGGTATGCGGGACGCTACCCTAAGAAGGCCTCCAAAACCATCCTGAAGGTTCTGGAAGCCCTGGAGGCTAATGCCTCAGAGAAGGGGCTAGACTCGGATAGGCTTAAAATTGTTCACGCCGCAGCCCAGAGGGGGCCCAAGATAAGAAAGTACATGCCAAGAGCCTTCGGCAGAAGTACTCCCTACTTCCAAGAGCTAACCCACATAGAGCTTGCAGCCGTTGAAGCCTAAAACTCCCGGAACAGATTTTTAAGCCTTAAAAGGCTTTTCCCTTTTAACTCTAAGAGGTTTCGAAGGTTATGGTTTCCACCTATGATGTTGGAAGCATGCCTCTCACCGGAAGCCTGGAAGCCTTCACCCAAGGCCTTAAAGCCTTCCAGGCAGGTGAAACCCTGACCGAGCCTGCCAGATACTTCGCAGACAAAATCGTGGAAGGCTTCGCCGACAAGGTTAAAGCCGGAATAGACGTGCCGAACTATCCTCAGCTTAGAGACATGAACCAGATGTTCCTCGAGATGTTTGAGGGGCTGATGAAGGTTGAAGGAGCCTACGTGGCTGAGAGGCTTCAACTCAAACCCGGCATGGGAATGCTTCCCGAAGTCCAAGTTTTAAAGGCTGAAGCCGAAAGAATCCTTGAAAAGCTTGAAAACCCTCCTGAAAGATTGAAGGTTAAAGTTTGCGTAACCGGGCCCTACACGCTGGCCTCCCTTTTCTTGGAGAAAGACGCTAAACTCTTCAGGGATTTAGGCGAAGTTCTGGCTGAGGTGGCTTCAAAAAACTTTTTCAGGGAGGGGAAAATCGAGGTTTCCATGCTAAGTCTTGACGAGCCTGTCTTCGGCACGGTGGACGACTCGCTGCTCGATTACGGCTCGCCTGGAAGAGAGGAGCTTTTGAAGGCTTGGGATAGAATCTTCTGGGAGGCGAAAACCAGGAAGGTCGAAACAGTTCTACACCTCCACGACACAAGGAACGAGCTCTTCTGGGACCTGGAAAACCTTCAAATAGTGGAATCCCACGTTGGCGACTCCATCTACTCCTCCACCAAGGTGAAGAGGCTTGTTGAGGAAAGAGACAAATTCCTCAAGGCCAGCATAGCCCTAACAGACTTCGACAGCCTCATAGCTGAAAAACTGAAAAGCCAGGGTGAAGCCGAAAGCATAGAACAGAAAATCGGGGCAGTATGGTCGGACATAAAGAAAGGGAAAACCAGGCCGGACTTCTTCCTAGAAAGCGTGGAAGCCATGAGGGCCAGGGTTAAAGCCGCCATAGAATTTTTTGGGGAGGAGAGGATTCCCTACTCCGGGCCTGAATGTGGGCTGAGCAGTTTTCCAACCTACGCCTGCGCGTTGGAATGCTTGAGGAGAACCGTGGAAGCCTCGAAACTCTCCTAATTTTCCAGTATAGCCTTCAAGGTAGCGCCTTTAACGGGCTTCTGTGGAGGGTAAGGTTTAAAGCTTTGCTTTATTTATTTGTCTAAAGCATTCCCAGTTCGGGTTTGCACGGGTGCCATAAGAGATATGTCGGCTGTGAAGCATATATTAGCGGAGAATAAGCGTAGGGCTTCAGTAGACGAGTTTCTCAGCCGTGAGCTTTCCAGAGCCGGATACGGCGGCGTAGACCTGGCGAAAACCCCTCTGGGCACCCGGGTGACCATCTACGCTGTAAGGCCCGGCATAGTTATAGGTCGAGGTGGAGAAAACATCAAGCGTTTAGCCAGAACCCTCGAGGAGCGCTTCGGCCTTTTCAACCCTCAGATAGCTGTAGCCGAAGTTCCTGTTCCAGAGCTTAACCCTTACATTATGGCTTCGAAGGTTGCCAGCGCCCTGGAGCGTGGCGTCCACTTCCGCCGGGCCTGCTACTGGGCGCTTAACAGCATTATGAATGCTGGGGCTTTAGGCTGCGAAATAATCATAAGCGGAAAGCTTACCACCGAGCGTGCCCGCTACGAGAAGTTTAAGGCAGGATACCTGCCAAAGGTTGGAGATCCCGTTCTCAAGCACGTGAAGAGAGCCGTAGCCTACACGCTGCTGAAGCCGGGGCTCTTCGGAATCCAGGTAACCATAGTGCCTCCAGACTACACCTCCCCCGACTACGTGAAAATCGCTGAGCCGCCGCCAGAGCTGGAAGCTAAGCCGGCTGAGGAAGCTGAAAAACCCTCAGAGGAAAAAGGTGAAGGCGGAGAAGCTGGAGAAGAGGTGAAAGCCGATGCCGGCGCTTAGCGCTGAGGAAGCCAGGCGGATGAGCAGGGAGGAAAGGTCTAAAAAAATAGAGGAGCTCAGAGCCGAGCTTATGAAGCTTAGAACCGATATGAAGACAAAGGGTAAAGTTGAGAATCCTTCAGCCCTGAGAGAGCTTAAGAGGTCCATAGCCCGCCTTCTAACCATTCAAAGAGAGGAGGAGTTGAAAGGAGGCTGAAGACATGCCCTTGACACCTCGAAACCTGACCAGGCATGAACTCATAGGCTTAGAGGTTAAGGTTGCAGGCAGCAGCCATAAAGGCTACGTGGGAATCTCAGGCAGAATCGTAGATGAAACAAGAAACATGCTGGTAATCCTCTCCGACGGAAAGTTCAAGCGGGTTCCGAAAAAGGTTTCAACCTTCCACTTCAAGCTTCCCGATGGAAGACGTGTAGAGGTTGAAGGCTGGAGAATCGTGGGGAGGCCGGAGGATAGGGTTAAAAAAGTCCTTGCTAGGAGATGGTAGCCGTGGCTGGAACTGTTAAGGCTAGGAACATAGGGCTTTCCGTCAAGCCTCCAAAGGAAACCTGCGAGGACAAGGACTGCCCCTTCCACGGAAGCCTGCCTGTAAGAAAAAAGCTTCTCGAAGGGAAGGTTGTAAGCGCCAAGATGAAGGGCACCGTCGTAGTCCAGCGGGACTACCTACACTACGTTCCAAAGTATATGCGCTACGAGCGGAGGAGAAGCCGGATATCCGCGCATTGTCCTCCATGCTTCAAGGTGGATGAAGGCGACATCGTGAAGATTGCCGAGTGCAGGCCTCTGAGTAAAACTGTTTCATGGGTTGTGGTTGAAAAGGTTGAGAGGGGTGGCTGATGCCTGCTCCGAAAACTAGGGCTGTAAGCGCTAGGGGGATAGTTGAATACCGGCCTAAGGTTGCCAGAGGCCTGCCTGCAGGAGCCATGGTGAGATGCGCCGATAACACCGGAGCCAAAGAGCTGAAGATAATCCAGGTTATAGGCTACAAGGGCCGGATTAGGAGGATTCCTACGGCCAAGGTTGGCGACCTAGTGATGGTTTCTGTGAAAAAGGGAACCCCCGACATGCGGAAGCAGATTTTCCCCGCCGTAATAATCAGGCAGAGAATGCCGTATCGGAGGGCTGACGGAACCATCATCCAGTTTGAAGATAACGCTGCAGTGGTTATGACGATGGAAGGAGAGCTTAAGGGAAGCGAAATCAGGGGTCCCGTGGCCAAGGAGGCAGCGGAGAGGTGGCCCCGAATAGCCAGCATGGCCAGCATGATAGTTTAAGGTGGAAAAAGGTTGAAGCGTTCATCAGTTAAACCCTCAAGCCAGCGGAAGTCCATGTATCAGGCTTCCCAGCATGTCAGACATAAAATGCTTTCAGCCCGCCTGGCCTCGGACCTAAAAATAAAATACGGCGTGAAGTCTTTCCCCGTAAGGAAGGGGGACACCGTCCGCATACTTCGTGGAGCCTACGCTGGAGTGGAAGGGAAAATCAGAAAGGTAGACCTTAAAAATTTCAGGGTAACCATCGACGGAGTCACCAGGGAGAAGGCTGACGGCACAACAGTCTACGTGCCCGTTCACCCATCAAACCTCATGCTTGTAAAGCTTGACCTAGGCGACAAGTGGAGGTCCAGCCGGCTTGAAGCCCTGTCAAAAATTAAGGAGGCTGAACTCCTAGAGGAGGAAGGCGTGGAAGAGCCTGAAGGTGGAGGCTGAAGTTCATGGGCAGAATGGGAGAGTCGAAGCATCTTAAAAGGCATGTTTCACCGAGGTTTTGGCCCATTCACAGAAAGGAGAAGATTTGGGCTGTTAAGCCTTCACCAGGCCCCCACCCGAGGGAACGCTGCATACCGCTTATCATAGTTATAAGAGACATGCTTGGCATCGTGAAAAACGCCAGGGAAGCCAAGCTTATCCTGGCTGAGGGGAAGGTTTCCGTCGACGGAAAGGTTAGGAGGGACGCAGGTTTCCCCGTAGGCTTCATGGACGTGGTGGAAATAGCAGGCTTCGAGAAAGCCTATAGGGCTCTGCCCCACCCGAAACGTTTCCTAACCTTCCTCGAAGTCGACGGAAACGAGAAAGCCTTCAAACTCTGCAGGATAGAAAATAAGACCACCGTTAGGGGAGGCCACATCCAGCTTAACCTACACGACGGCAGAAACCTGCTGGTAAAAGTTTCAGACCCCAGCAAGCCGGAGGAAGATGTCTACAAGACCGGGGACACCGTTAAGCTTGACCTTAAGAGCAGCGAGATCACCGGCCACTACAAGTTCGGCGAGGGAGCCTACGTTGTGGTTACAGGAGGGAAAAACGTTGGCGTCCACGGCGTCGTAGCATCCGTTGAACGGCCTAACCCTCTAGCCCAAACCATAGTTAAAATCAGAAGCCCCGCAGGCGCTGAATACAATACGGCAGCCCGCTATGTGATGGTTGTCGGCGAAGGAAAGCCTGAAATAAAGCTTCCAGAGGTGTAAGACGTGGCGGCTGAAGACTGCAGCCTCTACTATCAACGCTGGGAGCAGAATCCGATGACGAAGCCTAAGATAGGGAAGGTCACGGTTAACATCAGCGTTGGAAGGTCTGGAGACCCCCTAGAAAGCGCCATGAAGATTCTTGAGCAGCTCACAGGACAGAAGCCCACGGTCAGGCGGGCTAAGAAAACCATTAAGGACTTCGGTATTAGGAGGGGGGAGCCCATAGCCTGCCTGGTCACCCTCCGAGGAGAGAAAGCCTTAGGTTTCCTTCAAAAAGCCTTGACGGCTGTGGGGAACAAGGTTAAGGTTTCAAGCCTCGACGAGCATGGAAACTTCTCCTTCGGCATAAGGGAGCACATAGAGCTTCCAGGCGTGAAATACGACCCCCACCTGGGCATAGTGGGAATGGACATATGTGTTACACTTGAAAAGCCAGGGTACAGGGTTAAACGCAGGAAGAAGGCTGCCTCGAAGGTTGGAGGAAGGCAGAAGCTTACCAGAGATGAGGCTATATGCTTCCTCCGGGAAATGGGTATAGAGCTGGTAGGAGGCTAAACAGGAATGGCGAAGAAGAAGCCTAAAAAAGTTAGAAAGTATGGTAAGGGGAGCAGGCCCTGCCAGCGGTGCGGAGCCTACGGGCCCATAGTTAGAAGGCTGGGCATAAACCTCTGCCGGCAGTGCTTCCGCGAGCTAGCCCCAAAACTCGGCTTCAAAAAGCATATTTAAGGTGTGAAAGGTTGACGCTTCAAGACCCCCTAGCCAACTGCCTTGCAACCATCTACAACTGCGAGATGAGGCATAAAAAGGAGTGCCTGGTCTACCCTGCCTCAAAGCTTATAGGAAGAGTTCTCCAAGTCATGCAGAAGCACGGCTACATCGGCGAGTTCGAGTATATCGACGACGGCAGAGGGGGGAAATTCAGAATTCAGCTTTTAGGCAGGATTAACAGATGCGGGGTGATTAAGCCCAGGTTCCCCGTGCCAGCCAAGGAGATAGAAGCTTTCACCCGGAAGTATCTGCCCTCCAAGGACATAGGCATAGTGATTATGACCACTCCCGTAGGGGTTATGTCCCATAGGGAGGCGGTGGAAAAGCAGACTGGAGGAAGGCTTCTAGCCTACGTATACTGAGAGGGATACTGGAATGGTTAGGCTTCCCGTCGAGGAAAGAACCGTGGAGCTCCCTGAAGGGGTTACAGCCTCCTACGAGGGCGGGGTTTTAACGGTTAAAGGCCCCCGAGGCGAACTTCGCAGAAACCTCGCTCACGCTGGAGTTGAAATCAAGGTTTCAGACGGGAAGGTTATAGTTAGAAGGGAGTGGGCTGGAAAGCGTGAAAGGTCCATGATCGGGACGGTGGCAGCCCACATCAAGAATATGGCTTTAGGAGTAAGCCGCGGCTTCACCTACAAGCTTAAAATAGTTTCCTCCCACTTTCCCATCACCGTGAAGGTTTCAGACGGGAAGGTTCACATTGAAAACTTCATAGGTGAAAGAAGGCCGAGGACAGCGAAAATCGTGGGGAACGCTCAAGTCAAGGTTGAAGGGGAAGACGTGATAGTGCAGGGAATAAGCCTTGAAGACGTAAGCCAGACAGCCGCCAACATCCAGCAGGCAACTAAAATCAGGAAGAAAGACCCCAGGGTCTTCCTCGACGGCATCTACATCTACGAGAAAACCGTAGGGGGACAAGCCTGAAAATGGCTAAACCGAAAATCCCAGAGGCTGAAAAAGCCCGCCGCAGCCTTTCCAAGAAAATCAGGCAGGCTAAGGCTGGGAAGCCACGCTTCATAAGGCAGGAAAGCTGGCGTTACAAGCGGGTTAAACCCTCCTGGAGGAAGCCTAGAGGCATAGACAGCAGGATGAGACGCAGCAAGAAGGGCTGGCCGGCTTCCCCGAGCACAGGCTACAGAACTCCTAAAAGCATTCGAGGCCTGCACCCTTCAGGCCTCTCAGAAGCCCTAGTCCACAGGGTTGAAGACCTTAAAGGCTTAAACCCTCAAACTCACGCCGTTAGAATCGCTGGAAGCGTGGGAAGAAGAAAGCGTATTGAAATTTTCAGGGAGGCTAAAAGCTTAGGCCTCAAAGTTCTGAATCCCCCTAAAACCGTTGAAGCTGGGAAAGGTGAGGCAGGGTGAGCCTGAAAAGCCAGCGTAGGCTTGCAGCTGAAATTCTAAGCGTGGGAGAAAGCAGGGTTTGGGTAGACCCTGAAAGGTTTGAGGATGTATCCTCAGCCATAACCCGGCGGGAAATCGAACATCTCATAAAGGACGGGGCCATCAAGGCTAAACCCGTTAAGGGTGTGAGCAGGGGCAGGGCTAGGGTTAAACATTTGAAACGTAAACAGGGGCGTAGGAGGGGGCCTGGAAGCCGTGAAGGCCCGGCTAAGGCTAGAACGCCTAAAAAGCGTAGGTGGACCGCCACCATCAGGGCTATAAGGAAAACCCTACAGCAGCTTAGGGACTCTAAAAGTATAACTCCCTCCACTTACAGGATGCTTTACACCATGGCGAAGGGAGGGGTTTTCCGAAGTAGAAGCCAGCTTCTCCAGCACATTAAATCTTCAGGTCTCATAGTTAGACGTAGGGGTGCACTTAGACGTGGCTAGAGGGCCGAGATACAGAGTTCCATTCAGAAGACGTAGAGAATGGAAAACAAACTATTACAGGCGTAGGGAGCTGCTTAAGTCAGGAGAGCTAAGGCTGGTTATCAGGCCAACTCTCTCCAACGTTATAGCCCAGTTTATCAAAGCCAACCTCCGGGGAGACCAGGTTCTAACCTCAGCGGTTTCAAGGGAACTGGCTAAAAACTTCGGCTGGAAGGCACCATGCGGAAACCTTCCCGCAGCATACCTCACAGGGCTTCTAGCAGGGTTAAAAGCCAGAAAGGCTGGAGTGGAGAAGGCTCTTCTAGACGTTGGAGTTAAAAAGCCTAACCCCGGCTCACGGATATACGCAGGGCTTAAAGGCGTTTTAGATGCAGGGGTGAACGTTCCACACGACCCTGAAATGCTTCCAGGCGAAGATCGTGTATCTGGGGAGCACATAGCCTCCTACTGGAAAAGCTTGGAGCCCCAGCTTAGAGAGCAAAGGTTCTCCCAGTATTTGAAGGCTGGCCTCAGCCCGGAGGAGCTCCCCCAACACTTTGAAAAGGTTAAGCAGGCGATTCTCAAAGCCTTCTCCTGAAGGGAACGTTTATATTTTGAGGTTTTCCTACCTTTTGGTGCTCTAACGCTTAAGGGTTAAGGCGAGGCTGAAGATGGCTGCGATAAAACTTCCGGGAGGGAGAATGAGAGAACATGGCCAGTGTTGAGGCTGCTGAGTGGACTCCGAGAACCAAGCTTGGAAGGCTTGTGCTTGAAGGTAAAATAGTGTCCATGGAGGAGGTTTTCAATTCAGGCTACAGGATTCAGGAGCCTGAAATAGTTGACAGGCTTCTCCCAGACCTTAAACAGGAAGTTCTCTCCATGGGGATAATCCAGAAGCAAACCGACGCTGGAGAGCAGTCCCGCTTCCGCGTTGTGGTAGCCGTTGGAAACGAAGACGGCTTCGTAGGCGTTGGAACAGGGAAAGCCAGGCAGATAAGGCTGGCAGTGGACAAGGCAACCATGTACGCCAAGCTTAACATTACACCTGTAAGGCGGGGATGCGGAAGCTGGGAGTGCGGCTGCGGTAAACCGCATTCCGCACCCTTCCATGTTGAAGGGAAATGTGGAAGCGTAAGGTTTGAGATTATTCCAGGCCCAAGGGGGCTGGGCCTCGTAGCCAACGAAACGGCGAAAATAATTCTGAAGCTTGCAGGAATAAAGGACTGCTGGACGAGAAGCTTCGGCTCCACCAGTACAGCCACATCGCTGGCCTTCTCCGTTTATGACGCCCTAAAGAGAACCTATAAGGTTGTCACCCCCCAGGACTGGGTGAGGTAGCCTTCTGAAGCCTCCCCAGGTAGGCGTCCGATGTTTACGTAACATAACCGTTATAACTTACAATGGTTAAAGAATTTCAAGAATCGCCTTTAAAGGCAGTGAACAGGGGATGGCTGAAAAATCTGAGGGTAAACAGCTTAAACCAGCCTGCCTTGCCGTAGTAAGAATTAGAGGCACCGTTAACGTCCGCGGAGACGTAAAGGGCACCCTCGCCATGCTGAGGCTTCACAAGCCAAACCACGCTGTTCTCATCCCGGCTACGCCGACCTACCTTGGAATGCTTCAGAAGGCGAAAGACTACATCAGCTGGGGGGAAATCTCCGAGGAAACCCTAGCCAAGCTCCTCCAGCGTAGGGGAAGGCTTAAAGGAGGAAAGCCTTTAACCCAGGAATACCTGAAAAAGCTTGGCTTCAAAAGCTTTCTAAGCGTTGCCAAGGCGCTTCACTCAGGAAAATTATCTCTTAAGAGCTTACCAGACCTTAAACCAGTGTTCCGCCTTCACCCTCCCTCAGGAGGCTTTAAGAAGCCTGTGAAAAGAGCTTTCGCTGAGGGCGGAGAACTGGGCTACAGAGGTGAAAGAATAAACGAGCTTTTAGAGCGTATGATGTGAAGGTTAAATAGGTGTGGAAGATGCCTCACAAGCTCAGGAAGACCAGGTGGCACAGGGGCTCCCGAACCTGCGGTTGGGGTAAGGTAGGCCAGCACCGGAAAAGCGGGGGGCGAGGAGGCTTCGGAAAGGCTGGGCTGCACAAGCACAAGTGGACTTGGACGGTGAAGTATGCTCCCAACCATTTCGGGAAACATGGTTTCCGCTGTCCAACAGGCCAGGGGGAAGTTAAAACCATAAACGTTGGAAGGCTTTCAGAGCTTGTGGAAGAGCTTGTTGCAGCTGGCAGGCTTAAGGCCGGAGGGAAAGGAGAGGTAGAGGTGGACCTTTCAGACTTCGGCTTCGATAAGCTGCTTGGAGGAGGCAGCGTTAAAAGGCCTCTCACCGTTAAGGCTTCAGCCTTCTCAGAGGAGGCTGAAAGGAAAATTGTGGAGGCTGGAGGGCGCATAGTGAAGGCCGGAGGATAAGGAGGCTATGGCTGGGAAAGGCATAACCGCCCTCTCAAAGCTTGCAAGACTTATCCCCGAAGTCAAAAAGCCAGCTCGGAAGATCAGCTTCACAGAGAAGCTTTTCTGGACAGGCCTCGTCATGGTGATATACCTTGTCATGACGGAGATTCCCCTCTACGGCATAGCTAAGGGTGGAGCAGACCCCTTCGCCATGATGAGGATAATCTTCGCCTCCAGACGGGGCTCGCTGATGGAGCTTGGAATAGGCCCCATAGTCACGGCAGGCCTAATCCTCCAGCTTCTAGCAGGCTCCAAAATGATAGATGTAGACTTCTCCAAGCCTGAGGACAGAGCGGTCTTCACAGCTGCCAATAAGGTTTTAGCCCTTGTCATGACGCTTTTCGAAGCCTCAGTCTTCGTCTTCGGAGGAGTATACGGCGCGCTCACCATGAACGTGGCCGTAATAGTGCTGCTGCAGCTCTTCTTCGCGGGAATGATGGTTATCCTGCTTGACGAGCTGGTTCAGAAGGGTTGGGGTCTCGGAAGCGGAATAAGCCTCTTCATAGCAGCAGGGGTTGCCCAGCAAATATTCTGGAGCTGCTTTGCGCCTTTACCAGCCTTCGACGGCTTCTTCCTCGGAGCTCTCCTCGCCCTAGGCCAGGCCATAGCCTCCGGTGAAGTTTTCACCGCGGTCATAAGGCAGGGAGGTCTTCCAGACATGGTTGGCTTCCTATCCATGGTTATACTCTTCGTAATCATAATCTACCTGGAGGGGCTTAGGGTTGAAATTCCCATTTCCCACGCGAGGTTCAGAGGCTTCAGAGCCAGCTACCCCGTGAAATTCTTCTACGTATCCAACATCCCTGTGATACTGGCTTCAGCTCTCTTCGCGGACGTATACTTCTTCGCCCATGTGGCCGTGTCTAGGATGCCTGGAAGCTTCATAGCGCAGATTCTCGGAAGCTTCGACGCCCATGGCAAACCTGTAAGCGGGCTTGTGTACTTTCTAACGCCTCCCAGAGACATAACGTTGGCAGTTCAGGACCCCCTCCGCATAATAGTTTACACGCTTGTCCTCGTTTTGGTATGCGTAGGCTTCTCGATGACGTGGGTTGAGGTTGGAGGGTTAAGCTCCCGCCATGTGGCCAAGCAGCTTATAGACTCTGGAATGCAGATTCCAGGCTTTAGGAGGGCTGAAAGGCCTGTATCGGACATGCTTAACAGGTATATTCCCTCTTTAACCATCATAGGCGGTTTAACTGTTGGGCTTATAGCCGCTGTAGCTGACTTCTTTAACACCATTGGCACGGGTATAGGAATTCTGCTGACCACCGGCATCATATGGCAGTACTACCAGATAATTGTGAGGGAAAGAGTTGAAGAGATGTATCCTGGGCTGGCTAAGCTTCTTGGAAGAGCCTAACCTTAATAAGCAGTTTAACCCATATTTCTGAAACGTTTTCCTGTTTAAGGCTGGGAGAGGGTTTGAAAAGCCTGGTAATAGTTGTAGGTCTTCCAGGAGTTGGAAAGTCAACGGTGCTGGGAGAACTGGAAAAGGAAGCCTCAAAGCAGGGCTTAAAAATCCAGATTGTAAACTATGGAACCGTGATGATGAGCTTAGCTGAAGAGTCTGGAAGACAGGTAGCCCACCGCGACGAAATGAGGAAACGCTCAACATCCTTCCAGAGAGAGCTTCAAGCAGAAGCCGCCCGGAGAATAGCCAGCATGGCTGAAGCCTTCGACGGCGTAACCCTGGTTGACACCCACATGATTGTGAAGGCGGGTTCAGGCTATCTTCCCGGCTTGCCCAGCCACGTTTTAAGCCTTCTAAAGCCAAGCCTTATAGCTCTCATCGAAGCGCCCTCAGACAGCATTCTGGCTAGGAGGCTTAAGGACGCTGAAATCAGAGAGAGGGAAACCCCTGTGGCAGAGGAGGTTGAATTCGAAATTCAGCTTTCAAGGGTTATGGCTGCAGCCTGCTCAGCTCTTACAGGCGCCCCCATGATGGTGGTGGAAAACCTTGAGGGAAAGGCTGGGGAGGCTGCTGGAAGGCTGCTTGAAGCCATTAAGGGGGTTAAAGGCTGAAATGGGCTTCGAAGAAGCGATAACCCAGATACCTGTTTCAACCCTGCTAATCCTAGGCTTAACAGTTGTCTTAGCCTTCTCCTCCTCTTTTCTTCAGCGTAAAATGGTTGACGTTGAAAAGGTTAGGGCTGTGAGGGGAAGGCTTGACGAGCTTAGAAGGCAGATTGGCGAGGCTAAACGTAAGGGAGACAAGAAAGCCGTGGCGAAGCTTCAGAGGAAGCAGATGGTCTTAATGAGGGAGTCCTCAGCCGTCCTAAGCCAGCAGTTTAAGGCTTCCTTCATGCTCATGATACCCTTCCTAATTCTCTACTGGGTTTTGATTTCCATTTTCGGTCAGACTCCCGTGGCAGTTTCACCCATACCTTTCCCGTGGGGTGCTGTAAGCGAGGACGGGCTATGGCTCTCCTTCTGGGTATGGTATTTCCTGTCAGCCTTAGCCGTCAACCTGCCCATAACTAGGATTCTCGGCGTCCAATACGGCTAGTCGGAGGCTTAACCTTGAGCCGCAGCAAGCCTGAAAGGCTGGTAATCACCATTGGAGGCCTCCACGGGACAGGTAAAAGCACCTATGCTAGGGCTCTAGCTGAAGCCTTCGGGCTGAAGCATGTTTCAGCTGGAGGAGCCTTCCGGAGGCTGGCTGAAAGCTTCGGTTTAACCCTTCAAGAGCTAACGGAGAAGGCTGCTGGAGACAGAGGCATCGACGAGAAAGTGGATGGAATGGTTAGGGAGGAAGCCTTGAAGGGGGGAGTGGTTGTAGATGGAATGCTCTCAGCTTGGATGGCTGAGAACGCTCACGTGAAAATCTGTCTTCAAGCTCCAGATGAGGTAAGGTTTAAACGGATAGCCCAGCGTGATGGGTTAAGCTTGGAGGAAGCCAGAAGGCTGACGCTTGAAAGGGAGAAGGCTGAAAGGGAACGCTACAGGAGGTATTATGGGATAGACCTAGGCGACCTATCCGTTTACGACATCATACTTAACACGGAGCTTCTGCCTTTAAAAGCTAACATTAAGGTTTTGACGGATGTGGTAAGAGAATATGTCAGGTTCAAGCTTGAAGGCTGAGGGAGAGGTGGTGGCAGAATGGTAATACCGGAAATTGGGAGGGTGTGCATTAAAAAAACCGGAAGAGAAGCTGGACGCCGATGCGTAGTAGTAGACACAATAGACAAAAACTTCGTCCTCGTAACAGGGCCTAGAAACGTTACAGGAGTCAGGCGTAGAAGGTGCAACGTAGACCACCTAGAGCCCACCGAGCTTAAGCTC
>Ga0180300_10000400_pt1 | contig 18859 bp, 20 predicted proteins | sample GuaBasSediGuay15_FD_121798 | JGI IMG/M metagenome (GOLD analysis project Ga0180300, IMG submission 121798) | Subseafloor sediment microbial communities from Guaymas Basin, Gulf of California, Mexico - Guay15, Core 4569-2, 21-24 cm | ecosystem: Environmental > Aquatic > Marine > Hydrothermal... | reverse complement strand
TATTTTCTTCCTTTATCTTCTCAGGGATAAGAAACCAGAGACTCTGAGTTTCAAACACTCTTTCAGGAAGACCGAGCGGCACTTCTCCTAAAAGATTATTTGTAAAGTGTTGCCTTTTCTGATAACCAATTATTCTTGATGTGACCTCTACCTCTCCAAAGAAAATTTTTATGCCGTGTTCTGTTTTTTCTTCGTAAACATTTTTTATATTTACACTGCTTATTTCAAGAGATTGCGTGTAGTAGGGAACTTCCATAGGTTTTAATGTTATCTCTCTTGTGTTTAAATCAATGTTGGTTACAATAAACGATTCACCTTCATGATAATAGACTGCACCTGGATGAGCTTCTGAGAATGCTCTCCAGGAATCGAGAATTTCTAAAAGATTCCCATCCTCTGTAATCAAACTAAACTCGTCTTCATCAAAATTCCTTAGTGATACAAATCTGTGGGGCATAGATTCTATAGGTATGAATTTTCCCCTTATCTCTTTCAATCTTTTATCCTCTTTCAATTTATTCACAACTTCATTTAATCTTGGTCCAAATACATTTCTATCTCTTTCTGTTATTGGAATTTCAAAGGATGCACAAAGTATATGTTTCTTTAGGATTATTTCGTTTTCATCGTCTATAACAAGTCTTTCCACAGGTTTTTCAAGCACATCCTCCGGGTGTTTAATTATGTATTCATTTAAGGGGTCCTTTTCTGCAACAAGTATTGTATAGCCAGGTTTTCTTCTTCCAGCTCTTCCGCTCTCCTGAAGAAAAGAAGAGATAGTTCCCGGATAACCAGATATAACTGCCACATCAAGGTCTCCTATGTCTATTCCAAGCTCCAAGGCATTTGTGGATACAACAAGAAGAATTTCTCCTGTGGAGAGTTTTCTTTCTATCTCTCTCCTTGTTTCCTTTGAATACCCGGCTCTATAAGGTGCTATTTTGTTTCTGTATTCTTCCGGCAGTCTATTTAAAAGGTATCTATACATCAATTCAACACCTTTTCTTGATCTCATAAAGCATATTCCCCTGAATCCATTTTTTACTATCTCTTCAAGTATCCAGAGTGTTTCTGTGTATGTAGACCTCTCTTCCACAGGCTTAATAAAGATGTAGGTTTTTTTCTGTTTCTCAGATTCATTGGCAGTAATAATTTCCACATTCTCTCTCAGCAATTTATGAAAAAATTCATCGGGATTTGAAACAGTTGCAGATGAAAAAATGAAATTTACCTTTCTACCATAAAAAGAGAAGACCCTTTTCATCCTTCTTATTAAGGATGAAACATTTGAACCAAAGATTCCACTGTAAAGGTGGGCTTCGTCGAAAACTACAAATGAGGTGCGGGATAAGAATAAATTCCATGACGTATGATAGGGAAGAATAGAATAGTGTATCATCTCGGGATTTGTAAGAATTACCTGAGAAGTTCTTCTTAGAATCCTTCTTTTTGGTACAGGTGTGTCACCATCATAGATTCCAAATTTTACATTTTCTGAATACCTTTTCAGCTGTCTTTCCTGATCCCTTGTGAGAGCCTTTGTGGGATAGACATATATGGCTTTTTCTCCCTTCTCTAAAAACTCAATTATGGGAAGATGGAAGGAGAGAGTCTTACCAGATGCAGTTGGCGAGACTATGGCAACATTTTTTCTCTCCTTTATAGCCTGATAGACTCTTTTCTGATATGGATATAATCTTTCAATGCCAATGCTTAAAAGCTTCTCTCTGAGATTCTCTGGAAGAAAGGAAATATCAATCCACTTTCCATTGGCAAATGGATAAGTAACAACACTGGTTATGTTCTTTTTATAAGACTTAGAAGATTTTAATATTTGAAGTAGTGGAAGAAAATCCATTATTTGCCCTTCACCCACTTCCAGAGAATCAAATTAAACAAAGGGAGCACTACGGCTGATGCAGTCATCTGATAGAAATCATTTACAAATATCTTTGGAAATTTAAGATATGCCGGGAATAAAAATATTCCTAAATAGACTACTCCACTTACCCATATTGCCAGTACGCCACTTATAAAGAAGTGGACTCTCTTTGACCTTAAGAAGGCATAGACGAGCACAGATAGGAATATAGCAATGATGAAGCCAAGAAGGGATGCAATCAGGGGTATTGGTTTACCAAGAATCCCTAAGGTTAAATTTATTGGGTTTTCTGCATTCTGGAATATAAAGGAAAATATTATTACCACAAAAAAGAGGATAAAGATTAAGATTCTTCCTATAATTAAGGATAGAGAATAATTTCTTGCTGTATCAAGGTCAAACAGTTCATACATTATAAGAATTGTAAGTAAGAGCAAAGAGAATAGATAGATGGGGGTGTATCTAAAGTATAATCTCCCGAGAAGCACAGCGCTTCCGCTTTGTGTTGCAAGCTGAAGTAATGCCATTATTCCACCTGTATAAATATAGAAAAAAGTGAGTGATACCCTTCTTCTAAATCTTAAGGCAAGCAATGCAAAAAATTCGAAGATCAATCCGATTAATGCAGGTTGCCAAAGATCCGCAAATGGTCTCATTTAATCCTCCTTTAATTTTTTTTCGATAAATTTTAATTTATCGATAGAGAGATTTGAAATAATTCTCGTTTCCTTTAAAAGTTTTATAAAGCATTCAAGGGCTTCCTTCTCCTCCATTCCGAGTTCTTCTGCTATCTCTTTGAGATTCTTTTCTCCGTCAACTTTACCATAGAATCTACTACATTTATCTCTTCCTCCACCAAAACCAAGTATGGATAAGGCATCCCTAACAGGTTGGGGAGTTCTTCTCGGAATGATTGTAGATATATCAAGTTCTTCTCTTTCAGTTTTTGTAAGCAATCCAAGAGATAGAAGTGCATAGATTGCCTTAACTGTTTTGAATTCTGAGAGGGGCGATTCTTTTATAGCCTTGCTTATTGGTCTCTTATCCCTGAAGAGATTTAGCACAATCCATTCATCAGATGAGAGTTTAAATTCCTTTGTTGGTGGACGTGGGTTAGTTTCAAGAAGTGTTGATGTGGGCGGAATCTTTTTGTACAGTTCCTTTGTCTCATCACTTCTTCTTATGGCTTCAAGAAGAAGTGATTCCATGGAAATTTTTATATTTTCCTCTATGTCAAGTTCCTTTGCTTCAAAATTGAAGTTTCCGTCCTCAAGGGAGAGGATGGAGAATAATGCTTCCTCACCCTTTTTAGAGTTAAATTTTGCATCAACTATTTTCCCTTTAACGATGTATACTTCACCGTTGAAATTTTCCCCCCTCGATACTCCATAAATCTTTAGTATTCCACTCTTATTGCTAAAAGTTAAAAGATTTAAAACCTCTGTAAGAGGAAAATCTTTAATGTTACCTTCAATTCCCATCTCTCCTCCTGAAAGCAAACTTCATATATATCTTTAGCTACTATATTCCTCAACAATCTTTTCTATTTCTGGCTTGAAGTTTATAATGTTGGATAAAAATCTTACGAGGACAAAGGAAAGAAATAGAAGGGAGAATCCAAAAATTATTGGTGATAGATTCGGGTCTTTAATACCCAGCATTGGTCCAAGTTTAATTCCAACATATGCCCCTGCGAGCATAAAAATTATTGGGAGTATGTATATGATAAAGGTGACTGATAGGTATTTTTTTGATGGCACATTTACTATAACAAGATCTCCCTCCTTCGCATTTATGAGGTTTTTTGCCTCAATCTTTCTCTCTCTCTGTGATGATAGAAGACAATGACCTTTTAAAGAGCAGGTCTCACAATATTTCCCTCCAACCTCTACAATAGAAAGAGCACCTTCAGTTTTTAGAACTTTTCCAACCTCTTTCATTCCTTTTTTCCTCTCAAACCCCGGGAGGGGGTGCGATTAGATGAGCTTGAACCTGCTCCATAGCAGGTGGGATTCGCCTCTATAACCTTCCATCCCGGAAACAGTTATAGATTAAGAATCCCTTTTATCTCGGTGTTGGCCCAACCCATCCAGATCGACACAACCCTTCCCAGGGTCAACTTAATTTTATCAAACCCCCAGCTACTCTTCAAGGTTATCTCTATCCTCTACTATCTTTGATTCTTCGAGGAGTTTCTTTGCAGTTTCAAAGTCAAGTTCATTAACATATAGTTCTCTTGGACCAGTGCTTCCAAGATAGGGATTATCAAACATGTCTGACCTTTTTATTACTACCGGTATTCCCTGTTCCTCAAGGAATTTCTCTATTAATTCTGCTGTAAATAATGAATCCACTGTAACCAATTTTTTTAATTTCATATGTAATTTATCCCTATAAGTTTTTTCGCTTTCTCAATTGTTTCCTTTGCTACCTTTCTTGCCTTCTCTGTTCCAGAGTTTATTATATCCCACAAAAGTTTCTTGTTGTTCTCAAACTTTACCCTTCTATCTCTTAAGGGTTCAAGTTTTTTGTATATTCTATCTGCAAGCTCTTTTTTACACTGAACACAACCCCTCTTTCCTGATTCACACTCTTTTCTAATGGTATGGGTAGTTTCTGGAAATAGAATTTTATAGTATGAGAAGACAGAACATATATCAGGATGTCCGGGATCTCCTTTTCTTATTTTTTCCGGGTCTGTAACCATCTTTATTATCTTTGATTCTATCTCTTCTTTTTTATCACTTAAATTTATCTGGTTTCCAAGGGACTTACTCATCTTTCTTCCGTCGATTCCTTTTATCATGGGTGTTTCTGTTAAAAGTGGTTGTGGTTCAGGGAACAAATCTCCGTATAGATAGTTAAATCTTCTTGCTATCTCTCGTGTTAATTCAAGGTGAGGTAGCTGATCTTTGCCTACAGGTACAAGCTCACCTTTTACTATCAGTATGTCCGCAGCCTGAAGAACAGGATAGCCGAGAAGCCCATACCCTACATTCTCCTTTAAATTGAGATCTCTAACCATCTCCTTTACTGTTGGATTTCTCTCAAGCCATGGCATTGGAACTATCATTGAAAAGAGAAGGTGGAGTGTGGGAATTTCAGGCAGACCAGATTGAACATACAAAACAGATTTTTCCGGATCAAGTCCAGCAGATAACCAATCCATAACCACCTCTTCAAGATTTGATTTAATCTCCTCTGTGTGTTCGCACTTTGTTGTTAAGGAGTGGTAGTCAGCAATGAAGAAGTAGCAGTCGTATTTTTCTTGAATGCTGACCCAGTTTTTGAGTGCTCCAAGATAGTTCCCAAGGTGAAGTTTTCCAGTTGGTCTCATTCCAGATACTACTCTTTTCATTATTCCTCCCTTTTCCTAAGTTGTGGAAATAGAATAACTTCCCTTATGGAGTCTTTTCCAGTTACTATCATAACGAGTCTGTCGATTCCTATTCCAAGCCCTGCAGTGGGAGGCATACCATGTTCAAGTGCCTCTATATAATCTGCATCAAAGAAGTGCGCCTCTTCATCTCCCTTTGCCTTTTCCTTAGCCTGTGCAAGGAATCTCTCCTTTTGATCAACGGGATCGTTTAATTCTGAGAAGGCATTTGCTATCTCCATACCTCCCACAAAGACCTCAAATCTCTCAACCCAATCCGGGTCATCCTTTTTTCTCTTTGCAAGAGGAGACATTTCAACGGGAAAGTCATATATTATTGTGGGCTGGATGAGATTACTTTCAACCCTTTCTTTAAATATCTCGTCAACGATGTTTTTAAAGTTTGGTTTTCTCGTTAACTCTATTCCTTCCTTCTTGAGATATGAAAGTGCAAAGTCAATGTCTTTAAATTTCTCTATATTTTCTCCTGTTGCTTTTTCAAACAGTTCTCTGTAGGTGAGTCTCTTCCATGGAGGAGAGAAGTCTATCTTTTCTCCTTTAAATTCACATACATAATCTCCCTTTATTCTCTTTACAGTCTCTGATATTACCTTCTCTGTGAGGTCCATCATATCTTTGTAGTCTGCATAAGCCCAGTATAGCTCAAGCATTGTGAACTCTGGATTGTGAACAGTTGATATTCCCTCGTTTCTGAAGTTTCTGTTTATCTCAAATATCCTTTCAAGCCTCCAACTATGAGCCTTTTTAAGTAAAGCTCTGGTGCAATCCTTAAATACAGGTTCATGTCAAGGGCATTGTGGTATGTTGCAAATGGTTTTGCAGTTGCTCCTCCAGGGATTTGCTGAAGCATCGGAGTTTCAACCTCAATGAAATTGAAAGACTCAAGAATCTCTCTCATAGTTTTAATAAGCCTGCTTCTTGTTATAAATATCTCTTTGACTTCAGGATTTGCTATGAGATCAAGGTATCTCTTTCTATACCTTACCTCCACATCTTTTATTCCATGATACTTTTCAGGTAAAGGTCTAATAGATTTTGATAGTAGAATAAGTTTCTTTACATTTATTGTTATTTCACCTGTATGGGTTTTAAATACCTCTCCTTCCACTCCAATGAAATCCCCAGGATCAACGAACTTTTTAAAGAATTTGTAGCTTTCCTCTCCTACATTATCAAACTTTATGTATATTTGAAGCGTACCCGAGAAGTCTCTTATGGTGGAGAAACTTGCTTTACCATGCAGTCTCTTGGATATTACTCTACCTGCGGCTCTTACGGTTTTTCCTTCAAGAGAAGAATAATTATCCTTTATCTCTTTTAGAGAATGAGTTCTTTCAAATTTTGTCTTATATGGGTCTTCACCCAGATTTCTTAATTCTTCAAGTTTTTTTAATCTGATTTCTCTCTCTTCCATTTTACTTCTCTATTGCAAGAATTCTTATAAGAATTTCTCCTCTGGGAATCTTCACTTTAACCACATTTCCCGGCTTCTTTCCAAGTAATGCCTCTCCTATTGGGGACTTATTGGAGACCATTCCTTTTTCAGGATCTGCTTCTACACTACTTACAATCATAATGTCCTTTATCTCACGTGTTTTTCTCTTCAAATCCTTTATCTCAACTCTCACTTTGCTTCCCATTCCAACCTGTAATCTTGAAAGGTTCTCTGTGTCAATTACGACTGCTTTGGACAAAAGATCTTCCAGCTCAAGTATTCTCCCCTCTACAAAAGCCTGCTCCCTCTTTGCCTCTTCGTATTCAGGATTTTCCGCAAGCTCTCCAAAGGATTGAACTGCTGCACTCAGTCTTTCACTCACCTGAGGCCTCTTCACATTTCTTAGAAATTCCAGCTCTTCCTCAAGTCTCTTTAATCCTTCCTTTGTTACATAAACTTTATCTCTTTTAGGTGTTATTACCTTATCCTTTTTTGTTTCCATTCTTCCTCCTTAAAGTTCTATTATATTGGGTTTTATGTTCAGTTTATCTATTAAATCATAGTAATCCTTCTCAGTCAACTCTTCAGGTTTCTTACCTGTATATGCGCATATAACTGCTTCCATAACATTGGTGCCAAAGGTTCTTCCGTCAAACTCAGGTGTAGTGGTTACAAGAAGTTTTACTCTCCTCTTTCTAAGAAACTCTCTATCCTCAAGGGTAGTAGTATTTGTAAACACAATTTTCCCTGTTAGATCTTCAGGCATATGCTTCTTTATGTACAAGAAATCCCCTGCAATTACATCTGCCCATTTGTAGTATTTTTCATATTTTGGTTCTACCTTTTCCTGAGATTCTCCTGTTGGATAAAGCCATTTGTAAGGGAGCCTTCTTGCTATGGGCACTATTATAGATGCAAGAAGGAGAAAGGAGGAGTGTGTGTAGATTGGAACAGGAATTCCTAAGGAAAACATCAGGTCACCAAATAAAACTTTACACCCTGCCTCTAAAAAACCCTCAGCCATTCCATATCTACTTACTCCTGAAGCAACCAGCACTTTTGTTCCCTCTTTAATAAGTCCCTTCTCTTTTATGTAAAAAACTGCCTTTTTTTCTAATGTATCCTTAAGCCATTGTCCATCACATATAGGAGTTTTTTTAACATCTTTTATCATATTCTCAACACTTTTAAGGGTTGTCCTTTTTTTGCCCACACTTATGTATAAATCTGCCCCACCAAGCCCAAGGGCATCCACCTTTCCGTCAAGCTCTTTAAAAAGACTTACAAATTTTTCAATATCTCCGTCAGTTCCAATTCTCTCAATGCTAAATTTTTCACCAAGTATTTCAACCTCAACCTTTTTATCTCTTTTTGAAGAACCAAGACTTATGCTTACCACCCTCTTCATCCTTCACCTCTTATATCCATATTTTGAATTTCTCCACAAGGGAGATGAGTTCTTTTATAGATTTTACTCCATTTAAGATTTTATTCAACCTGTTTATACCTGAATATCCCTTTAAATATTTTGGAACATGCAGTTTCATCTGGATCAGTGCATAATTCTCATCAAAATTCTCTAAAAGGAGACCTGCGTGTAACTTAATCATTTCTATTTTCTCACCGAGGGATATCTTTTCTGGTATTTTATGATTGTATAGATAATAAGTAATTTCTCTGAATATCCATGGGTTTCCAATTGCTGCTCTTCCAACCATAACTCCATCACATCCAGTTTCTTTAATCATTCTTTCTGCATCAAGGTAATTTTTGATGTCTCCGCTTCCAATTACAGGAATTTTCACGCTTTCCTTTAAAAGTCTTATTTCTTCCCACTCTGCTCTACCTGAAAACCCCATGTCTACTGTTCTCGGGTGAAGAGTTATCATGCTTACTCCTTCCTCTTCGAGAAGTTTTCCTACCTCAATAAAATTTTTATTTCTTTTATTAACACCTGACCTTATTTTGGCACTTACAGGCACTGAAGCATTTTTTATGACAATTCTTATAATTCTTCTTAGCTTCTTTAAATCGGATAAAAGGGCACTTCCGCTACCACTTTCAAAAACCTTTCTTGATGGGCATCCAAGATTTATATCTATTAAGTCAAAGAAATCAGAGGATATCTTTGCTGCCTTTCCCATTATTTCCTCATCACTTCCAAATATCTGAATGGCAATTGGCTTTGTATCTCTAATGATTTTAAAATCTATTCCTTTGCTTACTATCTTATAGGAGGATACCATCCCTGTAAAAACTATTCCTGCACCCATCTTACTGCACAGGTTTAGAAAGGCCGGGTCATTGAAACGATGAAGGGGTGCTAAGAATATGTTAGATTTGGTTGTTAAGTTTCCTATCTTCATCTATTTCTGTCATAAACAATCTTTAAACCCTCAAGGGTTAAGAATCTATCGTATAAAAACTCTCTTCTTATAAGAGGTGTTACAAGGTGTGCCACACCACCGGTTACCACAATCTTTATTTTTCCAAGTTTCTTTTCTATCTCCTCAGCAATTCTTTCCACCATACCTCCCCACCCATAAAGAATTCCTGATCTTATAGCATTAACTGTGTCTCTTCCAATAACTGATGGTGGGATTGAAAGTTCAACTTTCGGTAGTTTTGCAGTTCTTAGAAAGAGTCCTTCAAGGGATGTGAGAACACCAGGTGCAATTGCCCCACCGATGAAGACACCGTCTTTATTTATCACATCAAATGTGGTGGCAGTACCAAAATCAACTACAATTGTCGATGTTTTTGTTTTATTAAAGGCAGCTACACTTCCCACGACTCTATCCATTCCAATTTCTTTTGGATTCTCTATGTCAATCTTTATTCCTAAGTCAAGGTCAAGATCTACAAAGATGGGTTTTATATGGAAAGTCTTTTCAATACATCTTTCAAATATAGGATCCAGAGGTGGCACAACAGAGGATATTATTACACCCTTTATATCTTCTGGCTTTAATTTCTCAAAAAATAAAAGGCTTAGAATATCGAGGGCATACTCATCAGATGTTCTTGCTGTTCTTGATGCAAGACGCCAGTTCTTTAAAAGTTCTTTACCTTTAAAGACACCAAGTAAAATGTTTGTGTTTCCTATATCAATTGTAAGTACCATTTGATCCTCCTTTTCTTTTATTCAATGGAATTTTATCATAAAGATTCTCTTTTGATATAATAAAAGCATGAAGAGTAAAATTTTAGCTCTGATGCTGATAATGATACTTATGATCCCTCTCTATTCGTGTGCTGGGGGAAAAGGTAAATTGGTTTCTGTACCATCCTTTGTTGGTATGAAGATAAGGGATGCTGAGAAACTTGCTGAGGAGAAAGGTTTACTTATAAAAGTCGTTGGTACAGAATTCTCCAAAGAATTTCCAATAGATTACATAGTTACACAGGAACCAAACCCTCATGTTCTTGTAAAAGAGGGTAGGATTATAAATGTTACTATAAGTAATGGACCCCCAAAGGTTGAAGTTCCAGATTTTATAGGGATGGATTTTGGGGATGCACAGGAATTAATCTATGAAAAGAGGCTTGTAATTGGAAAAATTGAAGAAGTTTCTGATCCCAATGTGAAAGTCGGAATAATCCTTGAGCAGGAACCATCCCCAAAGACACTTGTTGAGGAGGGAACTCCCATCAACCTTAAAATTTCAAAAGGTGTTCTTGGTCAGGTGCCATCAGTTATAGGTCTCTCCCTTGAAGAGGCAAAGAGTCAGGTTATAACAAGTGGATACACCATAGGAAAGGTTGTGGAGAAAAGAAACCCTGCCTATCCGTCAGGAATTGTGTGGAATCAGGATCCTGCACCTCTTACTTATGCATCTTCTGGTTCGTCCGTTGATTTAGTGGTGAATCCATGAAGATAGCACCTTCAATACTTGCATCCAGTTTCGTTAATTTAAAGAAAGACATTGAACTTCTGGAGAGATCTGGAGCTGACATTGTACATCTTGATATAATGGACGGTCATTTTGTGCCAAACATCTCCTTTGGATTTCCCATAGTAAAGGCTGTAAGAGATTTAACCTCTTTGCCTCTTGATGCCCATCTTATGATTGAGAATCCAGAAAAATTTATAGATAGATTTATTGACTCAGGAGTTGATATGATATCTGTTCATATAGAGGGAAATTATCACATAAACAGGATTTTAAATACTATAAAGAAAAATGGAGTGAAAGCAGGAATTGCTATAAATCCCGGGACTCCCCTTAGTTTCCTTGAAGAGGTTCTTAGTATTGTGGATTTTGTTCTTGTTATGAGCGTAAATCCTGGCTTTTCGGGACAGAAATTTATAGACTCATCTATTGAAAAAATCAGAAAGTTATGTAAAATTAGAAAAAAGGAAAATTTTAGTTTCGAGATAGAGGTGGATGGCGGATTAAATTTTGAAATAGCAAAGGTTCTTAAAGAAATGGGAATTGATATTCTTGTGTTTGGAAGTTTTATCTTTAAAGATATAGAAAAGGCATTAGAAGAGTTGAGGAAAATAAAATGAGAGAAGAAAAGATTACTCTTACACTGCCCAGTGAACTCCTTGAGGCAGTAGAAAAAAAAGCAAAGAGAAAGAGAAAGAAAAGAGATGAGTTTCTAAAAGAAGTCATTGCCTTCTATATTGCCCTGGAGGACAGGAAGACACGCATCAAAAAAGAACTCATAAAGGGATATAAGGAATCATCAGAGGCCAGTATGCTCTTATCCAGAGAATTTTTTGAAATTGAACAGGAAATCTTTAAGGACATATTCAAGTATCTCAAATGAGTAAAAAAAAAGTCAAATCAAGAGAGGGGACGTTTATTTAGTGGATCTTTCTCCTTCAAAAGGTTCTGAGCAGAGTGGTATAAGACCTGTTCTTGTAATACAGAATGATATAGGAAATAAATATTCACCAACAGTGATAGTTGCAGCCATAACATCAAAGGAAGTCAAAGAGCTGTATCCCATTGTTATAAAGGTAGAAAAAAACGAGGGAGGATTGGATAAAGATAGTTTCATACTTCTCAATCAGATTAGAACCATTGATAAGAAGAGGCTCTTAAAGAAAATAGGAAAACTCAAGAAATCAACCATGGTGAAGGTAGACATAGCTCTTAAATTCTCCCTGGGGCTTATTAAGATATGAGTTCGAAATTTAAAGCGTGGGTCTATATTAAAAATCTATTCTACAATGATAGGCTTGTTAAGAAACCATCTCACTGGGGAGAGATAGGACCGCTTATTGAAGGTGAAGAACTCCTTACAAAACTTCTGTGGGAAAGTTATGTTCCAGGATCAAACGCAAGAGAATCTCTCATAATTGCCGGTGCCCAGGCTTTAGAAAATAGAGGGTTTGATGTTTCAGAAATAGAGGAACTCCTTCCAGATGGATTGAAGTTTCTTGAAGAGAATGACATAGGTGAATTGATCTCTGTTACATCAAAAATATTCAGCTTAATCCCCAATTTAAAAAAGAATAAGGATCATCCCTACAATAGTTTTATTCACCCGATGAACTGGAGGGAAATTGAGGAGTCTTTTCCAAAGATTAATGTAAAATCTCCCCTCTCTTTAAAAGAGAAGATAGAAGGCGGAATCTATGGATTGATCTCTGGTGGAAGTTTCGGAACAAAGATTGAGGGATATCCTTATTGGGAGATAGAGAGTACATACAAAGATTTCTCCTTTTATCTTGATAATGAGGTAGATACAACCAACGATGATATTACCTATGAGTTAAATTTACTCATTGAATTTTTAGAAAAAGGAAGAAAGATTACAAGTGAAGACATAGCGTTGGGCTGGGTGAAAAGAATACCTTTTGGCTGGAGTGCAGAACTTATTGCCCTTATGAATATAAAAAGAGGCATAATGCCTCCCCTTTCGGGTCAATTTAGTAATCCCTACAATGAGTGGATAGGTGGAGCAATGAGGGGAAATATGCCTGGACTTTTATCTCCAGGAAACCCTTACAAGGCTTCCTGGCTTTCGTATATGGACGGTGTAGTTTCCCATGATAAAAATGGAGTTTATGGAGAGATGTTTGTAGCCATTCTCACATCTCTTGCCTTTGCTAATGATAATATAGAAAAATTAATAGAAAATTCTATTGAATTTATACCAGAAAGAAGTGAATTAAGGAATGTTCTTGAAACTACATATGAGACCTGTAAGGAAAAAGACGACTGGAAGGAGGTAAGGGAGTGGATATATAAAAGGTTTGAAAGATATAATTGGGTCCATCTCTATCCTAACATTGCCATTGTACTCATGGGACTTATGTTTGGGAAAGGTGATTTTTTAAATACAGTGGAGATAATTTCAAGGAGTGGTTTTGATGTTGATTGTAATCTCGGTGAAGCATTAGGAATTCTTGGTGTTTTAGACCCTGAATCTATCCCTTTGAAGTGGAAAGAAGCGTTAAAAGATGTTATAAATACATATATGAGAGGAAGAAGTCAGTTTAAAATAGGAGAGATAGTCAATATGGTCAGGAAAGGGGCAGATTTATGATTTTTGTTGTGGGAAGCATCAATGTAGATTTAGTTGTATACTCTGAGAGATTCCCGGAGGAGGGAGAAACCCTTGTGGGAAAAAACTTCTTTATGAATCAGGGAGGCAAGGGAGCCAATCAGGCAGTTTCCTCTAAAAAAGCAGGTGGTGATGTTCTATTTTTAGGAAAAGTAGGAGATGATTACTTTGGTGAATTTGTTGAAGGAGAGATTAAGAAGTTTTCTGTGGAATCTAACCTTAAGAAGGTGAAAGATGTTTCCACAGGTATTGCTCTTATAAATGTGGATAGGGAGGGAAAAAATAAGATTGTTATAATACCCGGCGCAAATGCACTGGTGGGAGATAGAGAGGTAGAGATTTTAAAGAGAGAGTTTAAAAAAGGTGATTTTCTTCTTTTACAGGGAGAGATACCTATTGAAGCAAATGTTAAGTTATCACAGATAGCACATGAAAAAGGGGGAGTTGTTATATTCGATCCTACTCCTGTTGATGAAAGTTTGTTAAGGGTAATTCCTTACTGTACAATAGTTACACCCAATGAGGTGGAGGTTAGGAGACTTACAGGAAACAATGAAGTTGTGGATGGTGCGAAGAGACTTTTAGATTATGGTGCAGAGAGTGTAATTGTAAAGATGGGTGAGAGAGGGGGATTCTATATAAATAGAGAGGAGAGGTTTTTCTTCCCTTCCTTTAATGTTAATCCAGTTGATACCACAGGAGCAGGTGATACATTCAACGGATCACTAGCATCTGCTCTGTTTCTGGGAATGAATATAAGAGACGCTATAAAATATGCATCCGCTGCTTCTGCTATTTCTGTTACAAGAAAGGGTGCAGCTACATCATCTCCACTAAAGGAAGAAATAATTAATTTTCTGGAGGAGAAGGGTGAAAAAGTTAATTATTGATACGGATTGCGGTATTGACGATGCAATTGCTATTATGATGGCTATTTCAAGAGAGGATGTGGATGTGGTGGGGATTACCACTGTCTCCGGTAATACCTATGTAGATCAGGTTACAGACAATGTTTTAAGATTACTTTCATATTTTGGAAGAAAGGATATACCGGTTTTTAAAGGCGCTACAGTTCCTCTAATTCAGGAACTTTCCCGGGGAGAAAAAATTCATGGTGAAAATGGTCTTGGGGGAGTTCTGCTTCCAGAGACAGACAAAAAAGAGGAAACCATAAAGGCACCAGATGCAATTTTTAAACTTGCCAAGGAAAATGAAGGTCTGATCGTTATTACACTTGGTCCTCTTACAAACGTTGCCATGGCTATCAATTTATATCCTGAACTTAAGAATCTTATCAAAGAGGTAGTTTCCATGGGCGGAGCTCTTGAAAGAGGTAATGTAACAAGATTTGCAGAATTCAATTTTTATCAGGATCCTGAAGCTGTTCAGTTTGTTATAAACTCTGGTATTCCAATGACAGTTGTTCCCTGGGATCCTATTGCAAATAGTATGTTTCTGGAGAATGAACTTAAGGAGTTTGTAGATGAAAGCTCAAGTGCTGGGAAGTTACTTTTAGATTTAGTTCAAACACCTATGAATTTTATCGAAAAGTTTTATGGAGTGAGAGGCGTGGTTTTCCCTGATCCAATGACTGTCGCTTATGTTCTGGATGAAAAGGTTGGTAAAAACGTGATTCTTGGTGATCTTCGCATGGAATTGAACTACACTACTTTGAGAGGTGCAAGTATTCTTGTAGAAGGAGAAAGAATGAAAATAGTTACAGAGATTGAAAAATCCGTTTTTAGAGAATTGTTAGAGAAAGCTCTCCTTAATTTGAAAGGAGGTGAGAGAGGATAGAAGCCTTTTTAGTAAAATTTTTATAAGAAGGAGGAAGAAATGAAAAAAATTTTATCACTTTTGATTGTTTTAGCGTTGGTAGTAGGTTTAGTTTCTTTAACTGCCTGTGGAAAGAAAGAAGAGGAGCAACCACCTGAAGAGAAACTCAAAGTGGTCCTTTACATTAATGGAACTCTTGGAGACAAGTCATTCTTTGATTCTGCCAGCAGAGGTGTAGAGAGGGCAATAAAGGAATTGGGAATTGAAGGAAAGGTTATTGAGGGTGGATATGACCCTGCAAGATGGGAACCAGATCTTGAACAACTCTCTGAAGGTGATTGGGATATTATAATTGTAGGAACCTGGCAGATGACAGAGAATCTTGAAAAAATTGCTCCAAAGCATCCAGACAAAAAGTACTTCATATTTGACACAACTGTAGATTATTCAAAGGGAAATCTTGACAATGTATATTCAATTCTCTACAAGCAGAACGAGGGTTCATTCCTCGTAGGTGCTCTTGCTGCAATGATAACAACTTCAGATATGCCTCTTGCAAACCCTGAAAAGATTATTGGATTCCTTGGTGGAATGGATATCCCTGTTATTAACGATTTTAAGGTTGGTTATATTCAGGGTGCACACTACATTGATCCTGATATAAAGGTCCTTGTATCCTATGCAGGATCCTTCAGTGACCCTGCAAAGGGTAAAGAGCTTGTTCTTGCCCAGTATGATCAGGGAGCAGATATTTCTTTCAACGTAGCAGGAGAAACTGGACTTGGACTCCTTGATGCTGCGAAAGAGAGAAATAAATATGCAATAGGTGTCGATTCGGATCAGTATATTATGTTTAAAGATAGCGATCCAGAGAAGGCAGCACACATTGTAACATCCATGATGAAGAATGTAGATAACTCACTCTTCAGAGGAATAAAGCTTCATATGGAAGGAAAGCTTGAGTATGGAAAGGCAGAGGCACTTGGAATTATAGAAGGCGGTGTAGGTGTTGCTGATAATGAGAACTATAAGAAACTTGTTCCAGAAGAGTTCAGAAAGAAAATAAAGGAGCTTGAGGAAAAGATTGTTAATGGAGAAATAGTAGTAGATACAGTCTTCGGTCAGTAAGAGATTTATTAGCCGGGAGAGGAGTCTCCCGGCTTTTTTCTAAATGGAGGAAGGATGGGAGTCATACTTTCTGTAGAGAATATAGTAAAAATTTATCCCAATGGTGTTATTGCAAATAGAGGGGTTAGTGTAGAAGTAGAAGAAAATACCATCCATGCCATAGTGGGGGAGAATGGAGCAGGGAAGACAACTTTAATGAAGGTGATATTTGGCATAGAGAAACCTCAGGAGGGGAAAATATATTACAAAGGAAAAGAGATCCACATAAGAAATCCTCTTGATGCAATAAAAATTGGAATTGGTATGGTTCATCAGCATTTGATGCTTGCACCCGACTTAACTGTAAGTGAAAATCTTGTTCTTGGCTCAGAACCTCTCAAAGGGAAATTCTTTCTTGATACCCAGAAAGCCATTGAGATAACAAAGGAGGTTTCTAAAAACTATGGACTTGATGTTCCTGCAGAGAAAAAGATAAAGGATCTTCCTATAGGTATAAAACAGAGGGTGGAGATACTCAAGGCTCTTTTCAGGAATGCAGAATTATTGATTCTTGATGAACCTACATCAGTGCTTACACCTCAGGAGACAGAGGTTCTCTTTAAAACCTTGAAAGAACTTAAAAAACACGGTAAGACGATAATCTTTATATCCCACAAACTAAAAGAGGTAAAAGAGATTGCTGATAAGGTAACTGTTATGAGAGATGGAAAGGTTGTTGCTACGAAAGACGCCAAGGACTTAACTGAACATGACATAGCATACCTGATGGTGGGTAGAGAGATAAGTTTTGAAAGAATTCCTCCACCCAAAAGGATTGGAGAGCCACTCCTTACTGTGAGGAATCTTTCCTATGTAAATGAAGAAAGTGTGGAGGTCTTAAAAAACATCTCCTTTGAAGTTAGAGCTGGTGAGATACTTGGAATTGCTGGAGTTGAAGGAAATGGTCAGACAGAGCTTGTTGAGATACTCACAGGTCTTAGAGAAGCAACCACCGGCGAAGTTTTAATTAAAGGAGAAAATATTTTAGGTCTTTCTCCAAGAAAAATAAGAGAAAAGAAGGTTTCACACATTCCAGAGGATAGAATGAAGAATGGAGTTGCAGATAAGGCAACTCTTGAAGAAAATTTCATAGTTGATAGATACTATAAGAGTCCTTTTTCAAAAGGAGCAAAACTGGATTGGAAGTATATACAGGATTACAGTAATAAACTTATAAAGGATTTCAATGTTCTTGCCAGTTCCCCCAAAGCAACAGTTTCCTCTCTTTCAGGTGGAAACATTCAAAAAGTTGTGGTGGCAAGAGAATTATCTTCTAATCCCATGGTTTTAATTGCTGATCAGCCAACAAGAGGAATAGATGTTGGTTCTGAGGAACTTGTTCACAATCTTCTCATGAAGGCAAGAGACGAAGGAAGCGCAGTTTTTCTTGTTTCAGCGGATCTTGATGAGGTTCTTAAACTCTCCACAAGGATAGTGGTAATCTATAATGGAGAAATAGTTGCCAGGTTCAATGAAGTGGATGGTCTTACAGGTAAGGATCTTGGTCCATACATGCTGGGTATAAAGAGGGAGGAGTAGAATGGAGAAATTTGTTTTAAAGTATTTTAACCTTATTAGAACGATAATTGCTATAGCCATAGGAATAATAATAAGCATTTTTGTTATATATGTGATAAGTAAAAATCCTGGTTTTTCTCTCAAATCATTCCTTCTGGGACCTTTTTTATCCAAAAGCAGATTTGGAAATTTGATAGAAACCGCATCTCCAATAATCTTTTGTGGACTTGCCATATCTATTCCTTTCCAGGCAGAGCAGTTTAACATTGGAGCAGAAGGAGCGTTGTTTATAGGAGCAGCCATAGGAACGGCTTTCGCTGTGTCAACTAACATGCCCATGATTATTCATATTCCACTGGTATTGCTTGTGGCAGGTCTTGTTGGTGCATTCTGGGGATTTATTCCTGGAATACTCAAGGCAAAGTGGAATGCCAGTGAACTTGTTGCTTCCCTTATGCTGAACTATGTAGCCTATTTTCTTGGTTTGTACATAATAAACTACCACTTTAGAGATAAGGCAGCTGGTTATCTTGTATCCTATCAATTACCAAAAACTGCCTGGCTTTCACAGTTTGTGCCTGGTACAAGAATACATTGGGGAATTGTTATTGCTTTTATTTTTGCAATACTTGTTTACTTTTTCCTTTATCATACAACTCTTGGATATGAGATTAGAATGACAGGGTTTAATCTCCACTTTTCAAGGTATGGTGGTATCAATGTGTTTAAGGTAATAATAATTTCTCAGGTTATTGGTGGGTTTATAGCAGGTATTGCAGGGATGACGGAGGTTATGGGGATACACAGGAGGTTTAACTGGCAGATGAGTCCTGGATATGGATGGGATGGAGTTGTGGTTGCCATAATAGGAAGAAATCATCCAATATCTATTATATTTGCTTCACTATTTCTTGCATATCTAAGGGTTGGAGGTCAGGTTCTTAACCTTCTGTCGGATATACCATCAGAAATGGTTACAGTGATCGAGGCAATTATAATACTTTTGATTACAGCAGAGGCGTTCTTAGAGCAATGGAGATACAGAATAACTGTTAAAGAGGCAGAGAGAAAGGAGGTAGAACATGAGCCCGCTTCTTAAAAGTATAATCTCTCCTGATTTTGGCTTTGCAATTTTAAGAGTTATGACCCCCCTACTTTATCC
>Ga0180300_10000399_pt1 | contig 18877 bp, 17 predicted proteins | sample GuaBasSediGuay15_FD_121798 | JGI IMG/M metagenome (GOLD analysis project Ga0180300, IMG submission 121798) | Subseafloor sediment microbial communities from Guaymas Basin, Gulf of California, Mexico - Guay15, Core 4569-2, 21-24 cm | ecosystem: Environmental > Aquatic > Marine > Hydrothermal... | reverse complement strand
GATAAGAGATTATACAGTAAAACTTGGTGCAAAACTCAAAAGACTTTCCCTTGAGCGTCAGCTCCTGAGGATAAGAAGGGAAATAGAAGAAAAGGAGAGGAGGGGAGAGCCGGTTGACCTCCTCCTCCGCCAGCAGCAGGAAATCCTGAGTGAAAGAAAAAAAATAGCAAACCTCGGGAGGTAGGGAATGATGGACCACATTGACTGGGACGAGATAATGAAACTCATTGACAGGAAGAAGAAAAGGGTTGAGTATGAAAAACTTGAAGCCCTCTTCCCGGATGACCACGATACACTTGAGGAGGTCATCCAGAAGCTGAAAAAGGCTGGAATAAAGGTGGTGGGAGAGGGAGAGGAAGAAGAAAAGAAGGAAGAGGAATTCAGATTCAGGTCCCAGTCAGACAGGATTATAACCAGGATTGATGACCCGATAAAGATGTACATGAGGGAGATGGGGAAACATCCTCTCTTAACAAAGGAGGAGGAGCAGGCAATAGCAAAGGAAATGGACGAGGGAAGGGCAAGGATAGCAGGTGCATTATTCACCTCCATCCCTGCTGTGGACGAGTTTCTCAAATATGAGGTGAAAATAAAGGAAAACTCTCTCCCTGTTGAGGAATTTGTTCATGTTGACATCAACGATAAAAATGCAAAAAGGAGAATCCTTGGGGTATTCAGAAGGGTTAGAAGGTGGAGGGATGAGATAGTAAGTGCAAAAAAGCAGATGAGGAGAAAAAAGGAAAGAAGGGAGGAACTGAGAAAGAAGGTTGATGAACTTGAGAGGAAAATAGTGAAAGAACTGAGCAGGATAAGAATTCAGGCACCCTATCTCTTCAAGATGGTGGAGGTTGAGAAGGAGATATACGAAAAAATAAAACAGGAAAGGGATGCAATAAGGAGGATAGAGGAAAGATTTGGTCTTTCTGCGGAAAGAATCCTGAAACGGGCAAAGAAAAAGAGGCATAAGAAGATGGGAATTTCCCTTGAGGAATTAAAGGAAATTGCCTCTGTTCTGAAGGAACACAGAAGAAGAATAAGAACATACGAAAGATGGTACCTCACAACGCTTGAAGAGATAGAGAAGAGAATGGAACAGATTCTTTACTGGGAGAGGAAGGTTGAGGAGGCAAAGGAAAAGATGGTGAGGGCGAATGTGAGGCTTGTTATAAGCATTGCAAAGAAGTACATGGGAAGAGGGCTTGACTTCTCGGACCTCATCCAGGAGGGAAATGCAGGATTGATGAAGGCGGTTGACAAGTTTGACTATAAAAAAGGATACAAATTCTCAACCTACGCAACCTGGTGGATAAAGCAGGCAATAACCAGGGCAATAGCAGACCAGGGAAGAACCATAAGGGTCCCGGTTCACATGATAGAGATAATACACAAGGTATCAAAGGCATCCAGACAGCTTGCGCATGAACTCGGGAGAGAACCCACCATAGAGGAGATTGCTGAAAGACTGGGAATGGAGGTTGAAAAGGTGGAGAACATATACCAGATTGCCCAGGATGCTATTTCTCTTGATAAGCCGATAAACGACGACGAGGATACATTCTTTGGGGACTTCATAGAGGATGCAAAAACACGCTCCCCATTCTATCAGGCATCCCTTTCACTCCTAAGAGAAAGACTTGAGGAAACATTTGAGACACTCAACGACAGGGAAAGACTCGTTTTAGAACTGAGGTTTGGATTGCTTGACGGAAATCCAAGGACCCTTGAGCAGGTTGGCCAGATGCTCAACGTCACCCGTGAGAGGGTGAGACAGATTCAGGAAAAGGCACTAAAAAAACTTAGGCAGTACAAGGCTAAGAAACTCAAGGTCTTCTTGGAACTGGAGGAGCACTGAAAAGTTTTACAGCCTCTGCACAGAGATAAAGGGAGCCGGTAATAAGAACCGGTGGATTTCTGGAAGCAAAGGAAAGAGCCCTTTCAAGAGTTTCACATACCTCACCTGAAATCCTTACCACCTCTGCCTCCTCCTTCAGATGTTCGGGAGTATGGCTTCTTGGAGAGTTCACCGGAACAAAGTATATTTCCTTTGCTATATCCTTCAAAACCCCGAGTATCCCCCTTACATCCTTCCTTCTCAAACTCCCGTAAATCAAAGATACATTTTCCCCGAGAACCTCCTCCACCGTCTCCTTTAATCTCCTTGCAGAGTCAACATTGTGTGCCCCATCTGCTATGATGAGGGGGTCATCCTTCAAAATCTGGAATCTTCCAGGAAACGAAAGATTTTTTAAAGCCTCCTCTATCTTCTCCTCGTCTTCCACCACTCCCGCCATGTCTGCGGAGGCAAGTGCAACACCCACATTAAGTGCCTGGTGCCTTCCAATGAGAGAGACCGTGTATTTTCTATCTGCAAAGTAGAACTCCGTTCCATTTAAAGATGCCCTCACAACCTCAAAAGGTATCTCCTCCCCAAGGAAGTAAACCCCTGCCTTTTTTTCCCTTACCATCTTTCTTATAATCCTCTCAACGCTTCTACGCTGGGGCTGAGAAATTATCCTCATCCCCTCCTTTATTATTCCACACTTCTCCCTTGCTATCTCCTCAACTGTATCTCCCAGGACATGTGTGTGGTCAAGGCTTATGGAGGTTATTATCCCGTCCTCCACCCTTATTACATTGGTTGCATCAAGCCTTCCACCAAGCCCAACCTCAAAAACACAGAAGTCCACCTCCTTTTCCTTAAAATGCAGAAACGCCATCGTGGTTAAAATCTCAAAAACAGACCTCCATCCCCTTGCACGGACATAAGGCTTTATTTTTTCCATATGGCGCGCAAAGTCCGCCTCACCTATCCATTCCCCATTTATCTGTATTCTTTCCCTTATGTCAAAAATATGGGGGGAAAGAAAGAGACCAACCCTGTATCCCTGGGATTTCAAAATCTCGGAAAGAATATATGCTGTTGAACCCTTCCCCTTTGTTCCGGCTATGTGAAAACCTCTCAGACCTTCCTGTGGATTTCCAAGCAATTCAAGGAATGCATAATACTCATCAAGAGAATCAGGATACCGTGGCTTTATCTCCTTTTCACTGTCATAAAGGGTCTCCAGGAACTCAATGGCCTCCCGGTAGGTCATACCCTCCCCCACCCCTCAAAAACCTTCCGCAGAAACTGTTCAAGATAATCCAGAACCTTTTCCCTGTATTCCTTTGCTTTCTCTCTATCAAAAACAGGGCTTCCCTCCCCCCCGTAAAGTATAACACTCCCGGGGAATGGAACTGCATAGAAGCCCTGCCGGTACTCAAATTCATCCCCGGGTTCAAAAAGCTCCGGATTTATCAGGTCCTCCCTTGTTGCATAAACCATTGAGACCTCATCACATCCCGCATGCCCACCACCCTCTCCAAAAACCTCACGCGTCACATCCTTAACCAGAATCCACCAGTCAATGGATATCACATTTATCTCTCTTCCAGCCTCCTGAAGAACCCCGGTGAGTGCACGTGTATTTCCTCCATGACCGTTTAGGATAACAACCCTTTTTATCCCGTTCTTTTTAAATCCAAGAATTATGTCTTTTATAAGCTTCCGGAAGGTATCCTCGGAAAGGGAAAGGGAGCCGGGATAGGGATAGAGGGAATGGGTGAGCCCGTAGGGAACAGGAGGTGCAACCAGTCCATTGAGCCTCTCTGCAAGTTCACATGCCAGATCAAAAGGAATGATTACATCCGTTCCCAGGGGAGCGCCTCCCCCGTGTGCCTCAAGGGTTCCAACGGGTAAAAACACAAGGTCTGTCTTTTCGGGAACAATGGCTTTAAACTCCTTATAGGAAAGTTCCTCAATCTTTCTTTTCATTTTATCACCACCACCTTTCCTTTTATCTTTTCGGTTTTTATGAAGTAAACGCCGGATGGGACATCAAGATGTATCTTCCCATTTCTCACCTTTCCCCTCCACACCCTTCTCCCCCTTACATCGTAAAGGGTAACCTCCTCCCCATCGGGAACCGAAAGATAGAAAACCCCACGGGATATGAAGGGATATATTCCGGGTTTTCTCTCCCTTATCCCTGCCGGGAAAAGTTCTATCGGGTCTGTTCTGGGACTGTACCCTCCAGGATAAACTGCACTCACCGCATATAGACCCGTATCCAGGGTTGCATAAATATAAAAAGTATCGGTGGTTGAATCAATGGGAGAACCCCATAAAGAGTCCCCCTTCAACCATATATAGTACTTCACAGCACCGGGACACCCCTTCCAGTAAAGCCTTATCTCTCCCTCTCCTCCCTCTCCCCACAAGGAATCAGGCTCAATCCACCCTGCATTTGAAACACCGGGGGATGCAAGAGAGCAGACAAAGCCCGATGTGAACCAGTCATACCCCTCAAACGTTGTCCTGTTCCCATCAGGCATAACAACCCATGATGAATCGCATGGATATCCATACCATCCAAACTGGTCTATTCTCCTTCCATCAGGGTCAAAGATAAATACAACGTAGGAGTCAGAGGAACTTGATGTCCAGAGGTCGTAGGGAATGGTTAAATACCCCTTTCCTTTTATGAATGTGTCTGGAAGAACATATCTTGTATTGCACACGATTGAGTATCCTCCAAGATTCCGGTCCTCCCATGATGGATTGTAAAGTTCTAAAAATTCTCCCCACTTAACCTCATTTATCCAGACAAGGCTGTCTCCAAGGGCAGATGGAGGCGGGTCATTGGGCGCTCCAAAGGTGGGAGTCGGGTCAAGATTGAAGTCCCTTGCATCATTTCCCGTATCGATTCCATCAGGAGACCTTGCACAGGATTCACCATCAAGCGGGTCAGGGGCTCCACCTCCCCTTCCATATGCCACCCTGTCAACCTCCCTCCCAAGGGAATCACAAAGGATTATCGTTCCCGTTGTCTTCCAGAGATTCAATCCAGGGCACTCGGCAACAGTTATAACAAGATAGCCTCCCGGAGGAATGGAGAGACCGGATATGAGTGTATCTCCTGAGATGGTCCATTTATCAAGATAAACCGTATCATCACCGGCATTGTAAAGTTCCACCATGTCTTCAGGTGATGTGGCAAATTCGTTTATGACAACCGGAGGAATGGGTATTACTCCCTCTGCCTTAACCCTTCCCCTCACAGGGTCAACCTGAACCCTGAGCCACTCTCCAGGGGAAAGGGAAACAACCATCATTCCCTTCTTTTCAAGGGAGAGTCCATAAGCCCCTATAAAGCAGGAATCAACGGCAACATAGAAGGAACATACGGAAAGAGGAACCTCGCCAAAGAATACATAAAGGGAGCCTTCGGGAAGTAGCATGAAGGTTGTATCCTCAAGGTTCCAGGAGGTGAGATTTCCATAAAGATAAGGTTTTTTTATTATCTCGGGGAAGGAGGAGTTGTAGGATATGTTTTTTGACGGTAGAAATCCATCGTTTCTATCCCTTACATCAAAGAATACCTTAACCGTATCCCCTGCATTGAAGGTAATGGGTCTTTTCAGGGTATCAACCCATGCGTTCTCACGCCAGAGGCTGTAATATCCGGTGCATGGAGAAATGGAGACAGCCTCAAGTGTGTATATTCCATCCCCAGGGGCCTGGTCCCCCATGTTTCCATGGTCTCTCAGGAGGGTGAGTGTATCACCCATGGAGGAATCGGGAACTGAAACAAGTTCATTCTCGCAGTTTCCAACAAGGTTAATTCCATTTCCGGGTGTTGGATACTCCATAACGATAAAGTCAACAGAGGATGTATCGGTATCCCTTGATGGAGGAATTCTTTCACAGGAGGAACCCTCAGGGGGTATGGGTGCAGGATTTGTTCCTGTTCCATAGTTCACATAATCCACCACATAATCGCTTGCATCAAGCAACAGTATCTCATCTCCGGTATTGGAAAGATAAACTTCACCGGTTGCCCAGGATGTGTAGGGAGTAAGGTCTGGAATGGAAGGAAGGGAGTTTCTCAGTTCGTAGTCAGGATAAAATCCGTAAATTGAATAAAACCCATCCGCACGCTGGGCTATAACCTTGAATTCATGGGGATGGATTGTATCAGAAGGAAAGATGTACATCCCCTCTCCCCCACCCCGGGTCTCCTCATCACCTATCCTGTAATCACCAAGATAAACCGGAAACTCATTGGGATTGTAAATCTCCATCCATTCACCGAGGGTATCAGGAACGACAGGGTTGGGGAGAAATTCGGATATGAGGAGTTTCCCTGCATAGAACCTGTTTCTTATGGATGATATCTTTATCCCCTCCCTCAGAGGATAGTATCCCCAGAACGAAAAAAGGGTATCCCCGCTTCTTCCAGGAGGACTCTCACCCCATGGATATCCCTCCGTTTCTCCAAGTGCAAGCACCAAAAAGGAAAATCTTTCAGGGTTCCCGATGTCCTGAAGGGGGATTCTTATCTCGGTTATCCCGTTCCCCTCCCATCCTGCATATACATCACCGGTGAATGATGTATCCCTCCACTCAGTTCCATTCCAGTATTTGAGGGTGTAATAACTTCCATCCTCAAGACAGAATGCATAATCTGCACGGAAGGGAAGGATTACATCGTGGTCAGGGGTTCCCCATACGACATCGTGCACGGTTCCATTTCCATTTCTGACAGGGTCTGTATCTAAGTAGATAAAGAAATCTCCTTCACCAAGTCCTCCCTCATCCCATGCCTGATAGGTATATCCAAAGTATAGATTGAGAGAATCATAAGTAAACCACGCACGCTTCCCGTCGGATGCGGGGAGACATTCATCGGGCTCCCATCCTGATGTATCAAGTCGTGCATCAAGCAGTCCCATAAAGCCGGGAGGAGCAAATGGATAATAAAGGGAGTCAAAAACCGTGTAAGAAAGAGAGGAAGCAGCAGGTCCTGAGGATAGAATCCCTGTTATATCCTCCACAACATCCTTATCGGGAAAGATGGAGTAAAAGACCGAAAAGCTATCGGTATCCGTCCATTCATCTGCCCCATCCTCCAGGGTCGTCTCGTATGGAATCTTATCAACCGCGGATGAACCGTCTCCCCCGCATATCCACACTGCTATCTTTATTTCCTGAGGAACCCCTCCGAGTGAATCCCATGGGATTTTTATCTCAAGGAACTGAAGTCCATTTTTACCTTTACAGGACCATTCCTCAAGTGAATCATACCTCCATCCTGTTCCTGTAAACCTGCAGAAGTCCATGGATGTTACTGCACTGTCCACTCCACTCCACCAGAAGTAAATTTCCGCATCAAGCCCTGAAGATGTATTTATCTCTCTTCCCCATGCATCCCCTCCACCTGTATATCCACCACTTTTCCAGTCAAGTCCTATCCCGTATGCCACATCCCAGGATTCCGTATTTTTTGCGGTGAAGGAAAGGTAAAGTCCTGTTGAATCCCATGAGAAAAAGAGCGAATCAAGATTCGCACCTGCATAGGAAAAAATCTGAGAGGTATCAACAAAAATGTAGTCCCCATCAAGGGTTGTATCCAATGGATTTACTGAAGCATATCTTGAATTATCAAAAAGATAGTCAGGGATACCATCTCCGGTCTCACGGGTGGTATAGAATCCAAATCCCGCACTTTGAGGTCTTCCAATGGAATCAAGTGGGATTCTTATTTCGGTGCTTTCCCTCCTCCAGGGACCAAACTCCTCAAGCCCTCCCGGACTCTGGCTCCATCCATTGTCCCACCTCAAAAGCCAGGCATTTCCCGTATCCTCAAATGCAAAAACAAAGTCCGCACCGGGAATCAGCACGTGTTTTACCCACACACCTTCGTATCCCCCACCTGTTCCCGTATCCACCGCAACAAAAAGGTCTCCAACCCAGTTGAGGTGAAGGGTATCCGGGGTATCAAGCAAAAGATAGAGACAGGAAGAATCCGTGGTGATACAAACCTTCGTGAAAGATAGATGGAGGGTATCACCGGGTTCGGTGTCATCCACAAGCATCCGGTAAACCATGGATTTATTTTTTGAAAAAAGGGAATCCACGGTTATGGTATTGTAGGTTATTGAGAATAAAAGTATCATGCCCACCTCCTATTCAAATGCCTTTTTATATGCCTCCTCCCACTCCTTTCTCCCTGTGATATCAAGAATTGTGAATCTCCCTTTTCTTGTCTCAGGACCAAGTTCAACCGCCTTTAAAAACGTTTCTTTTTTTATTCCCACCTCCTCAGGACTGGCAGGAAAACCGAGTTTTTCCATGGTTTTCTTCAAAAGGGATATGTCCTCCCCTCTCAGGCACTCCGTGAAAAGGGTTGCCATTCCTGTCTGTATTCCATGGGGGAGGGGCTTTTCAAGTATTTTATCAAGTGCATGGCTTATGAGATGTTCGGACCCACTTGCGGGCCTGGATGTTCCTGCAATTGCCATGGATATCCCGCTTGCAAGCAAGCCATCTGATAGTCTTTCTATAAATATGGGGGAATGAACGTCATACCCATTGGATGCAAACTCAACAAAACTCTCAACCGCATCCCTGGATATGAGATATGCTATTCTTTCCAGTTTTTCCCTCCCTTCACTTTCCGCAAGTTCCCAGTCTTTTAAGGCAGACATATTTGCGATGAGGTCCCCAACCCCTGCAAGCAAATAAATCCCCGGTGCACTCTTTATAACCTCAACATCTATAACTATTCCGAGAGGAAGTTCTGTCTGAACGCTTTTTATCCCGTCCTCAAATGAAATGACCGCAACAGGAGAGTAAATTCCATCGTTTGAAAGGGTCGTTGGAACGGAAAGAAAAGGAATTCCTGTTTCTCCTCCAGCCAGTTTTGATACATCAAGAACCCTCCCTCCTCCAACCCCAACAATGAGGTCGTTTCTGTTTTTTTCAATGAACCTCCGGAATCTTTTCACCTCCTCCCAGGAGGCGTGTTCAACCACAAAGTGATGGTAAAATAGTTCTCCAAATCTCTTTGTAAACCCGGGTCCGGTTGCAACAACCGGATTTTCAAAATAAAATCCCTCCTCCTCCAGGTCCTCCCTTATTGAATGTATAACTCCTCTACCTGTGAGAAAAACCTCGGGAAATGGGAGTTTTCTTATCTTCTCCTGAAGAATCCTCCCTTTCTGGGAGGCTCCTTCTCCTCCTTTTTCTCCTCTTTTTCTTTTTTCTTTTTCTTCTCCCCGCATACTTTTATCAACCCTGATGATACAAGACCATAGAGAATCCTTGCAACATCAAATTCCTTCATCTTGAGCGAATCTGCTATCTCACTTATGGATTTATTCCCATCAACAGATGTGAGAACCCTCCATTCCTCGGGTAAAAGTTCTATGTTTCCAACATCGGGGTCCTCAACAAAGTCAACGACAACATCAACCGATGGAATCACCTTCTCCATCCGTTTCCATTCATCTATCTGTCTTGCTGCCTCAAGGATAACATTCTGTATGGGGAGTTCTATGGTCCTTTTTTCACTTTTTACATTTGTCTCGAAAATGAACTCACCTTCTGTCCAGGTTAAAATAACCTGAATTGCCTTTTCTCCCTCGGTCTCGCGGGTCTCCGCATGGGTTACAAGCCCTCCTTCAAAGTAAACCGCACCTTCATCATCTTCGGTCTTTATCTTCAAAACCCCGTCCTTCTGCCCCATGTGTATGAGCTGAAGGACATCGGTTATCTCAAAATCCCTGAGATTTCCCTGAAGTCCCACCTACTCCTCCTTATATATTCCCATTTTTCCGTATTTCTCTATCCTCTTTCTTATGAGTTTATCAGGCGAGACCTTCTTCAATCTTGAATAATGCTTCTTTATTGCCTTTTTTATCCGCTCTGCCGTGAGTTTCAGGTCCCTGTGTGCCCCTCCAGGGGGCTCGGGGATTATTTCGTCTATAACACCGAGTTCCAGCAAATCAGGTGCGGTGAGCTTCAGTGCCTCTGCAGCATCCGGAGCATACTTCGCATCCCTCCACAGGATTGATGCGCATCCCTCAGGGGAGATTACAGAGTATATTGCATGTTCAAGCATGAGAACAACATCCCCAACACCTATGGCAAGTGCCCCACCACTCCCACCCTCACCGGTCACAACAACAATAATGGGAACAGGAAGAACAGCCATATCCCTTATGTTTTCAGCAATGGCAAGAGCCTGTCCTCTTTCCTCTGCACCTATTCCGGGAAATGCCCCGGGAGTATCAACAAATGAAATAACCGGTCTTCCAAACCTCGCCCCGAGTTTCATTATCCTCATCGCCTTCCTGTATCCCTCTGGATGGGGCATTCCAAAATTTCTTTCAAGTTTCTCCTTCGTCGTCCTTCCCTTCTGGTGCCCCACGATTGTAAATGTCTCTCCATCAAGTTTTGCAAACCCGGCAACCACCGCAGGGTCATCTGCAAAAAGCCTGTCTCCATGAAACTCCACCCAGTCCGTGAAAATCTGGCTTATGTAATCAAGGGTATAGGGCCTGTCAGGATGGCGTGCAAGCTGAACACGCTGCCAGCGGGTCAGATTCTGATATATTTCCTTCCTGAGTTTTTCAACCTTCTGGGTAAGTCTCTTTATCTCATCCTCAAGTTCTATGTTCCCTGCCTCTGCGGCAGCTTTCAACTCCTCTATCTTCTTTTCCAGTTCAACTATCGGCTTCTCAAAGTCAAGAACAAAAGCCATTTACAGCCTCACCTTCACACTTCCGGTATGATTCACCCCAAGATACCTGTAAACAACCCCTGCATAGTCAATTGAAAACCTCTTCCACTCAACCCCTATTCCGAGGGAACCGAGTTCGGTATCGTGCCCTGCCCTCAAACCTCCCCTCACCCTTAACATTTCATGTCTTATCTCCACCCCTGCATTTATCGTGTATTTTGTATCATACGGCTTTACTCCCTCAATCCCAAAAAGAAGATTCCCCACCCTCACGCCGGCCCCGAGTTTCACCGTGGTGGGAAGATGATACCCATCTCCATAGGAAGAGGATATGTAGTCTGCTCCGAGGTAAACCCACATCCATTTTGCTGGATAGTGCATGAGGGAAAGTCCCCATGCCCACAATCCCTCAGTTTTATCAAAAATCTGCTGGAAGAGCCGGTGAATGGAGACCCCACCAAGAAGGTCCTTAGTGAGCCTGCCCGCAACAGAAAAAACCATGTCCCCTTCCAGGGAGGGATAGGTTCCGTATAACTCTCCAGGTATGTCTCCTCTCAGCTCTATCCCCGGTACGTAGAATACCCTCAACCCTGCTCCCAGGGAAAACCTTCCAAATCCTCCCTTCCACCCGATTTCCTCTATGCTCCCTGCAAGATGATACCTTCCGGAGAAGAAGACCTCCCTTCCCTCACCCTGAAGCATAACCGGATTGGAGAAAATACCATAACCTTCAGAGGGCCAGACTATCCCTGCAAGTGCACATGTTCTTGCATCTGCAGGAACCTTGAGAAAGTGAAATCCAACAAGCTCATGGGTGTTGTTGATGAAGGAGAGAAGCAGTATCATCCTTTCTCCTTTGCCTTTCTTCCCATCTCAAATCCTGCCTCAAGTGCCTTCAGGTTTATCTCCTCGGTGCCTTTTGGAATCCTTGCAAGCATTGCCTCCTTCAGGGATTCCTTTGAAACAACCCCTGTAAGTTCGCTTATAACACCAAGAGAAACCATGTTCACCGTTATCACCTTCCCCGTCTCCTTTATTGCGGTATCTGAAAGGGGAAGGGCATAAACCTTCTTCTCCTTATCATACCTCTTTACATAGAATTCGTCAACCACTATTATTGCACCTTCTTTCAGGTACTTGGTGTACCTGTCGTATGCCTCCTGTGTTAAGGCAAGCAGGATATCTGCCTGCCTCACCTTGGGGTAGTATATCGTCTCGTCGGATATAATGACATCCGACTTTGATATCTCCCCCCTTGCTGCTGCTCCATATGTCTGGGTGTGTGCAACATTCTTTCCATCCCTTATTGCTGCCTCTGCAAGAATAAGACCTCCAAGTATAAGTCCCTGACCTCCTTCACCAACAAGCCTCACTTCTATCTTCATTTCTCCCCCCTTACTTTCAGGTCCATCTCGTGGTAGAGTTCTGTAAGTTCCGGGAGTTCCTGCTTTCTGAAAATGCCAAAGGGAAGTTTTCCCTTCCTCTCTTCCTCACTCATCTTTTCCCATTTTGACAGAGGAACAAGTCTCTCCTTTATCCATTCAAGGTTCTTCACAGGATCGTCCGTGAGTCTGTTTCTCCTTCCAAAGGTTGTGGGACACGTGGTTATCACATCAACAACAGAAAATCCCTTATGTGCAAGAGCCTCTTTTATGATGTTGTCAAGCATGGGAACGTGATAGGATGAACCCCTTGCAACAAACGTTGCTCCTGAGCCAAGTGCAAGTTCAACAACATCAAAAGGCTTTTCCACACATCCATAGGGTGCGGTCGTTGCCCTTGCTCCCACCGGAGTTGTTGGGGAAACCTGACCTCCCGTCATTCCATAGATTGAGTTATTGTAAACGATTGCCGTTATATCAAGATTCCTCCTTGCGGTGTGGATGAAGTGGTTGCCCCCTATGGCAACCGCATCTCCATCACCCATAACGGCAATCACATGCAGTTCTGGATTTGCCATCTTAATCCCGGTTGCAAAGGCAAGTGCCCTTCCATGGGTTGTGTGAAGGGTGTTGAAGTCAACATATCCCGGGGTTCGTCCTGAACATCCTATCCCTGAAACAAGAACTATTTTGTTTTTATCCCATCCGAGTTTGTACACTGCTCTTAAAAGAGCACCAAGAATTATGCCGTGCCCGCATCCCGGGCACCATATGGAGGGAAACTTATCCTTTCTCAGATATTCCCTCACGATGTCAGTATACATTTCACTTCCTCCTCTATCTCCTCTGGTGGTATTATTTCTCCATCTGCCCTTCCCATCCAGTGGACCCTCATATCGCACAGTATCCTCTCAACCTCGTATCCAACCTGCTTGTAATTCATCTCAACAACAAGAACCGCCTTTTTACCTGATGCTGCTTTTTTGAGTTCCTCCTCAGGGAAGGGCCATATGACCTTGGGTCTCCAGAGTCCCACCTTCACCCCATCCCTTCTCAATTCCTGGATTGCCTCCTTGCAGGCTCTTGAAGTGCATCCGTATGAGAAGACAAGGATATCCGCATCCTCAATCATGTATTCTTCGTACTCCACTATCTCACTTACATGATTTCTTATTTTGTCCACTATCCTTTTGAGGAGTCTTCCAACCTTTTCAGGGTCATGGGTTGGGAACCCGGTGATATCATGTGCAAGCCCTGTGACATGGTACCGGTATCCTGAGCCAAAGGCTGCAAGAGGCGGAACCTCCCCCTGGGAGTCGTCATAGGGATAATACTGCTCCGGAGGAACCCTGGGTTTTTCCCTGTCTATGACCTCTATCTCACCCGGCTCCGGTATCCTCACCTTTTCCCTCAGGTGTGCTATGACCTCATCTGAAAGGATAAATGCAGGAACCCGGTATTTTTCAGAAAGATTGAATGCCTTTACTGTGAGGTAGAAACATTCCTCAACCGAGCACGGGACAAGCGTTATGGCTTCATAATCACCGTGGGCTCCCCATCTTGCCTGCATCATGTCCTGCTGGGATGGGAAGGTGGGGAGACCTGTGGAGGGTCCTCCCCTCTGGATGTTTGCTATAACAATGGGAACCTCAGCCATCGCAGCAAAGGATATGTGTTCCTGCATGAGGGAGAATCCAGGTCCACTTGTTGCGGTCATGGATTTGATTCCGCATAAGGACGCACCTATTATGGCTCCCGCAGATGCTATCTCATCCTCCATCTGGATGAACCTTCCTCCCACCTGGGGAAGGCGGAAGGACATGCGCTCTGCAAGGTCAGAAGAGGGGGTTATTGGATACCCTGCAAAGAACCTGCATCCCGCGTATATTGCCCCCTCTGCTATTGCCTCATTTCCTGAAAGCAGTTTTTCCATCACTCTCTCCTGTACTTTGATGGCCCCTCTTTATGCAGGTCCCCACCCCAGGCATCGATGGAGACTATGAGGGGAAGGTCCTCAACATAAAGTTCCCTCACTGCCTCAGGTCCCAGGTCCTCGTATGCAACAACCTTTGAGGATTTTATGGACCTCGCTATTATTGCCCCTGCACCACCAACTGCCGTAAAGTAAACCGCTTTATACTTCTTCATTGCCTCTATAACAGGCTCCTTCCTGGGTCCCTTTCCTATCATCCCCTTCAATCCAAGTTCTATGAGTCTCGGTGCGTATGGGTCCATCCTTCCAGAGGTTGTGGGTCCTGCTGAGCCTATGGGCATTCCGGGTTTTGCAGGGGCGGGCCCAACGTAGTATATGACCTGTCCTTTTATGGGGATTGGGAGTTCCTCTCCCCTGTCAAGTGCCTCCATGAAACGCTTGTGTGCCGCATCCCTTGCTGTGTAAACTATACCGGTGAGCAGAACCTGGTCCCCTGCTCTGAGTGACTCTATCACTTCATCGGTTAATGGGGTCTGTATCTTCTTCATTTCTTCCTCCTCAGATGGTTATCTCCTTATGCCTTGCGGCATGGCACTGTATGTTTACAGCACACGGCAAACTTGCTATGTGGCACGGGAAGGTCTCTATATGGACTGCAAGCGCTGTCACAGTCCCACCAAGCCCCATGGGACCTATTCCAAGTTTGTTTATTCTTTCAAGCAGTTCCTCCTCCACCTCCGCATATCTCGGGTCAGGGTTCTTTGAGCCTATGGGGCGGAGCACCGCCCTCTTTGCAAGTATTGCAGCATATTCAAATGTTCCACCTATTCCCACACCGACAACTATCGGAGGGCACGGATTCCCACCCGAGCGTTCAACCCTTTCAAGAACAAAGTTTTTAACCCCCTCTATTCCCTGCGCAGGGGTGAGCATACGGACCTCGCTCATATTCTCAGAACCGCCTCCCTTGGGTGCAAACACTATATGGATTCTGTCCCCGGGAACCATTCTCCAGTGTATAACCGGAGGGGTGTTGTCCCGGGTGTTCTTTCTGTCAAAGACCGGGTCATCAACTATGGACTTTCTCAGATACCCTTCCCTGTATCCCTTTCTCACTCCCTCAAATATAGCATCCCTTAAAGAGCCTCCCTTGACTCTGACATCCTCACCAACATCCACAAAAAAGACCGCAAATCCGGTATCCTGGCATATGGGCATGTTCTCTTTGTCTGCTATTTCATTGTTCTTTATGATTATGTCCAGGATGTATCTTCCAACAGGAGATTCTTCCTTCTCCCTTGCCTTTTTCAGCGCCTCAAGCACATCCTCCCCTATCCGGTAGTTTGCCTCCATGCAAAGATGGGCAACCTTTTCAACTATTTCCTGAAATTCTATCTCCCTCATACCTTTACCTCCTCTCTTTCCTTTACATCTATTGCAAAGTCAGGGCACCTGTATTCGCACATGAGACATCCAACGCACCTGTCCTCATCCATTACACTAACCTTTCTCTCCTCATCTATCCTCAAAATCTTGACAGGGCAGTATGCAACGCATAAACCGCATCCCTTGCACCAGTCCCTGTATATGGTTATTCTGTATTTTTTCTTCATAGAACCTCCTTCAGGATGAGGGGAATTTCCTGTGGAATCCTTGCAACCTTAACTCCTGCATTTTCAAACGCCTTTATTTTTTCCTCTGCGGTTCCCTTTCCTCCTGATATTATCGCCCCTGCGTGTCCCATCCTTTTACCGGGAGGTGCGGTGCGTCCTGCAATGAATGCAACCACCGGTTTTGGATAGGATGTGTTCTTTATGTATTCCGCCGCATCCTCCTCATCGGTTCCACCTATCTCTCCTATCAAAACAACTGCCTCTGTTTCGGGATCGTCCCTGAAGAGTTCAAGCATGTCTATGAATTTTGTCCCTATTATCGGGTCACCACCTATTCCAGCTGCGGTTGACTGCCCGAATCCATGCACTCCAAGGTGGTAAACAACCTCATAGGTCAGGGTTCCGCTCCTTGAAACAACCCCCACCTTTCCCTTCTTGAAAATGTGCCCCGGCATTATTCCAACCTTGCATTCTCCAGGGGTTATTATTCCAGGGCAGTTTGGTCCTATGAGCCTCACACCCCTCTCATCCAGATATTTCACAACCTTCATCATATCAAGAACAGGAATACCCTCGGTTATCGTGACTATGAGTTTTATTCCCGCATCTGCTGCCTCGTATATTGCATCCGGTGCAAACCTTGCAGGGACAAAGATTATGGATGTGTTTGCATCATGGCGTTCAACCGCCTCTTTCACGGTATTGTAAACAGGTATACCACTGACCTCCTGTCCTCCCTTACCGGGTGTAACCCCTGCAACAACCTGTGTTCCATACTCCTTCATTCTTGCGGCATGAAAGGAGCCATCCCTTCCTGTTATTCCCTGAACAACAACCCTTGTATCCTTACCAACGAGAACCCCCATTACTTACCTCCAAGTTCTATTGCCTTTTTTGCTCCTTCCTCCATGGATGCAACGGGATAAACCGGGAGGTTTGAATCCTCAAGAATTTTCCTTCCCTTATCCTCGTTGGTTCCCGTGAGTCTCACAACAACGGGGACCTTAACATCCATCTCCCTCAGTGCCTGAACCATTCCCTGTGCAACATCGTCACACCGGGTTATTCCACCGAATATGTTGAACCACACAACCTTCACGTTTTCGTCGGAAAGCAAAATCTCCATTGCCGCCCTCACCTTTTCAGGGCTTGATGACCCACCAATATCAAGGAAGTTTGCGGGTTCTCCTCCAAAGTGCTTTATCATGTCCATGGTTGCCATGGCAAGCCCTGCACCATTCACCACGCATCCAATGTTTCCCGTGAGTTTTATATAACTCAACCCGTGTTCCTTCGCCTTTATCTCCTTTTCCTCTCCCGGTTCTATTTCCCTCTTTTCCTCTATATCGGGATGCCTGAAGAGGGCATTATCGTCAACAACAATCTTTGCATCAAGGGCAATAAGCCCCTTATCGGTGAGTGCAAGGGGATTTATTTCTGCAAGGGATGCATCGGTTTCAACAAAGACCTTATAGAGTTTGAGCAGGATTGAAGATGCCTCCTGTGCAAGTTTCGGGTCCTCATAGAGTTTGAAGCAGAGTTCCCTTGCCTGATGGGGAAGCAGTCCATAGACCGGGTCTGGATGGAGTTTGAATATCTTTTCCGGGCTTTTTCTTGCAACCTCCTCTATATCCACCCCTCCCTCCGGTGATACCATCACACACGGTTTCTTTTCTTTCCTGTCAACCACAACTCCCATGTATGCCTCACTCTTAATTGTGCATGCCTCGCTCACAAGAACCTTCCTTACCGGGATTCCCTTTATCTCCATTCCCAGGATTTCCTCTGCCTTTTTCCTTGCATCCTCAGGAGTCTCTGCAAGCTTTATTCCTCCTGCCTTTCCCCTTCCTCCAACAAGAACCTGTGCCTTTACAACCACCTTTCCTATCCTCTGCGCTATCCTCTCCGCCTCCTCAGGGTTTCTTGCGAGTTCTTCCTCAGGAACGGGTATCCCGTATTTTTTGAATATCTCCTTTGCCTGGTATTCATACAGATTCATATTTACCTCCCTTATGTAACTTTGCGAGTTCTATGTAGTGGAGTGCTGATTCCTTTATTTTTTCAAGTTCCTCATCCGTCACTTCCCTTATTATTTTTCCGGGTATTCCAACAACAAGGCTTCTTTCAGGAATTTCCTGATGCTCCCTCACAAGGGCACCCGCTGCAATGATGGACCCCTTTCCTATCCTTGCCCCGCTTAAAATAATCGCCCCCATCCCGATAAGGCAGCAATCCTCAACCACCGCCCCATGGACTATTGCCCCATGCCCTATGGTAACATCCTCTCCTATGATGGCTGGAAGGTCAAAATCAACGTGAATTACTGCATTGTCCTGAATATTTGTTCGCGCACCTATCTTTACTGGAGCAATATCACCCCTTATAACGGCTCCATACCATATATTCACGAGTTCACCGAATTCCACATCCCCTACTATGTGAACCCCCGGTGCAACAAAAAAGGGTTCCTTTTCCATGAGCCCGATATTAACAAAGATTTTCCGGAATGTCAACATACCGATTTTCCTTTGCTGTCACGGTGAAATCATATTTGAAACAGGTCTGGAGATAGGTTATCCCTCTTGTAAAAAGGGTGAACCTGGGGAGTTTTTCATGGCTGATGTAAAGAGGTCTTATGTTTTGCACAGCTGGCTTGAGGAAAGTCCTTTGGAAGATTTTCAGGTGAGATTGATAAATGCGTTATGAATAAAAAGCCTGGAACTGTATGACCAAACCATACCTTATTCTCACCAGAAACAACAAACTGTTAAAGAAATCCTGCCACTGAACCAGACATAGTAAAATCATACAAGACTTGAAATAGAAATAGCAGGCGAGGTTTTTGCAAGGCATAAATTTATTGAAAAATTTATGTCCTGATGTAAATTTAAAACATGAAGGTATTTATCGGAACGTCAGGATGGATGTATTCTTGGAATGAGGAAGGGACGCTTGAGTGGTATGTAAGGCATTCCGGATTGAATGCAATTGAACTCAACATGTCCTTTTACCGGTTTCCTTTTCCCTCACAGGTAAAGGGATGGAGTAAGAGAAATCTTGTATGGGTCGTGAAGGTAAATAAGGTAATAACCCACAGATTCAAATTCGGTGAAAGGGCAAGAGAGTCCTGGGAAAGATTTTTCAATCTTTTCTCCCCTCTTGACCCTTTAATCCACCTCTACCTCTTCCAGGCCCCACCAAACTTTTCATGGAAAATGTATAAAAGGATTGAGGAATTCCACCGGTTTACCCGGCTCTCTCACAGATTTGCCTTTGAACCAAGACATCCTTCATGGTTCCAGGAAGAGGCATACACATGGGCAGAGGAATGTGGAATTACATGGGTATCAGTTGATGCCCCTGACCTCCCGCGGGATGTAATTT
>Ga0180300_10000398_pt1 | contig 18877 bp, 18 predicted proteins | sample GuaBasSediGuay15_FD_121798 | JGI IMG/M metagenome (GOLD analysis project Ga0180300, IMG submission 121798) | Subseafloor sediment microbial communities from Guaymas Basin, Gulf of California, Mexico - Guay15, Core 4569-2, 21-24 cm | ecosystem: Environmental > Aquatic > Marine > Hydrothermal... | reverse complement strand
CCCTGTACCAACCACCATCAGCTTGGATAAACTTCTTGCTTCTGAAGTAGCTGATTCCTATGCCCAAGAAACCAATGATTTGCTTTCCACCCCCCGTCTGGCCAGCCATCGTTGAGAAGGGCAGACCATTGGGGGCTGGCTCCGGATAACCTCTGTGTACCCATCCTATACCATCAACTTCCGGCATGTAGAAACCAATCACTTCGAAGCAACCACATGAGGTGTGTGGATACTCAAAGAAGCTGTGAAGCTTTATCCTCTCGTATTCACCACCACTCTCTTCTTTTGCAAATTCATCAACTCCCGTGTACTCTCCACCAATTTCATCTATGAGATCTCCCTTGGGAATGGCTCTGTTTGGACCTTCGGGATCTACACGGGCAGCAGCTCTGCCATCAAACCACGAGATCGCTCCGCAAAGTGATGGTCTGTCGGGGCTGACGACGCAGACATTTGTTGGAGCAAAGCTCTGACAGAGAGTGCATGAGTAAAACTCGTCCACATCCTCATCATGTAGAGCTTCAACCCTTGCGTCCCTCTCGTCGTAAATCGGCATCGCAACTTCATTCAGGAGCTTTTCAACCATCGTAGCCTCGGTTATGTACAACGTCTCAATCTTTTCAATGAAGGGCAACTCATTCTTGAAAAGCATCATCGTAGCCTTTGCAATCTGAACGAGGCTCTTGAGACCTTTCTTTATCGCCCCCTTTCCGAGTCGTATCCAGATGTCATACCTCTGGTTTAGATGCATGTAACCTTCGAGATAGTTCTGGAAGTCATGGTTTCTTCGCTCGATAACTGGCTCGAGATCAGTTTCAACCTGTGAGCCGGCTACATAGTATATCATGGCATACGGATAAGCCTTTCCTTCTTCCATCTCTCCCAGATCCGGACCAACGATAGTTACCTTCATGTCCTCTACTTCTTCCTCAGGCAGTGCGAGAACCAGCTCAAATCCGGGCTGTTCTGTTCCACCAAGCTCTACGTACATCTCATTTTTTCTAATTCTCTCTCCCTCGTACATCGGAGATATATCAAAGGGAAATTCTGCCTCTTCGCCTACACTCTCAACTTTCTTCACATCCGCTGGAAGTTCGATCTTTTTCCTTTCCACCAAAATTAACACCCCCGATCTAAAGCAAGATTTTTCGAGCGCAATTCTTCTTACCGATTATTTCCTATCTACCTTACACATTTGGCATAATTATTTTTCCCTTTTGCTTCCATCCCCCATTTACTGAGTGCAAGAAAATGAAATTGTTCGAGTCCTTCGAGAACTTCTTTGATAACTTCTCCATATACCATAACACACTTCTCTACCCTGTTTGCCTGTAAAACCAATTTCCACATGAGATCGAGCACTCTGAGTTTTTCCCTTTCCAAGGGCTTCTCCCCCAACTCGGAAATCATTCTTTTCCTCCATTTTTTGAGATTTGACTTAACTTCTATAAGCATATCCCTCCTCAAACTAATAACTTATGAACTTTCTATCCTTACCTAATCCCGCCTCAAAAATTTTTCTTCTTCCCCCTCCCTCCTACACGGAGCTATCAGTTCTACCAACTACTTTCAGCAAACTTTACTTTCTGATTTATAAACTAATCGATAACTTCTATCGTTTATTACTTATTTACAAATTATTAACACTTGATATTAACAAATAACTATTTAGTATCACTCAATAATATTTCTTCAACTTTCGTTACGTCCCCTGTCGATGGTGATATCGCCGCTTCAAACTTTTTCATATTACCTTCTACGAAGTAGTTGGAGAATATGCTATTTGGCATCAATCCACCTTTTTCAGGAGCTGTGTCCGAGTAAGCTACCTTAACCCTAATTGTTTTCTCATCGCTTTCGAGCTCAACAACGTCCCCTTCTTTAAATCCCATCTCCTTAGCATAATCCGGGTGGAGGTAGAGTACTGCAGAGTTTTGCAAAAATTCATCACTGAACTTATTCTCAGCCGCCTCTCCCTGATGAGAGTTTCTTGCTACGATTACCTCAATCGTAACCCTTTTTATGAACTTTCCAAATTTCATTTAACCTCCCCCAGAAGTTCTTTGAGAATCGCCTCATCCGTCCATTCAGCCTCCCAGAGTGGTTCAATCTCTATTCTCACACCATCACTCCTGACCATCGTGCCACCCTGATCTATGCCGGTTATAGCAGAAGGAACCACAACTTCTGCAATTTTAGATGTAAGGGATTTCTTTGGATCTACCAAAACAAGCCTTTTCTCCCTCAGTTTCTGCAGAACATCGAATGGCAACGAATTTGCCGGATCGCTTCCAATAACAAGAACCGTGTCAACGGAGTCGTTCCTCACGAGCTCACTGAACTCATATTCAGGGGAAGATTTCTTAGATTCAAAGCTGTACCTGTTTACAAAGCCAGTTTTCTCAAACATGAGCTCGTTGAATCCCCTCATGTTAGCATGGAATCCTGCAGGAATGAAATAGACCTGCGTAAGTTCATTCATTCTCTTGACCATCTCCACAAACTTCTCGTAGTTTCCATTTAGACCGTACTTCAACCCCAGACCACCAAAGATGGCGTTGAATCCTCCTCTCTGCATTTCCTTTAAAATCCTTCCTGTTTCTTCATAGTACTTCCCAGCCTTGCCATCCATCGTTGAGAGAAAGCCCTCAATCAGAGCCTCATCGCTGTCAACCTTTATGAACTTTGCATTCTTCTTCACAAGCTTGGCAGTATGGCTTTTCCTGACATCAACTACAACGAGGTATCTATCTTCCTCATAACCCCTCTGCCTTTTCCCAGCCCTTGGATAGTACGTATAAAGAGAGAGATGTCTTGAAAGACTGTTGTAAGGATCTGTGCCCCAGTAAAAGATCACGTAAGCATTACTTTTAACTTCATCAAGGGTTGTAGTTGGAAGGATTCCCTTCAGAACCATCTCTACAAAGTCCCCGAGACAAAAAGCGGAACTGTCATCGATGTAAGCTTTTTTCTTTTCGGCAAGCTTTATTGCGATTTCCTGCGCCTCCAGTGGTATCGTATCCAGTCCATAGACGGCGAGCTTCTCAGAGGAGGAGATTATCTCAACCGCTTTTTCAAGTGCCTTCCCAAAATCGACTTTCTCGCCTGAAATTGTTGGCTCCGCCCTGTTTTCTTTGCAATGCTTGAAAATGGCAGAGCCCTTTCTACACGCATTGAACACTTTAGAATCCTTGATCACGATATCCGGGCAGAGACACGAACATCCGGTGCATGTCGGCATGTTACCCCTCCAAAAACCTTATCGCATCGCTCGGACAGTTTTCTCTACATGCGACACAAAGGACCCTGTTCTTGCCGTATCTTCTGCATTTCATCATCTCGATAACCTTAACCACACCATCTTCTATGCGAAGAATCGGATCGTCGATCGTTGGCCCAAAACCTGAACCCATCCCCTTGGGATCCTCGGAAGCATGGACAGGACAAACAACCACGCAATTTCCACAGCCTGAACATAGCTCTTCATCGACTATTAATCCCGTCTCTGTAGCTTCCTCCAGAGGTTGAAGGAGTCTTTTCAGATCTTCAAGCTGTCCAGCATACTTCTTTTCCTCAAAAAGTGGTGTACAATCTTCAAGTTTCTTTTCACGGTTTATGAGCTTAAAAGCAAAACTCATGCATGTCTGCTCTCCGCACTTCTTACAGTTCGTCTTTGGGAGCAATTTATAGACTTCCATCGGTGTTATCGGCATCTCAAACCCTTTGTTCACAGATATATTTAATCCTTCCGTTTATTTGGTGATCAGGGTCAATACCCCCATCCCAAGGAGAAGAGGAATTTTAAAAATGATTAATAATTAGTTTAAATTAATGTCTTATTTTTCAGCAGATTTAAAAAAGTTAAAAATAAAATCGCTATGATTTTTATTGGATTAATAAAAAGTTTTATTAATTAAGTAAATCACTTACAAACATGGAGCTGGAGATAGGGGGAAGAATTTTCAAATCGGAGACCAGATTCGTTTATGATTTAAAGCCAGTACTTGCATATCCTGAAAATCTTGAGGAGAACTTTCCTGCTTATGAGATGTTTAGAGACGTCTATCTCAGTTTGAAAGACAGGGAGGCTATTTTGGAGAACTCCCTGAGATACGACTACACCTTTACAAATCCCGGTATGGTGGGGAAAGAGTTTATAAAGACGTATGGTCACTATCACCCTGAAGCTGAAGGCGGCCTAAGCTATCCTGAGATCTATGAGATCCTAGAGGGAGAAGCGATATTCATCATCCAAAAGCCGGATAGGAGGATCGATGAAATAGGGGACATTGTAATAGTGGAAGCTAAAGCTGGAGATAAGATAGTCATCCCTCCAAACTACGGTCATGTGATGATAAATCCAACGAAAAAGATGCTGAAATCATGCAACTGGGTTTACAGGAACTTTCAATCGATCTACAATCCTTACACCAACATGAGGGGGGCAGCATACTACTACACCACAGATGGTTGGACTCAGAACCCGAAGTACAACAGGGTTCCAAAACTTAGGTTCGCCAGGCCAAAGATTCCAAAATCCCTCGGCATCAAAAAGAGAGATGAAATCTATAGCCTCATTAAGACTCCCAAAAAACTTGAGTTCCTTTTTAAACCCGCGAAATACCCGGAGATCTTCGAAGAGGCGTTTGAAGAAATTTAGAGCACGATTAAATTCAATAAAGCTTTAAACTTAAACTAAACGGGGTAAATCCTATTTTTCCCTATTCTCTCCCAATCAGCTTAAGAAGCAGCGCTTTCTGTGCATGGAGTCTGTTTTCTGATTGCTCGTAAATCACAGAGTTAGAACTCTCGATTACCTCGTCGGTTATTTCCTCTCCCCTGTGGGCGGGTAAGCAATGTAGAACAATGGCATCCTCACTTGCAAGATTGAGCAGGTTCATGTTTACCTGGTAGTCAGAAAATACTTTCAATCTCTTCTCTCTCTCCTCCTCTTGGCCCATTGAAGTCCAGACATCCGTATAGATTACATCTGCTCCCTTCACCGCCTCATCTGGATCTCTTATATACTCTATATCTCCACCAAGCTCTTCTGCAAGCTCTAAAATCCTCTCATCGGGCTCATAACTTGGAGGAGTTGAATAGATCATCTTCATCCCCATGAGCGAAGCTGCGAGAATCATCGAATTGCAGACGTTATTTCCATCTCCAACCCAAACGAGCTTTATCTTGCTCAGCGTTCCCTTGTATTCCCTTATTGTCATCAGGTCAGCGAGAATTTGGCATGGATGCTCAAGGTTGCTGAGGCCGTTTATCACAGGCACCGAAGAATACTTCGCAAATTCCTCAATCGTGCTGTGATTCCTCGCCCTTATCATAACAGCATGAACGTACCGAGACAGAACCCTTGCAGTATCCTTTATCGGCTCACCCCTGCCGAGCTGCAAGTCCTTCCACCCGAGGTAGAGAGCATGTCCCCCAAGATCGGACATCGCAACCTCAAAGGATACTCTCGTTCGAGTAGAGGGAAGTTCGAAGATCATCGCAAGGCTTCTGTTCCTTAGATGTTCGGTAACGATTCCCTTGTACCTCTCAGACTTAAGTTCATCAGCAAGATCGAGAATCTCCTCAATTTCCTCTCTAGTGAGATCTGAGATCGAGATGAGATGCTTCATAACAAACCCCCTTTTAGCAACACCAACCCAATGACAGTAAAAAACTTTTTCATTCTTCCTATATTTTTCTGTCGATTTCTTACTTAGTTTTCAACTTCTATCTGCCCTCAACCACCATATCAAAACAAATCAAATGAACATCTGTTTTGGAGGAGAAGTAGAGGGTCTTTTTACTCTGGTAATGGAGGACACAAGATCCTCGGTATAGATTACATCCTTCCCCTCGGCAATTGCCCGATGGAGAGCAGTCTTAATCACCTTCTCAACAAGATCTCTGCCCGAGAATCCCTCGGTGTTTACGGCGATAACCTCGAGGTTCGCCTTCACTTCCAGCGGGAAATCGCTCAGGTTTTTCTTGAGTATCTCAAGTCTCTCGTTGAACGATGGCAAACCGAACATTATCTCTTCTTCAAACCTGCTTTTTATCGAGTAGTCTATCATCTCAATCCTGTTCGTGGCTGCAATCGTACATATCCCCTCGTTCGTCTGAATTCCGTCAAGCTCTGTTAGCAAAGAGTTGACGACTTCAGAAACATCTCCTCTTAAATCCTGATAGTTCCTGTCCAGGGCAATGGAGTCGAATTCATCCAGAAATACTATACATGGAGCGAGATGCCTTGCCCTGTCATAGAGTTCGTGAATCTTTCTTGCGCTATCACCGACATGCTCGCCTATAAGCTTCGTAGACTTTATTGAAAGGAAGGGAACGTTAGCTTCATTCGCAAGGGCCTTTGCCATCATCGTTTTTCCAGTTCCAGAGTAACCGTAAAAGAGGACATTTTTTGGAGCCCATTTTCCAAACTTCTCCGGGTTTTTCAAATACTCGAGGATGACCCTTACCTTCTTTTTCGCCTCCTCATGTCCAACAACATCGTTCAGTGTGACATCCTTGACTATCTCAGTCTCTATGGCCCTACTTTGAGATTCAACAAGAATTATCGTCGACTCCGTGATAACCCCAAATTCAGGCTCCGAATTAACAACTTCAAAGGCAAAATCTGGAAACATTCTCATATCAAAGATGAGCTTTCCTTTAGAAACGAACTCCCCCTTCCACTGATCCTTTGCATACCTCTCAAAGACCCTTGGGTTATCAACAACGGGATATTCGTGGTAACTTGCCTTTAGGGGATAGCCTAAGGGCCTCAGTATCAGATATTTTACCTCTCCATTTCTTCTCTGGGTTGGTTTCCTGTCTACAGCCGACGATCTTGACTTGCTCATTTGTAAAGTAAAGTATTTCAACAGCTTAATATTCTTTACCCTTGGTGTGATGATGAGACTCTTTGTTGCGGTTGATTTAAACGAAGAGATAAGAGAGAACATCTTTGGGCTCTCCAAAATTCTCGGAGTTAGGGGGGTAAAGACCGTGGAAAGGGAGAACCTCCACATCACCCTCAAATTTCTGGGAGAGGTTCATGACTCCAAAAAGGATCGAATAATCTCCGCATTGGACGAAATCGAGTTCGAAAAATTCAGGATCAATTTTAAGGGAGTTGGTTACTTCCCAAACGCATCAAGACTCAGAGTGATCTGGGTTGGAGTCGAAAATGGTGCAAAGGAGCTTGAGACTCTTGCCAACCTTGTTGAGGATAAAATGGCCGAGCTAAAATTCAAGAAGGAGAGGAGATTCGTCCCTCATGCAACGATAGCAAGGGTAAAAAGGATAGACAGTAGCATGAGAAGCCGTATCCTGAAACAACTTGCAGAATTCAAGAACGAAGAGTTTGGAGAAATGGAAGTTGGACACTTTTCCCTCAAAAAGAGTACTTTGACTCCTTTTGGTCCGATATACGAGGATGTTAAAATTTTTGAGCTGAAATAGGTGGAGACATGGTAAAGTTCCAGAACCCAGATTTTGATGAGGAATTTGACCGCATTATAGAAGAAGTTAAAACAAAGATTCTGCCAACAGACGAGGAGGAGTTAAAAGGTACAGAGGTAAAGCAGGAGCTTGAAAAAAGGGTGAAAAATATCCTTAAAGAATATCCAGGCCTTAAATACAGATTTCTCGGCTCATTCCCACGGAATACGTGGATTAAGGGAAATTTAGAGATCGATCTTTTCATTCTCTTTCCTGAAGAGACCGAAGAAGATGAACTCGAGAGGATCGGCCTCGAAATTGGGAGGAGAATCCTTGATGAGAGAGAAGAGAGGTTCGCGTCCCACCCTTACGTGCATGGGAAAGTTATGGGTGTTGAGGTTGATGTTGTCCCATGTTACGAGCTGGAAAGTGCAGAGAAAATCAAGTCGGCCGTTGACAGGACGCCTTTCCATCACGATTGGGTCAAGGAGAGGATCAAAGGCAAGGAGGATGACGTAAGGTTGCTTAAAGCCTTCCTTAAGGCTTCCGGTATTTACGGGGCTGAGTATAAAGTCAGAGGATTCTCAGGCTATCTATGTGAGCTCCTCATCCTCTATTATGGAAGTTTCAAGAATCTGGTTAAAAGGGCTTGCAGGTGGAGAAGAGGGCTTGTAATCGATGTTGCTGGAGAAAAAGAGTATTTTAGCGATAACGTCGAAGCTCTTTTCGTCGTCGATCCGGTTGATAGCAAGAGGAACGTGGCCGCAAACCTCAGTATCGACAGCATGGCAAAGTTCGTTGAGAAATGCAGGGATTTTTACCTCAAACCGGATAAAGATTTCTTTTTCAAAAAAGAATTGGAAATCTGCTTTAATCTCAAAGAGGAACTGAAGAGAAGGGGAACTCAAATCTTAGCGGTGATTTTTGAGAGGCCGAACATAGTCGAGGATAACCTCTATACGCAGCTGGAGAGGGCAAAAAGCAAACTATTCGAGTTTTTAAAAGCCAACGATTTCATGCCACTCAATGCCGGATACTTCGTATCGGAAGATAAGTGTGTTCTTCTATTTGAAACCCAGATGAGAGAAATTTCAAGGGTTAAAAAGGTAATTGGTCCCCCATTTGAAGAATGGGTGCACGTGAATAAATTTAAAGAAAGAAAAAGACCATACAGAGCATTTATAGAGAACGGAAGATACTATGCATTCGACTGGAGAAAATTCACAACTCCTCAGCAGGCGATTAAGCACTACATCGAGCAGAGCCCAAAATCACTCGGGAAGAACATCTCTCAGGTTATTTCCAGCTATGAGCTTCTGGAAAACTATGATATACTCAATCTGAAATTACCCGGATTTGAAGAATTTCTCGTTGATTTTCTCAAATTGAAGGGGTGAAAGTATGAAGGTTTTAGCGGTTGGAACCGGGACTGCCGTGCCTGCAGAAGGAAGATCTCAAAGCTGTTTTATGTTTGAGAAGGATGGAAGGAAGATACTCGTGGATGTTGGAATGGGAACTCTTCTACGACTAAACCAGCTTAATGTAGATGTCGCTGAGATCGAGGCAGTTTTACTCACCCACAACCATCTCGACCACAATGGAGATCTACTGGGGATTCTGAAGGCAAGATGGCTCAGTGGTGTAGGGGAAAAACTCCAGATCTTTGGACCAAAAGGAACGAGATACCACGTTGAATCACTATTGGAAAGTTATCCTTACTTGAGAAACAAGTTGAGATTTGAGATACAGGAAGATTTGAAAGAGTTCGAGATTGCTGGCTTTGAAGTTAAATCGATACCCACCTTCCACTCGATAAAAAGCAATGCCTATCTCGTCGACGAAGTGCTCATAAGTGGTGACACCAAGCCTTTCAGAGAACTATTCGAGATCGAGTGCGATTTGCTAATCCATGAACTCTCTCTGCCTTTTGGCTATGAAACCCAAGATCACACAACTCCAGAGAGTCTAAAAAAGCAGCTCGAATTTACAAAAATTGAAAGGATAGTCCTTACACACCTTTACCCACAAACCCTGGAGGTGAAAAACGAGATCCTCAGTTTCCTTTCTGATGTCGGAAGCGAGATTAGGATAGCAAACGATGGTGATGTTTTGGTTGTTTAAAGCATTTTAACGATAAAAGCATTTCATTATCGCTATTGTTCTCAACACCCTGGAGTAATAGCAACAATAAGGATACAAGTAAATGGTTGTGACATTCATTGTAGAAACCGAACTAAGCTTATATACATTGATAAATCAATATAGATTGCCCCCTGGTGGAGGATGGAACAAAACTCTTTTTTGCCCCATCCCACCACCCCCCTCTCCTTTTATTACTTTTCAATTCTAAAAGTCCAGAAGATTGTGTAAGATTATTGGGGATGGTTAAAATATGGTTAAAGATGTGCTCAGAGCCCTAGCAGATTATTTTGTTTAAAATAAATATTAATCTAAAAATTTACACTGTTATTTTTCTCATCATAAAAACAAAAAAAGTTTAATATATGATATAAAAAGTTTAGTGAAGGAGAAGATACCATGATGAAATTGAAATATGGAGTGTGGTTTGATTGGATGGATCAAGTAAAAGGATATTGCCGACAGATGATGAGCTCCCAAAAGGCTCATCAGAGCTGATGTTCTCTAAATGTTTTATAAAGGCTACTAATAGAACGGCAGTTGAGTTATATAAAATACACAGGCCGGAAATCGTTCTGATGGATATAACGACGCCGGTTACGGACGGTGTACATACAACGACAAAGATTTTTGGAGAGGCTGCAAACATTGAAATCTAGAGATTTATCTCAAAAAAGCTAAAAGATACGATTGTTAAATAAGTCATTTTCGAAGGAATTGAATTTTATGAACGAAGAAGTACTAAAACTTGGTTTAAGCAATTCGGATGTCTTTGAAGCATTTGTCACTGAAATGAAAGATTACGCCATTTTCTTACTTGACACAGAGGGTAAGGTAGTTAGCTGGAACAAGGGTGCTGAGAGGATTGAGGGTTACACAGCTGAAGAAGTAATCGGCAAGCATTTCTCGATTTTCTATACCCAAGAGGATGTTAAGCGTGGAAAACCCGACAAAGAGTTGGAGATCGCTAAAAGAGAAGGAAGATATGAGATAGAGGATATAAGGATCAGGAAAGACGGTTCCAAATTCCCCGGTGATATCGCAATAATCCCGATATTCGACGGTGGAAGAAAACCAATTGGATACATTAAAGCCGTAAGAGACCTTACAGAAAAAAAGAGAATTGAGAGAATACACAAAATTATGGATTCTCTTTTGAGGCTTGTGACAAGCGAAATGGACTACGACTCCCTCATAAACGAGGCTCTCAAAGAGGCGGTCAAAATTACAGATAGTAAATACGGCTTTTTCGGACTCGTAAATGGAGATGGAAGTAAGCTCATGGCTCACACCTATCCTAAAGAATTTACAAGAAAGTGTACGATTCCCATTCGAGCTAACGAACTTAAAATTGAGGAGGCGGGGATATGGGCTGATGCTGTAAGGGAGAAGAGAGTTGTTACTGTAAACGATTACGCTTCTCTTCCTCTCAAAAAACTTCCAGAAGGACATCTGGCTTTAACGAGGTTACTAATCGTACCGGTAATTTCAGAAGGAAAAGTCGTTTCACTCGTAATCGTGGCAAATAAGGACGAAGATTACACCAAAGAAGATGCAGAGATGCTTAAATTTTTCATGACCAACATTCAAGGTATTCTAGATAAAAAAAGAACAGAAGAGACGCACAAGACCCTTATAGAAAACACGGGAACGGCGATGCTGATTATAGACAGTGAAACGAAAATCAAGTTCGCCAATGAAGAGGCGGAAAAACTCCTCAAATTACCGAGAGAAAAAATCGTTGGGAAAAGCTGGACAAGATTTGTTTCCAAAGATGAGCTAGAAAGAATGCTCGGATACCATAAGCTTAGAGACACCGATCCATCTCTGGCTCCAAAGAGCTATGAAGCAAAGCTTGTTGATGATGAGGGAAACTTCAGATACGTTTTGCTCAACGTTTCAATAACACCAAGAACCAAGGAGCGAATAGTCTCTTTTTTGGACGTTACAGGGTTAAGGAAGACTGAAAGAATGCTGAAGGAGAGTGAAGAGAGATACAGAACCCTTTTCGAGAAATCGCGAGATGGTATAGTTCTTACGGGAGTTGACATGAGAATAATCGATTGTAATGAGGCGGCACTCGAATTGAGTGGATTGCCCAAAGATGAGGTAATAGGGAAGCCATTTACAGAGCTCGGGTTCATCAATAAGGAAGATCTGCCGTATTTTATGGAGCAGTTTTACAAGGGTATGAGGGAGAACATCGGAACCTTAGAACTGAAAATTAAACTGAATGGAGAAATAAAATGGCTTGAGGTCTCCTCTACTATCTTGAGGAAAAACAAAGAACCCTATGCCTCTTTGAATATAATTCGGGATATCACAGACAGGAAAAAAACAGAAAATGAGCTGAAAATGACCCTGGAAAGGCTTCAAATTCTCCACAAGCTTGATATGGAAATAATAGAGGGGAAATCCTTTGAGGAGCTATCAAAAACAGCCTTGCACAAACTCCGAGAGCTTTTAAAATGCGACGTCATTGGACTGTTTAGATATGATGAGAATACAAATGAGATAGTGCTGGAGTGCTCTGATAGTGAGGTAACTACCTTTGAGGATGGAAGCAGGTTAATTTCCGAATCTCGTCATCCTTTCGAAGATGTCAAAAGGGGAGAGATCCTAAACGTTGGCAATATACTGGAGCTTGAAGATATCACCAACTTAGAGAGAGAATTACTGAAAGTAGGAATGAGATCCTACGTTCATGTTCCACTTATCGTGAGGGGTGAACTGATCGGCATCCTCTGTCCAGCCTCAAAGAAGTCAAAAACCTTTGATGAGAAACTACAATTCATAAAAGAGATTTCAGATCAGCTTGCCATTGCCCTACACGAGGCAAAACTCTTTGAGATGAGAATAAAAGCTCTCGAACGGATTGAGAAAAACATAGAAGAGTTCGCTATCCTGGTCGACCATATAAGAAACCCTCTCGCGATAATCTCCGGAACTGCTGAACTTGAGATTGAGGACGAGAATGTGAGGAAAGTGATAACCGATGCTGTCGGGAAAATCGAGAAAGTTGTGAGTAGACTGGACAAGGGATGGCTCGAGTCTGAGAAGATTAGGGAATTCTTAAGAGTTTCAAGAGAAGATTGAAATGGTTAAATGATTGGTTCTACTTATAACATCCAACAGTAATTTGCCTGAAAAACGTATTTGATACAAGTCTTGTGCTAAGACGCTGATTTTTGTGATTATCCCGAGATCAAGCATCTTTGCAAAATGTTAGAAGTTTTCCACCGAGATACTCGCAAAATAAACTTCTAGAAAAATATTTATGACCTGAAATTAAAAATATCATTATGAGCAAACGCTACTATGAGCTCAGCGATCTAAAGGATGATGCTCCAGATCTTTTCGGAATTCCCACAGGCACGAAGCTTGATGAAATGTTCTTTAAAATTGAAAAGGATGTTAATGGCAAATATGTTAAAAAACCCCTTGGAGGAATACCCCATCTTTCTGTAATGAACCTTACGGGCATTCCCGACTCTGGAAAGAGCGTACTTGCCGAGCAGTTTGCAGTTCACCAGGCGAATAAGGGTTATAAGGTGCTCTTCATAACGGTTGAGAGTCCAGCATCTTTTCTATATTCAGCGCTCAAACAGAAAAGCGATGCTTTAAGAGCGGATTTTGGAAGGGTTGAAGGGAATATAGTTGTCATCGACGCTTCGCAGGATGAAGAATTGCGAGAGAATCCAAAAGCACTCATGGATACCATGGGGTACGCAATAAAGGAGAAAAAGACCTCCATAACCATAATAGACAGCATAACGGGTCTTTACGAGCACAAGGAAGTGATGGCAAGACAGATAGTAAGGCAATTCTTCAACTTTTTAAAGAAATTCAGGCAAACTGGATTGTTCGTCTCCCAAAAGAGGTCAGCCCAGGCAAGCGAGAGTGCCGAGGCTGCTGGCGGCTTGGCTGTTGCACACATAGTCGATGGGACAATCGTGCTTGATAAAAAACTGATCGAGAGCAGATGGGATACAAGTCTTTACAACCTACCTTTGGGAAGCGTTCTGAGAACGATAAGGATCGATGGTTGCAGGCTCACAGCCCATGATTCCGATACATGGGTTTTTGAGATAACCGAACTTGGAACGATCGAGATAATTTCGCCACTTAAGGACTATATAAACAAAGGGAGGTGATCCCGATGGAGGTTATAGCTAAGCCTAAAGGAGGAAACATCGATAAGATGGCGGAAAAGGTTTTTCTCAAGAGCATAGAAATGATTGGGGGATTGAAAAAGCTGGTTGAGTACAGGAATCTCACATGGCTTCCCAGCCTTGCTGAGGCTGCGTACGTTCTGGTTCTAAAGAACGAGGCCTTTAAGACATACAGGGAGATAGCCGAAGAACTTGGCATTACCGAGCAAACAGCCAAAAACATAGTGAATGCCGATGAAGAGGAAATTAAGAAATACCTCGAAGAGGGGTTAGAAAAACCAAAAGAGCATATCGCCGGAGGGCTTGCAAAGCTGGCTTACAAAGAGCTGAAACAGAAGGAAATACAGAAAGAAATGCAGGAGGAAAATACGGGATGAAGGAGTCTGGATTTTCCAGTTGGTTTGGAAGGATTAGAAAAAAGGCTCGAAAGGTTGAGTATCAAGAGTAAAAAACGTAAAGAAATCTTTAAAGATCTCAGCTACCCGATTAAAAGTCCTACAGAGCCTCTTCATTAGATGAAGTTGAACCGTTAACCCTTAAACATCTTTGCCATCCTTCGTATCCATTGCCCGATTTTCGTTTTTTCTTAATTTGCCTAACTTGCTCAATTTGCGAATCAGCAAATATTTTATCTGAGGCAGGGCAAAGAGGACTGCAACAAGATGCCAGGGTGGTAGAGTGGAGAATGAAAACAAGGGAAAAACAATTTCAGAGAAGATATTCTCATTTAAAAGCGGGAAGGATGCTTGGGCTGGAGATCTGGTTATAGCAAAAATAGACCAGATAGCCCTTCAGGATGGCACAGCCCCTCTCGCCATAAGACAGATAAAGGAGATGTTTGGTGGGGTCAAAAAGATTCAAGCAGCAGATAGAACACACTTTTTTGTGGATCATGCAGCTCCACCTCCAAGAAAAGAACTAAGCAATGATCAGAAGTTCATAAAGGAGTTTGCGGAGGAGATTAAGGCTGAGTTCAACAAGCCGGGGGAAGGAATAATTCATCAGATAATGGTTGAGAAGTTCGTAAAACCAGGAGACTTGGCTGTTGGAGCTGACAGTCATACATGCACCTATGGTGGTATAGGGGCTTTCTCAACGGGAATGGGTTCGACGGATGTTGCTGTTTCCGTTCTTCTCGGTAAAAACTGGTTCAGGGTGCCTGAAACTTTCAGATTTGATCTTAGCGGGGAATTCAGCAAAGGAGTTTTTCCAAAAGACTTGATACTGAAAATTATCGGAGACCTTGGCGTTGATGGGGCAACCTACAAAGCACTGGAGTTTTCAGGAGAGATCGAGAAAATCGATGTGGAGGGCAGACTGACGATTTCGAACATGGCAGTCGAATGTGGAGCTAAGGCTGGTATATTTCCCTCCGATAAGCTTACAGCTGAATATCTTGCTGAACTTGGCAGAGCTGAGGATTTTACGGAGATGAGATCTGATGAAGATGCTAGCTATGAGAAAGAGTTTTACTATCAGCTGGATGACATCGAACCGATGATTGCAAAGCCCCATAACGTCGATAACGTTTCTGCAGTTTCAGAGGTCGAAGGATTGCAGATAGATCAGGTCTTCATAGGAACGTGCACGAATGGGAGGCTTTCCGATCTCAGGGTTGCTGCGAGAATACTGAAGGGAAGGAAAATAAACAGAAACGTCAGGCTTATCGTAGGTCCGGCAAGCAGGAGGGTTTATTTAAAAGCGATGGAGGAGGGTTTGCTTTCGATATTCGTTGAAGCTGGAGGGCTTGTTTTACCACCGGGCTGTGGGCCCTGTGTTGGAATCCACCAAGGTGTGCTTGCAGATGGTGAAATATGTCTTTCAACCCAGAACAGGAACTTCAAGGGAAGGATGGGGAACCCGAATGCGTTCATATACCTCAGCTCCCCTGCAACGGCAGCTGCATCAGCGGTTAAAGGGGAGATAACCGATCCAGGGAAGTATCTCTAGTTTAGTGTTTACCAAGGTCTCACCACAAAAAGTTGAGAGTTAAAAATATTGACTAAAAATAAAATCGATCTTCAATCGAGTTTATAGCCTAGCTTTCTATACAGTTCCCTTCTCTCCCTTTTCTCATCATCATTCTCAATTCTATTAACAGCATCCCCGTCAACCACTCCGAGAACTGCCCTTCCGAGTTCCGTTTCCGCCACTACAACCTCAATTGGATTTGCAGAACCGACAAAAACGTTGCAAACGGCTGGATGTGATTTAACCGTGTTCAGGATGTTAATCGGGAAAGCATTTGAGGATACTACAACGAATACATGGCTTGCACCTATGTTCAATGCGTTCTTTGCAGCTAGCTCCTTCAACTCTTCATCATTTCCCGTAACTCTTGTCAGCTTTGGTGCAGCCTCATTCATCGCAACGGCACACTTTATCCCAGGGACCGCCTTTATCAAAGCGGAATATAGATCATCTGTTGTAAAAACAGCAAAGTTTCCTTGTCCAATGATTATCTGATACTTCAGATCTGGGTTTTCGATTTTAACAACCTTGAGCTCCATAGAAATTGATCTATAGCCTCAATTAAATATTTTACTGATGGTCTGTAATTCACGACGACCGATATTGTTGATATTACAAAATCAAAAAAGCCTATTTCGAACCTTTAACAATCCTCAATTTGCATTAAATCCTTGACCCACTAATTCGAGATTATCTTTAGGCTTTTGAAGGCGCTAATAAGCCTAGATATAGATGTCTTAAAAAGAAAAAAGGTTTATTCAGAACATTTTTTTAAGTAGAAATCACGAGGTTACAGAAGAACATCACTATACCCTTAACACTGCTCTGAAAGATTTTCCAATCGTTTTTCCGCTTTTTTTGCCTCCTTCCATGCGTCCACTGCGTCTTTAATAAATCCGAAGCCTAATCTGGCTGTAAAGTAGAATATCGCCAAAAACAACACCCACGAAAAAGCGTTCTGAATTATGTCGCTTAGAGCATAGTGTGCAAACACCATGTAGGGCGTGAGTAACAGGAAATACAACGATGTATTCAACATGATTTTCCTAAAGAAGAAGGGCCAATACTTTTCCGACATCAAGCTTTGATAACCTTCATAAGCCTCTTTGTCTTTTAAAGCAATTGCGAGGACCGAGTAGAAATAGTATTCGTTCAACTCTCTTTCAACTTTTTCCATCTCTTTGGTGTAACTCTTGAAAAAACCGCTATTCAGAACTCTTTCTTCCAATCTTTCAACGAATAGGATTACAGCAAACGTCACTATAAAAAAAATGATATAATTTATGTTTAATTCCAGCATGTTTTAGCCATCCAATTACGGTGGCAGTTTGATTCCAAAGAATCCAGCCAGTATATATCTCAGACCCACATAGAAGGCCAATGCTCCGAAGATTACGAACAATGTGTCCATTGGCAAGTATTTCTGTGTTCTTGGACCGATATATGAGCCTATGAGGATACCAACCCAACCGATTACTATCGCTATCGGGAAGATTAGACCTCTAGCAAACCATCCTGCCAACGCTGAACACTGGTTCAAGAAGACGGTCAGAGCCGAAACTGCCGGTGTGATGTACATGGGCCAGCCGATAGCTGTGAAGAATGGAACGATCAGGAATCCTCCGCCGACACCGATCAACACCGTGATGAACCCAATTACCAACCCGTAGAAGAACGGCAGATAGTTCTTAGCAACGAAATGCTCACCGAAGAAGTCGAATTCAACTTGGGCTGCAGAGTACTTGACGTTCGTGATTCCTTCAAGTTCCTTGAGCTTTCCTTCTTTTTTGAGCTCTTCAACCCTCTCCTGGAACCTCTTTGCTGCCTCTCTGCCCTTCGACTTTGAAGCTTTTGCCCTTGGTGTTACCTGATAGAACATGTAAAATGAGACTGCCCAGGTACACAATCCGAAGAGACCTTTGTACAAGGCTACACCGAGTTTACCTCCCGTTCCCCAAACTGCACCCTGCGCACCAATAATCATTCCGAGACCCATTGCGATAGCAGCAGGCCAAACGAGTCTTTTCTGTGTATACCAGTTTATCGTGCTTGACAGAGAGTTCAACCATGTGATTGCGGTATTTGAAAATCTTATATGATCTGTTATATATTTGCCAGCATCGTTGTACATCCCGATTTTGACCGGTGTGCCTTTGAGTTTCTTACCCCATGCACCGATGCCCAAAATTGATATGTGACCCACACCTGCCATGATTCCTCCAAAGGCACCAACCGTTGAGAAGATCCAACCAACCCAGATACACCACAGCAAATATACAACAGCGTCTATTTTTATCGTTTCTCCGGCTATTTCCATCCATGTTATTTCAAACATAGCTTTCCACTCCCCCCTGACGTCTCTTTTCAAACCTACGGGAAATAAACTTAAAAAATTTTGTCGGTTCTGAAAGATTTAGGCAGAACCTAATAACAATTTAAAAATTTTACTTTCTCAAATTTCTTGGTGATACGATGCCAAAAATAAAATTCGAAGAGGGAGCTGAAATTTTAGATAGGAATAGGGCTGAAATATACAAGTTCCTATCCAGTGTCTTCAGAGATGAAGTTGAGAAAAAACTTTTGGAGGCCTTCAAGAAACCAGAATTTCTAGAGGGGTTGCAAAGAATTTTTGGATGCGTTGCAAAGGAAATGGGGCAAGGATTCAAGAGATTGATCGACTATTCAAAAGACCTCGATGTTGAAAAAGAATATAAAGAACTAAGATATGAATACGCTGACTTATTCTTGAATGCTGGCAAAACCCCTGTTTTTCCGTATGAGTCAGTGTATGCAACTGGGGTTCCACTGGTAAACCAAAAACCCACGTTTGAGATGAAAAATCTGCTTAGGGAGGCAGGTGTACACAAGAGAGACGACTACCCTGAACTGGAGGACCACATTGCCGTCCAATTCGAATTCATGAGATACCTCTGCGAAAATCACAAGCTGGACTTGCAAATTAAGTTTATAAAGGAACATCTACCGTGGACGAAGAAATTCTTCCAAGACTTAAAGAAATACTCGAATTCAGAATTTTACAAAGCAGTAGCAGAAATTGCTGAAGGATTCATAACGATCGAAGAAGATATCGCAGAAAGTTACAAGAAGTCTGAGATACCCGAAGAGTGCGTTGAACCACTGGATGTATTTGGAGGATT
>Ga0180300_10000396_pt1 | contig 18920 bp, 25 predicted proteins | sample GuaBasSediGuay15_FD_121798 | JGI IMG/M metagenome (GOLD analysis project Ga0180300, IMG submission 121798) | Subseafloor sediment microbial communities from Guaymas Basin, Gulf of California, Mexico - Guay15, Core 4569-2, 21-24 cm | ecosystem: Environmental > Aquatic > Marine > Hydrothermal... | reverse complement strand
TATTAGACCCCGGCGGGCGGCGACGCGGAGGCGCTCCGCGTACTTCGCGAACAACTTGGAGATGCTATTCCCCGCCGGGGGATCCTCCGGCATAAGCAATGCGCTATATTTCTTCAGAAGCTCCCGGGTCGCCGCCCGTATTGCTTCGCTTCTCGTCGGGAATAGACCCCGGCGTACCAGCTCGTCCAATGCTTTGATTATCGTCTCCGGAAGGTGCACGGTTATGAGTTGTAGTTTCGTTCTACGTCTCTGTTTCGGTCTCACTCGTCCATACTCAATTCTTAGATTCATGCCCTTGTGCTGGTATCGCAGATATGTAGTCTCGGCTTCCACGAGGTTTACGAAAGCCCGCCGGACCATAGAGCCTCACCCTTCAAGCATTTTACGAAGCGCGTCGGCTACGAGGTCGCTGAAGGTGTTGTAGCCGCGCTCTTTCGCGTATTCGATCGCCCGTTTGTAGAGGCTCTCCGGGATCGATATCGTGATCCTTCTGCGGGGAACGAGGGACTTGCGGGGCATCCCCGCGCCCACCCGTTCTCTATATTATATGATATGCATATTATATGCGTATCGTCGTATAAGGTCGTACAGATGATTTGAACTAGTAGCCCAGTCCCTGCATCTTTCTCAGTTCATAGCGTCGCCGACGCTTCTCCGCCAGCATCAGGTAGAACTCGATCTCGTAGTCGTCCAGACCCCATGCCTTAAGATCCTCCAACTCTTTCTCTAGTGTTGCCCGGTCTATTACGCCCTCGGCGTAATCTGAGAGCAACTCGGTTACGTATCTGCGAACCTCGTCGTACACCGGCTTGATTCTGACGTACTCCTCCCACATCGCCTTAAGGAATTCTTTCGTTCTATCATCCACAGGAAGCGCGTCGATCATCTCGTAGACGCGTGCTAACGCCAGCTCCCGGGCGCGTGGGCTGTACTCCGCCATCGTGACCAGCTCTCGCGGGGTGCCGATCAGGTAGTCGTACGCCCTATACCACCGCTCTAGGTTCGCCTCGTCCATGATAAGCTTGATCTCGTAGTCCTCATAACCATACTTCTGGATGGTCTCTAGGAACTCCTCGAATGCTTTGCTTGTGATCATGAAGTATGCGTAGAGCCGTTTTGCATCGCTTAGCACGCTCTTCACCTCGTCGAAAACTGGTTTGATCGCGACGTACTTCGCCCACACCGGAACCCACTCCGGCGGCACCCGTCGCGCCTTCACGACCTCCCTGAATAACGCCCTAGCTTCCGGCACTATCTCGGCGATCGTGGCGAGCTGGGATGGGGTCGGTATGTACTCCTTCGCGGCGATGTTGATGACCTCGTTCATTAACGTGCTTAATGCGACCGCCTCCTCCTTGGTGAGCTTCGCCGCCTTCTGGGCTAAACCGATCACACGCTTGACATCCTCTGGCGTTACATACGCATACGCCAGACGGTACATCATCCATGCGATGATTCGAGCGTACCAGTACCGTATTCGTCTTACAGTCCACACAAGGCGTTCGACTTGCATCGCGGCGAACATCATGCGCATGTAGTTCTCGTCCACGCTTAGTTTGAGTTGACGACCCACGATTTTCTCTGATGCATCAGAGAATAGCTTGTTCATGTGCTCTACGACCTCCTTCATTGCATTGATTCCTTCCTCCTCGGTGATGATGTGTTCGCGATATGCAGTAGCGATGTCGGAGAGCACATCCTTGTAGATGCGGTGATGACGGTCTATTAACGCACGAAGCTCAAGGAGCTTACGTTCTGCGGGTAGGTACATGACTGGTATGTTGATGTATCTCTCCTCTACCCATTCTCCTTTCTCAATGTCGAAGTACGCGACCTTGAAGCTCGCGGTCACCAAGTTCGCCATCAAATCGTCCAGTTCTTTGTAGGACATCGCGCCGTACTCGTAGAGATGTATGAGTCCCGTCCTTAGCAGAGTTCGTTCATCCGCGAGCGCGTTGATCGTCTCCGCGACGGCGACTAGCGGAACGTAGTACGGATGCAATCCGGTCGCCTGTAGCAACCGGCACATTAGTGTGAGATCCATTTCTACCTTTTCGTTTGCCGCCCGGTCTTCTAGGATGTCGGCGAACTTGGCGACCGGCGTCTTCAGTCCGATCTTTTTGCTCGCCATGAAGTCGAAGAGACCCCATTTGGTCATCCATCGTACATCAATTTTCGTCGGGATGTCTGCCAATGTATCGATGATGATCCAGTTGTCCGATGTGAATTGATCGATCCATGCGAAGCGGGCATAATCGTGCCATTTCATGTAGATACCTAATGCTCTGAAGAGGGTTTTCGCTTCGAAGTTCAGAGCGACCGGAGGTATCGGTTTATATGCCTTCAGGTCGGTTGCCTCCTTCTCTGCCTCCTCCTTCAGCTTCTCGGGCGGGACGAACCATAACAGGCCGGCTATACCTCGGCAGGTGAAGTCCCACAACTTTTCGGGGCTTGGATACTTGAAGTGTAGCAGATAATACATATACGCGATATCAGGAACAAAGCCATGCATCGCGATCGCCCTAGTGAATGATGCCAGATCCTTGAAGATGTCGCGAACCATCATCCGGCACATCTCGCTCGCGGTCGGTATTCCGAAGAACGGTGAGCACGGTAGTGCACGATCCTGTTCGAACCGATCCTTCACCGTTATGATGACCTTCTCGCCGATCTCCCTAGCCATCGGGGCGAAGAATTTGGACCAGATGCCGGCGACCGGCTCGAATATTCGGTCGAAGACCCACTTGGGATAGCCGTGCTCGCGTATCGTGACCGCGACCTTCTCTAGCATCTCCTCGGCGTAGGCGGTCGGGTAGTAGCGCTGTGCGAAGCGGATGCATTGATCCAAGGTCGGGATCTCGAATCCTATCGTGTCCCAGTTTGCCTCGTAGAATTTCATCGTCCAGACCTTGCGGAACAGCGGGCGAACGAACTCGAAGGACCAGAAGGTTGACGCCAGTATCATGTCCTTCGCGACCTCCTTCGATATGTCCTTGAAGGGGCCGGCGAGGCGTCGGGAGAGGGCGGTGAGGTTCGCGTAGATCTTTGCTATGATCCGACCGGCTAAGCCGACGCCGAGCGGGCGCATCCCGCCCTCGCCGGCGCCGCCTACCTCGACGCGGTCGATCGTCTCGGCGAGGCCCTCGATCGCGGCGGGGATGGTCGTCAGCGTGGTCGTGACAAGGAATGCGGGTACGGTGAAGCTTACGTAGAGCGTGGCCTCGCCGCAGTCCTCCTTCGCGATGCTGAGGATGCGGTCGAAGATCTTCGCCAGCTCCCTGTCGATCGTTGTTAGTCCCTTCTCGACTAGTGACATTATGAATTCGGCGATGCGGCGCGCGAATTTCATCGCGATATCGGCGAGCTTGATGATGGAGTTCACTACGGCGCCAACTCCCCACTCCAATGCCTTAATCGCATGCTCGGCGACCCACTTCAGCGCGTCGGCGATTACGCCGAATATCTTTCGGGCGATGTCCTTTATTGCGCCCAGCGGATCCTTGAGGAAGTCCTTGAAGGTCTCCCACGCCTTCTTTGCGATGTTTATGACGGCATCTTTGATCTCGCCTGCGATGTGGGCGATCGTCTCAAATGCGTTCCGAACAGACTCCGGTAATAATTCCCATATCTTATGAGCTAGCCATGAGAACGCCTCCTTCAAGGATCCGACCGGATCCTTGATGAATTCCTTGATCGCGTTCCAGAGCTTGACAAAGAAGTCTTTGATCGTAGTAAGGGCATCCTTAATGGCGTCGGGTAGCAGTTCCCAGATCTTGTGCGCCAACCATGAGAATGCTTCCTTTATTGCGCCTATCGGATCCTTGAAGAACTCCTTGAGGGCGTTCCAGACTTTTTCGAGGAAATTCTTGATCGTGGTGAGCGCGTCCTTGATGGCGTCGGGTAATAGCTCCCAGATCTTATGAGCCAGCCACGTAAAGGCCTCCTTCAACGCCCCGACCGGGTCTTTAATGAACTCCTTGATCGCGTTCCAGAATTTCTCTAAGAACTCCTTGATCGTTTCGAACGCCTTCTTAATGCTCTCCGGTAATAATGCCCAGAGCTTTTCGGGTAGGTTGAGAACGGCGTTGATGAAGCCGGTGAAGGCGCGCTCGATGACCTCGAACCCGGTCTTCACCTTCTCCACGATCTTGTCCCACGCCGAGAGCACCGGCTGTATGATGTGCTCGTGTATGTAGTCGTACGCGGGGCGGAGCAATCTCTCCCAGACCCATGTCGCCGCCTTCTCCACGATCTCGGGGGCGATCTCGGGTAGTTTAGTTAAATATTTAAGGAAGTCGGCGACCGCGTCCTTGATCTTGCCGAGTAGTTCGCCCAACGTCGCGACTCGCCCGAGCGCCTCCTTCGCCTTCTCCACGATCTCCTTGACGAAGTCGATAGCCTTCTTGATCCCGTCGATAAGACCTCTCACGCCCTTCTCGATTGTTTCGAATGCGCCCTTCGCCGCCTCCGTTATCTTCTTGATGACGCCGGCGACCGCATCCTTGACTTTGCCTACGATTTCGGCGATCTTGCTCGCAACGCCCCGGATCGTGTCGGAGATCTTGTCCACGATGCCGGCGACCGCGTCCTTAATCGATCCGATGATCCCCGATACCGCGTCCTTGATTTTGCTTAACAGACCCGGGATGCCGGCTACGAACTCCTTAGCCTTCTCGATCATTTCCTTGATCGGTTCGATGACTATGCTCTCGATCGTCTGCTTTAACGCGTCGATTGCAGAAGAGATCTTCTCCCACAAGGCGCCGATCGCGGACTTGAAGGTGCTCGCCAATGAATCGGTTAGTCCGCTTATGAAGTTCTTAAGGCCGGATATTATCCGATCCACGAAGCCGGATACGGTATCCGCTATCCAACTCGCGATTGCGTTAAGCTGATCGCGTAACCAGGATTTCAGCTGTCCGATCGGTGAGGTAACGCCGGCGAGGGAGGTCGCGATCTGGTCTAGGTCTATGTTGACATCGATCATGTTAATGTTTTCATTAAGGTTGATCTCCTGGTTCACAATCATGTCGGCGATGGTGTTCGCTAGCTCTTTTACGATCTCCGGATCTATGCTAAATATTAGCGATTCATCCATCCTTAGACACCTGATACTACCTTAGCCTTGCCGAGTAATATGAATAACTTAAACTTGGCGATTTCGACTAGGAGCTTCTTCTTGAGTTCATCAAAATTTCTCGCATCCAAGAAGAAGCGACGGGATCTGACCCCGCGCCAGGTCAGGTCTAGCTCTACATGATATGATTTAGTTCCTTCGACTCCCGTGAGTGGGATTACCTCATAGATCGTAACCACAACATCATCAAGTAGGAAAACAAATGGGGCGATTATGGAGGTTAGCTCTGGCATGTTGCTACACCGCCGGGGTCGCGGTTCCGCCTGCTCTTCCTCTACCGAGCCTAGTAAGCTTTCGTTGAATTTCGAATAGCTGACGAACCTGGCGTACTACATCTTTCGCTTTGGCTACGAGCGGGCAGGTAGTTCGCTTCGGACACTCCATCATCGCCATCTCGAAAGCCATCTCCTGCGTGGTGAAGATTAGTTGTGTGATGACCTCGCCTAGCTCCTCTCTTAGCTTCAGTTCCTCGGGGGTTAGGGTTACGCCTTCCGTAGCTGGGCGAGCCGGCGCCTTACTTTCGATAGCCTCTCCCCCAGCTCGAGCGCCTTCTGGCGTGCGGGGTTCAGCCATCTTTCGACCGCCTCATATATTCTTTGTAAATGTGTTCTATCTAAACCTTGCTTTTCCCAATAGCTTAGCCACCACTCCTTGAACTCCTCCTCCGTCATCGTCTTCCATGCGCCGTACCCCCACCGGTGCCTCTTCTTTCGATGCCCGATGAGCTGGTTCGCGGCCCGGCGGTAGAGGTTTAGCCTGAACGCATCTATTTTAACTCCCGTAAATACGGAGGTTACTATGGAGTCCACTACGTAGCGGAGGGTCTGCAACTCGGCGTACTGCATGACCCGCTCGCATTTGTGAACGTCCCGCATCTCTTCAGGCTTAGCATAGTTGGCGACGGCCAGCGGGGTCGCGATGTAGCGGGAGATGTTTCGCCTAGCCTTCCAGTCGATGAAGAATACGCACGGCGGGGCGCCATCCTTCGGGTAGGTCTTCGGGTTCGGTTTGTAGAATCGGCGACGCGGAATCAACAGTCCGAAACCAAGGGGGGTTACGCCAAGGATGAATCCGGCCTGAGGTTGGATGAATCGCTCGTAGTGGACATCAAAAACCTCCCGGCGCCAGGTTTTGATGGCGCAGGTTGCTCTCTGGCTTCCACGCGGCGTTAGTTTCGAGACCCCTAACAGATTGTAACCGAGTATGAAGTTCTCATGTATTATCGAGTAGAGCATCGCGATGCGATTGTAGACGGATTCCGCGATGTGCTCGGCGATGTCTAGGGATTTCGCGGTCTGCTCTAGGAAGGCGCGGAAGCGTTCAAGGTCGGGTCTGCGACGCAACAACTCTAGGAATGAGGCGCGGAGGAATTCGCGTACCGTCGGCGGATCCACGTAGCCCTCGCCGTATTTGGTGACGCCGATGATGAACTTACGCTCCTTTTGCTTGGCGACGGTCCTCTGGATCTCGGGCTCGACGTTCCAGCTAACGAATGTATCATAGTCATGCACCGGCGGAACATCGATGTTGAAGTACTCCTGCATGAAGTCCTTCCATGCCTGCCCTATGTCGGTGCGCTCGAAGACTATCTTGATGCCCTCAAGGAATTCCTCGAGGTCGGGTAATCTCATCTTGAACTCCAAATTCCAGGGCTCCAGTTCTTCCGGCGAAAGGCCGAAGATGAAGAGTGATGAAATGTCTAGATGTATGTAAAATAACATGTCCATCCAGCATTCGTAGGAGAACCAGTTCTCGGTGTCGATCATCCGGTACCAGCCGATGCGCAACGCGTTCTCACTCATGACTTTCGCGTGGTACTTGCGCTTCTGATACTTGAGTTGCTCAAGATATCGATCAATATCGAGCGCCGCCATGCTCTCACCGGAGATATCGCAATAGTCGTCTGTATAATTCTAATGCGTTGAATCGCTCGAGGGCGCGGGTCGCCAGCTTGCGTCGCTTCTCGTATTCTTGCGGATTGTTCTTGACCATGTCGATCGCATAATCCATCATCTTCGCGAGCGTTCTTGGATCGTAAAGGTGTAGTTCGAAGTCGATTCCCTCGTTAATGTCTACGTATTTCACATCGATGTACTCGAAGGTGAGGTTCGCCTCCGGATCCGTGACCTCGTTAAGTGGCGGGTACATGCAATGTATGACCGGGGTGCCGACGGAGTTCGCCTCGATGATGGGCAGGCAGAATCCTTCGGCGAGGGATGGTACGACGAGCCAGTCGCATGCTCCCATGAAGGCGACGATCTCCTCCCGTTGCCGGTCTCCGAATATCGTATCGATAAATAAACCGGGTACGTCGCCTAGGATTCGCTTCGTTTGTTTATTTGAAACTAAATGAACTACGAAGTCCTTCCGCTTCTGATAAAGGAATTTGACTGCTTCCGCAAGGCGATCCAATCCTTTTCTGGCGTGCCAGAACGCTACGGCGCCGATGATGACTTTGTTCCCATGCTTATGCTTGAGTAGTCGCTTTGTCGTCGGGATCAGCTTTCTGGCCTCCGCGACCATCTCCGGCACGAGACCGTGCGGGATTATGTCGACCACCTTGAAGCCGGCGATCGCCAGCTTGTCCGCCGTATATCGGCTGTTCGCTATGAATTCGCAGTCGCGGAGCATCCAATGCCGGATGAACTTCCTAGACGGCCTTCCCTCGATGGTCGTGTAGAATGCCGCCGGCATGCGCCAGAGTACGCGCGTGTCCCGGAAGTGTAGCATGTACTGCGCGCAGAATAGAGGGGATGCGGGGTAGACGTAGATGATGGCGTCGCAGATGCCGCGAAGATCCTCGTGCGCGACGATGTATGAGAGTAGTCTTGGTTGGTGACCCTCAAGCATCAGAACGTACGCGATATCTCGGGCCACGTTACGCAACGATGGTGCCTTCCCGGAGATCACCAGCACCTTCACAACCTACACCGTTGAAAAAAGAAAGAAAGGAGCATGATATGGGTTGCGTTAGGTTCGGCGCTTCTAGTACGGGATAGCCCAGCCGACGACGACCTGGATTATCTCGTCGCAAATCGCCGGGTCAAGGTCATACGTGGTTACGTAGTACTGCTTGAGGCCGTTGGCGGTCTTGGTAGCTACGGCGCCCTTCTGCCTTATGATGTGGCGCAGGAGAGCAGTAGCGAACGCTAAGTAGGTTCCCCTGAGACCGCCGGCTATTCCATATTCATCTAGGATGGGCCTGACCAAGTCCCTGACGGTTGCGACGAGGTTCAGCCCGGCCTGGGCGCGCTCGAGCGCGAGGTCGCGGACGTCGGTGAACCTGGTGCCGATGAGGGTCGGATTGAACTTCTTCTCGTACTTCTTGTACATGTCGATGCCGGTCCGATATAAAGGCATACTTGATTACACCTCCTTGTCTTTAACATGTTGAAATAAGATATATTTCACTCAGCAAACAATGAATGTAATGGCGTCGATTGGAGTGATATGAAGCATGAATATATGAACGGGGATTTGGGATGATCGTTACGGAAGAATTCGAGCTAAGTTACATAAGGCGCAAAATAATGGATTATATCATACGCGAATTGTACCAGGTACAAAATTATTGGGAGTATAGGCATCGTCAGATGATAAGCATAGGGATCGACGTGGAGTACGAGACGAAGGTATCCACGACCCCGAATTCGATAACGTGGTGCTTGAAGATAATCATTCCTGAGGAATTGATTAAGGATCTGCACGAGCGGGCGAGGCGACGGCAATTGCATCTGCCGCAACGCAGCCCGAGGATCCGGCGCCGCGAGCGGGAGGGCGAGCTGATCCTTGCTAGCGGATATAAAGAAATAGAGGCTACGGAATCAAGTAAGGGTGAGGCGGAGGAGCATGGTGAGGGAGATACGGATCTGGGTGCCGAACGAGCTTTACCAAAGACTTCAGAAGATAGAGAGGAAGTATCAGGTAACGATGCAAGACTTAATTCTTAGAACTCTTGTAAAGGTTATCGAGGAGTTCGAGGGGCGATAGGGATGAGCCTGCATGATCTGATCATGTCGTTGATCTCGGATATAACGGATCCGGCGGTGCGCCTAGACATAGCCGCGACGATAAACTTCCTTAAGGAGGTCTATCTCGCCGGCGCGGCGCCGGAGGAGGAAATCCTTAACGATCTGAGGGAGGTCTGCGAGACGGTGCTAGCTTATAAGGAGCCGGATCTCTTCGGCGAGGAACTTAAGAGACGGGCGGAGGAGCTGGCTAAGCAAATGTTCCGGGCGATAAAAATTGAGACGATGAGGCTTAGGATGCACCGGCGGCTCAGACCCCGCTTCGCCAGACCTCCTAGATGATTATCCATTTCCCGTGCTGTACGGAATAGAAGAGGAGCTTCGCCTCCTTTAGTGCGTTGAATAGCTTGTATTCGTTCTTGGTGAGGCGCCCCTTGATCTGGGTCTCCGGGGCGGCGCCCAACTCTTCAAGTTTGCTGAGTAGGGAGTCGTACAGATCCGGGTGTATTGCGATCCTCCCCTTGGCGCCGGCATGCACGATGTATCCCCGCTTCGCGACCTCGATGAAGAAATCGTCCGGATCGATGTCGGATCTGAGCACCTCCCACTCGGGGATGAGTCCTTGCTGTTTTAGCAGGACGAAGGCGTCCTCGCCCGGCGCCTGCATCGCCTTCACCTGCACGGCTAGCTGTTCTAGGCGCCGCTCAAGCGTTCTGAGTCGCTCCTCAAGGACGGGGGCGGGCTGGGGCTTCTCGGCGCCGCCGGCTTCGCCTAACCACCGCCTTATGAGTTTCTCGATGATGCGGGATGCGTTCCGGGGTCCCGCTTTCGCCTTGAACCGCTCCCACAGCTCGGCGTCTATCGAGATTGTTACGATCCGCCTGACCACGCATATATTATTCCTTATTTAATTAAATAAGGCTAACGCTAATTTACTCGGGGGCGGGATTTAGGGTGAGGGTTCGGGATGGAGATTCGGATTCCAAGGAAGGTTCAGGATCATAAGGATGTCTCCGATCCCGAGGATTTCAACTCCCGGGTCGATAACTGGAAGTACCAGGCATCGTTGAATCAGGACATCTATGCGCGGCTTCAGGAGGCGCTCGGCTATTCGGATCCGGATCTTGAATCCCTTATCGCTCAGTTAAAGAATATCGTTAGCCAGATGCGGTACTTTAAAAAGGGCGATTACTACTACGCACGCGATCACAATCTCTTTGTTGATGCCTGGAATATCCAGAAGCAGATCGATGATATCTTTACTCAGCAGGTTGCGCCGCGACTAGGGGAATGCTTCGCATGGAATGTTACGGTTAAAACGGAATATGTTTATGAAGACATGAAGCCGTATATCCACGAGGAGGTTATATGCGAGGTGACATCATGAGTTTGAACATCCTTAAGGCGCATGTCATCTGCCGGAGAATCGATGATGATAAGATTGTTTATGAGGCATACTTCGATCCTGACCTGATCGATCTTGATGAATTAATTCTGGCGATCCGGTTAGCTAAGATCCTGAAGTGCCGATGTTGTAGACGGCGGATCATCGAGCGCTACGGCGAGGGCATGCTTCGCCGAATGCGTCGCGAATATGAGAGCATCATCCGTAAGGCGATCAAAGGAAATTTGATGTGTGATCCGCCGCTTCAGGTTGCATTAAATAATCTATTCAGACCGAAGACCCCTAGGGAGAACATATCCTACTGGTGGTGTTGTTACCCGAACAAAGGTAAGTATTTCACGGAGATGCTTTCGGCTAATCCGTACACCGTCGGTAATGGTCGGAGCGCGGTCGCGTTGAATCCATACGGTCTTGATTCTCTTAGTGATCTGGACACGATTATTGATCAGCTCGGCTATCATAAAGAAGGGAGCATTGGTGTCAAGCCGTTCTCGATCGACTGGGAGCGCCTGATCGATTCGATCAAGTTCGTAACATCCTTCGTCGGGGCGTCGAACACGAAGATTCTTTCGATAATACTTCTGAATGCATCATATTACGAGGATACGACCGGCGGCTCCGCATCCACGTACTTTCCGGCGCCGCCGGGTACATGTCATGGTTCTGCGTATTCGCCGATATACATCGATGTCTGGGGGATGTCCGTAGATATCGACGTCGTGGAAGGCTACAGCTATGGTCTGACGATCCGGCTCTACAAGTAGTTTTCTTATTTTTTCGCGTTGGTACGATGATCTGAGGGCGATGTATGTTTCGATGATGTTAAGTATTATGATGATTACTATGGCGGCGATGACGGCTAGGGATAACGCTTTTATGAATTTTATCGTGAGCTTGAGGATGTAATTGATTAATTCCTCTTCGTATGTTGTCATCAAAAAAATGTTTGTGGTGGATTATTTAAAAATGTTTCGTGGGTTATTGGGGGATTCTTAGAGCGGCGCGCAGGTAGTAGCCGAGGCGTTTTGCATAGCCGATCAGCACCATGCCGATGACTATGCAATAAAGTCCTATCCACTCGTGTCCTAGGAGTAGTTCGCGTAGGCTTAGGTCGATGCCTGCGGTGACCGCGTGCTCGATGAGGAGACCTAGGCCGAATCCTAGGACGATGTAGCCCAATCTCGCGATATATCGCACGCAAAGGTGCCCGCAGTTGCGGGCGAAGTTGTCGTCGGAGAGGGCATGCAGGTATTGTCGGCGGCTCCATCCAAGGTAATAGCTGACGATCGCGATGACGGTGATTGAGATTAGCTCGCCTAGGGGGCGGGCCGCGCTCTCGTATCCCTGAACCGTGAGGAAGATGTACGCTATTAGCAACATCGCGACCAGGGCGAGGAAGGGGCTTATCGGGGGTCGCTCAAGGTCTACGCTCATGCTCTCACCTTCGTTCCGTAACCTAGTACCGCTTTGTACTCCTCATTCAGCGCGCGGTACTTCTTTTTCGTCTCCTTTTCCTTGAATGACGCTTTCATGTAGTCATGCAATTTCCTAACCGGGTTCGGATTACTCATGTTCTCCTCCCAGGTTCTCAGGATTCGTTTATTCCATAGGACCATCGCTTCATATTTGATCGCGCCCACGTACCAGCAGTTGACGCCGGGGTCGATTGCCGGTATGTCATGTATCGTTTTGTACGGTTGATCGAGTGTGGTCTCTACGAGCCGCCATCCTAGAACATTCGTTACTATCCACGCATGGTAACCTAGGAACGTTGCATTCTTGTACACCTTGCCGAAGGCGACGAAATACGGTACCTTCAGCAATTCAAGACCGGCTGCGGTTAGGATGCTGGAGTCCTCGCAGTCCCCCATCTCCAGCCAGGCGGTTTCCGATGATTTCTGCCAGTAATCCCAATCGTTGCGATAACACTTTTTGCAACCCCAGATGAAGTTCTTGAATGCTTGATAGTAGTGAAAATCGGTGGGGTTGCCGAAGCGATCCAACGGGTATTTAATTTTGACGATGACTTTGTTGATTGCATCCAGCGGGGTTTTGCAGTTCTTGAAGAATTGCTTTACCTCGAAGGCATATTCGTCGATTAATTCCGGCAGAAGCATCAGCTGATCGCGGAAGCGCTTTGTGGTGATCAGCAATAGTTCCGGATCAAGCTCTTTCATTTTATACTCTTTCCACATGTAAAGCCCCGTGCGGATATCGCGATGGGGCGTTATTTGTTTTTATTGATGCTGGTTATTTAAAAAACCGTAAATACGGGGTTTTTGCGGGCGTTACGTATATAAATTGTCATATATTATGCGTATATGGTGCGATAATGAGTTTGATGACGGAGTACGAGGAGATGAAGCCGAAGCTACGGCGGTTGTTGCGACAAGCGATCATGTCGCGGATCGATGATCTTGTGGAGGCGATAGTTACGGAGATCTCGGTATATATCGATGATGAGAGGGAGTTCCTTGATGAGTACGAGGATATCAGGGATTTAATTGGGTGCGCGGTCGAGGCGGTCTTCGATGAGGAGACGGGGTACGGGGGCGCCCTCATGGAGCGCATCTCTGATATTCTGTACGAGGCGGCGGATGAGGCGGTTCGGCTCGCGTTCGAATCCTAATCATTTTCTTTAATTGATGATAGGCGTAAGTACAAGTATTCTGTACGATTATACGGGGTTGCGGGATGGTTGACTGGAATATGGTTCGCGAGGAGTTGATCAAGGAGTTGCATAAGGTCGTGCCGAGGATGGCGGAGAAGCTTGTCGGGGCGTTGCAGAAGCATATAACGAGACTTAAGGAGTTCGATAAGGAGTTGCTTGATATGATGGGGGATGTTTTTGATGACAATGAATACTTCATCATGGCGGTGCGGGATTTCATGGACGATGAATATGATGAGTATCTCGAGGCGCTCGAGGATATCGCGGTGATAGTGGAGCAGGCCGGCAAGAAGGCGCTAAAACGCGTGATTAAAGCGATGAAAGAAGGAAGGGGCTAGGGACTAGTCCTCCCTTATCAGGTTTTTGAGTTCGCGCAGATAGCGCTCAAGTGGTTCCTTTAAATCCTCAAGTCCCTCGGCTAAGGCCTTCGCTTCTTTTGCGATCTGTATCTGTAAGAATTCAAAGCTTCGTAACCGCTGAGCATCCGTACCATATAACTCTTTATATGCCTCGTACACTAGCCGGATGAAGTATCGTACCCTATCCATCGTGGGTTTATCTTGTGTGCTAGGTTTATATACCTTCTATATAGGATCGTATGATATTATGCACATAAATGAGTATCAGAAGGAGGGGCTTCATCACCGCTCGGAGCGGGGAGTCTCATCATGCTTCAAGAAGATGAAGGAATTAGATGCGAAAAAGATAATGCTTAGATTAGGCGTAAGCAAGAACTTTGAAAACGACGTCCTTCACGGCGCTCGTTAGACGAGCTAGCTTCTTTCCATCAAGGGTTTTCGCCCATTCCTTCGCCATGTTTATTATTTGTTCGCGCTCCTCGCGGTTGATCGCCTTGAGCCTTTCCTGTATTTGCTCTAGTGGGTAGTCGAAGTTCACGATAGCTTCCTCGATTACATCGTCCTCGTTACCCTTGTGCATTATCGTTAATCTGAAGTTCATGTATCCCATGAGAAGCTTCATTATGTACCAGATTCTTCGGTCGAACTCGTACTCCTTAGCCTTGAAGGCTACTATCGCCTCCGCAAGTAGTTTGTGCGGGGGTATATTCCTCTCCTTGGCGAGCCTCTTTACCTCGTTAGCTAGCTTAACCGGCACCTTTATCGTGGTCCACTCGGTTATCTTTCCCATCCCCATATCCCCCGTATATACGGTAGAAATAAAGGGTATTTAAGCGTTTCGATTCTTAAAAAATGTAAACTCACATCAACCCCCTTACTAGGTGCCGTGCTTTCTCGGCCAGCTGGCGGGCTTGCTCGTTATCGCCTCTCAGAACGGCGTCGATTAGGGTTAGAAGCTCGGTTGTTACGCATGAATAGATCCTGACCTTGGCGCCGTACTTTCTTGCTAGCCTTGCTATCGCCAGCGCGGTCGCCTTCCTTCGGCACTCTATGGTGCTCTTCTGGATGAATACACCATCATTGCTGAGCTTCCGGATGCGGTTAACGTTCTGATAGAATTCCTTACTGACCTTCTTCTTAAAATCGTAAACAACTACATATAGACCTGACCCGGTTATGCCTTCAACCTCCTCCCAGATCTTTTCGGCGAGGCTCTTCCTGCCCATCTTAATCCCCGTATATACGGTAAAAATGAAGGATATTTAAGCTTTTCGCTTGAGCGGGATGTAGGGGGCGTATTTTCGTAGAAATGCGTTCAGCTCGCGGATGAAAACGGGTTTTGTATAGATGCCGGGTTTGCCGACTAGGCCGCCGGCGCAAGGCCGTAAAAATTTGATGCGTTTTCGTACGGGCATCCACATCGAGGTGTCGATCGAATTACAGTACGAGAAGATGCGCGGTACGGTTCGCAGGTCGGGTCCGAATGCATGCAGGTACGGTTGCGAGCCAAGAAGCGTTCTGATGAATCGTACGCTGCGTAACACGAGATAAGGCTCGGCGATGCAAACCGACCCTACGGCGTAGACATCATGCCCGCCTATCTCGGAGTATAATAATTCCAAGAAGCGGGCATAGAGATCGAGCGCCTTCGGGTATCCTTGGATCGCGATCATGAGCTTCGCGTTCCGGATCTTATCATACATCTGAATCGCGTTCTTGACGGATTGCTCTACACAATACAACCATCGTTGCTGGGGGAATAGATCGCACGGTAGATCTAATGATACGATGAAATCGTCCTCATCAAGATAGCGATCGAGGCGAGGATATTCGGCCTTATAAACACGCGGATAGTCGTGTTGAAGCTTCGTTAGGAATTGTTGCGCTCCGGAGTCTAGGATGATATGCATCCCGTATCTCTTTGCCTCAAGAAGCATCTTGAGATTAAATTTGTGTCCTTGCCAAAGCCTGCCGGCGGAGATGAGAACGTGGCGCACGCCCGCCTCGGCGAGGATGCGGAGATTCCATGAGTTCGAGGCGGAAAGGTAGATTATCATACGATCATCCTTTGCAACCACTCCTGTATCTCGTCTATTCTCTCGATTATTCTAAGAGCAATCCCGGGAAGGCGGATGATTGTGTAGGCCCGCCGGCTCTTGCCGGGTTTGAGAACGGGAATGATGTATCCTTCCCGCTTCATCCAGGCGATGATGTTGTACGCGTGCCTCTCGGTTATCTTCAGGAACTTGGCTACGTCTCTGACGGTGAACTCCGTATTTAGAAATCGCAGGGCGATCAGGGAGGCCGCGTAATAGAATCTTCGTCCTTTGCGCTCGCCGGGGATCAGCTCGGATGACGGCACATCATTCACCTGTAACATTCATATAATGATGAATTTTTATTCTTTCGTGATGGTTCGTAAGATCTTTCGGCCTTGGGGGGTTAAGGTTCAGTATCTGAACATCCGACTGCTTCAGCTCGCGTTGCTAGTCTTAAGGCCCTACGGTAGAACCTCACTACAGTATCATAAACATAGATTTGAAATCCTGATCCGTGTCCGAGGTCGGGGTAAACGCCTTATCGTCGCGCCGCCGTTCTGTATCCATCGATGCTCTGGACCTGCGGTTTATTTCGAGGTTGCGCTCGGATGGTTTGATGAGAATGATATCGTCCGTCTACAGGATGATTATGGTAGGGTCTCCAAAAAATGAGATGTTACTCAAGTAACATGTAGTCCTAGGTCGCGACCTAGGTTGCGAAGAATTCGAGGAAGCTGTTTCTCGGCCTCCTCGAGGTCTTTGTGGGTATCGATCGATAACCACTCCGCATCCTCGTAGATGATGCATCGTAGCAGTCTCTTCGTTGCTAAAGCCGGGAATACGTCGCGCTCGAGCGAGCCTCGTTCGGGCAGGTACTTGATGATGCCGTACCGCATCGCGTAGATGCCTGCATTAATCCAGATACCATCGATCACCGGCTTCTCGATGAAGTCCGTTACGTAGTTATCGTCGCTGATGGAAAGAACTCCGTACGGGCATCTTAGGGCGACGGCTGCGATGCAACATAACCCGTCCGCGAGCGCCTTGCCGAGGCGACGGAGGTCGAGGTCGGTTAGTACATCGGCGTTAAGAACATAGAAGTGATCCTCGTGCTTGAGTTCGTATTCATATAACTCTAGAGCTCGGCGGAGTGCGCCGGCGGTGCCTCGCGGGTCTCCTTCGTTTGAATAGACGATAGAGATGCCGTAGCGCTCGCCGGTGCCGAACTCCTTGATAATTTTCAGAGCTAGCCATGATATGCAGATGATGATCTTGTCGATGCCGTAGTGTTTGAGATAATTAATTATGTAATGAAGGATCGGCTTGCCGGCGATTCGAAGGAGGGGTTTTGGCGTTTGCAAAGTAAGGGGTCGCAGACGTTTTCCGTAACCGCCGGCAAGGATAACCGCATAAGGCATGAACTAGTTCACCCCGCATTGTATGTATTGGTTCGCAAGCCTTACCGCCTCGTCGTAGGTGTTGGCGATATCGACTAGATCGCCGTTCTCGTCGAAGATGAGATAGGCATGCGTTCGCATGAAGATCACCTTAATTATGAAGAATGAGCCGACCCTGCCCAAGAGGCGTGGTGAGGAGACTAGGTTGTTGGTTAGCTTCTGTGCGATCCGGAGAAGGCGTAGGATTCTTCGCGCCTCCATGATGATGACCCCGTATTACATTATATGCGTGCCTTATTTATGCGTATTCTACGCTTATAACATACGATAAGGTATGAATGCACGATGAGCGGCCTTCGCACCCGCCCGAGCGGCCTCGCCCACCGGTACCTGAGCAACAGGGTTTGCTGGGAGAAGATGCGGTAGATGTGGCAGGCGACCACATGGAAGTATTTCGTTAGCGACGGCCAGATTCGGGGAAGCAGAAGATAGAGATTGTTCGTGTGGGGGGGATAGTAGAAGTCCATGCCGCGTATGATCGCGCCCTGGCGAACGACCCGCCAGATCTCGAACATCGCCCGCTCCGAGTAGAATGAAAAGATCTTCAGCGGGGATTTGGTCTCGGCGATGTCGTATTCTTCGCCCCGGCGGTCGGTGCGGGCGTACGGAACGAACGGCGGGTCGTAAACGATAACGTCCACGCTCTCGTCGCGGAGGGGGAGATGCATGATGTCGGCGAGGAAATGCGTCCACCGGGTTCGCCGTATGTCGGAGGCGATGTATTGGTAATGGTTGTCCGAGCCTATCCAGGGCGCGAACTGGTAGTTCTCATCCCCGCAGGTCGGGTCGTAGATTACCTTCGCTCGAGGAAAATAGAATTTCAATAAGGTTTGGATAACTTCATGGATCTGGATGTCGTTACCTACGATGCATGAGACGGGCGGGATTATCTGACCGTCGAGGGTGCGCTCTCCCCGCGACCCGAGATCCCCTTTCATCCTCTCCCCTATTTTATTTATTTAAATAAAATTTTAAGTTAACTCGTAAACATGGGGGGCTATGAGCTTGATCAGCTTCGATTCCATGAAGATCCTGATCCACTTCTTGATTGTTCGCGGGTCTGAGCCTCGGATCGATGATATCGCCTCGCGGAGTTCGTCGTAGGAAATTTGTTGAACAGGATATCCATGTTTGCGTAGTATATAATCTTTGACTTGGCGGTACACAATAAATACCTTAGGTACAGGATTGACTTGGTTTATAATTAAGTCTGCGGATTTTGTGTGTTTTTGCGTGTGCAAGGAAACCCAGTATGTGAGCGCCTGCGTCACCTCCCAGCTCAGAAGACCCTTACGGAATTCGCCATACTTCCTAGCAATAAGTTCGCGCAATGCCCTGTCTAATGAACGCGGAATTAGCACATGAAGATGCGCCATTTCCGTAAATTGAAGCTTAATTTTGTTACCTTCTTTCAGTATGACTAACCGACTGGTATTTCTCATATATCATTTCACCAATACACATACTATTTGTTCAGATCTTTGTAGATTTTTAATATATACTGTTCATTCGAACAAAGAAGATATCATATATATCATACATACTGCACGCATCAAATTTATTACCATGCGTTTTTCTGCCCCCGTCTCTCGCCCCGTCGCGCGCACACAAAGGCGCACAAATTTCATATTTATCTCGCGTCACGATACGCGCATGTTATTGTTCACATACATGCAACATATTCTATTTGCATTACTATCTATTATTGTTTTAAACATTACTACAATATGAATGATAACACTCACAGCATGGGTTTGTACATTTCTCTCCCCTCTTTTCTCCCGTATTTACGGGCTGTTTTCGGCTCCTCCCGGCCCTCTCCCGGCCCCCCCGCCTTTTTACCCCGTATATACGGGGCTATATGCGTTCCCATAGGGCATGGCG
>Ga0180300_10000395_pt1 | contig 18941 bp, 17 predicted proteins | sample GuaBasSediGuay15_FD_121798 | JGI IMG/M metagenome (GOLD analysis project Ga0180300, IMG submission 121798) | Subseafloor sediment microbial communities from Guaymas Basin, Gulf of California, Mexico - Guay15, Core 4569-2, 21-24 cm | ecosystem: Environmental > Aquatic > Marine > Hydrothermal... | reverse complement strand
GGAGGGGAGATGATCTAATCCTGAGGGTTCCGGTTGGGACACGGATCTCTATCAATAACTCCCTCGTTGGAGAGATATCGGATGGCGAGAGGATCGTGGCGGCCCGGGGTGGCAGGGGAGGAAGAGGTAATATGGCCTTCCGCTCGGCTACCAATCGCTTACCGGATTATGCGGAGCCGGGAAGACCCGGTGAAACCAGGGTGGTTGAGCTCTCCTTCGAACCAAAAGTCGATGTTATTATTATCGGGAAGACCAATGCAGGTAAATCAGCAGTGCTTCGTGCCCTGACCGGAGCCCATCCCAAGGTTTCCCCACACGCCTATACGACCCGAACAATTAGTCTGGGAACCCTTGCTGATGAACGCCACCGAGTCGTGATTGGGGAGATTCCCGCTCGCAATATCGGGGCCTATTACTCCTACTTGAAAAGGGCAAAATTGGTGATAATATTACTCGATGCGAGCAGCAGTTTTGAGAAGGATTATCACGAGCTTCGCAGTATCTGTGGGGATAAAGATCATATCGTTGTCTTCAACAAGATCGATATGATCGGCGGATCAGGTCCGAGCGTATCAGGTGAGGAGTGCTGGTATGTCTCGGCCAAGACCGGCTTGGGAATTCAGGCATTGAAAGGGAGGATCCTCGAAGTCGATGCGGCGTAGGGATTATCGATCGCTTCTTTTGAAGTGGTTCCACTCTAACTCGATCGAGAGGAGGGAGGAGGCATTCCAGAAGCTATCGCTCTTACCGGAAAGGGATCGGATCGATCTTCTATTCTCCCTGCTGGAGGATCCCAGCTGGTATCTGAGGGAGCGGGCCGCCCAGAGGATAGCAACCTATGGAGAAAGGGTGATCGATCGTTTGATGGATCTGCTTAAGGGCGGGGTCTGGTTCACCCGGGCTGCCGCCGCTCTCGCCCTCGGTGAGTTGGGCCTTGAAAGATCGCTACCGGTATTAACCGAACTCCTCAAGAAGGATCGGAATCGGACGGTTATTAAGGAGGTGACCAGGGCGATCGGCCGGATCCTGATCAAGAATCATCGAGATCTGAGTTATCTCGATCAGTTTGAGATCAGGGAAGAGTTCGTTAGAAGATTGAATGAGTATGGACGCGACCTCAGGGCCGGTCTCGGTCTACGATCGGATTGAATATATCGATCTCCTCTCCATTCCCAATATCACCGAGAAGGAGATCGCCACCCTTCTGAACCATTTCGATCATCCCCGCCGGATCTTTAGCACCACTACTAATGAACTCATCCAGCTGGGGATCTCAAAACGACTTGCCCAGGCCGTCGTCGGCTATCGACGAAGCGATGAACTCAAGCGACGGATTGAGGCGGTTGAAAAGAGGGGTGTAAGGGTGATACTCAGAGGGGATGATGAGTATCCGGATTGGCTCTGTGAGTGGACCTTCCCACCTCCGATCCTATTCCTGTGGGGAAGAATCGTTCCGGAGGATAAGGATTCAATCGGGATTGTCGGGACAAGGCGGGCAACCGGTTACGGCAGAGCGGTGGCTGAACTATTTGCAACTGAATTGGCCCGCGCCGGTCTTACGATCGTCTCCGGTCTTGCCCGTGGAATCGATAGTGTTGCTCATAAGGCGGCGCTGAAAGCGGGTGGTAGAACGATTGCCTTTTTGGGCTGCGGTATCGACATCTATTATCCGAGAGAGAATCGGAGACTTTATCAAGAGATTGCTCAAACTGGTGCGGTGATATCAGAGTTTCCACTTGGTGCACCCCCCTGGAAGAAAAATTTTATCAAACGCAATCGTCTGATTCCCGCCTTTTCTCGAGCATTGCTGGCCGTTGAGGCGCCGGAGAAGAGCGGGGTGCTCAATACGGTGAAGTGGGCGGTGGAGATGGGGAAGGATGTGATGGTAGTTCCCGGTAGTATCCTCTCACCAAGGTCGACCGGGACAAACCGACTACTCAAGGATGGGGCGATCCCGGTGACAGAACCGAGGGATGTGCTGGAATACCTCAGGATTCCCACCCTTCGGGAGAGATTGGAAGAGGTGGAACTTACTGAAGAGGAGGAGAGGCTTCTGGAGTTTATTGGTGGTGAACCGATCCATATCGATGAGCTTTCATTTACAATAGGCCTCTCACCAGCCCAGCTCTCACCCCTCCTCCTTTCCCTTGAGATGAAAAAGATGATAAAACAGCTGCCAGGCGGTTGCTACATCCGGTCCTTTCGCCAATTATGCCAGTGAGAATGGCATAAATCGCCATTTTATGCCAATAGCATTGGCATAATTCTCCTTTTTACGCCGATTGTGTTGGCGTATTGACAGAAATACATAAGAGGTGTAAAATATTATATGAGTCTGGAAAGGCTGGGACGACAGAACCCTTGGTGGGAGAATGCGGAGTTGATTAATAATGACCCCCATATTGTTGCTCGGGATCAGTCTCCGCTTAAGTGGTCTCCGGAAATTCGGTTAAAGATTAAAACTGAGGCAGATTTAATTTATGCTCTTCGAGGACCAAGGCAAGTGGGTAAGACAACTTTGCTGAAAAGTCTTATCCGTAACCTCCTACGGAAGAAGATAAATCCCCGAAGGATTATCTATATTGACTGTGAACGCCTGGGTTCGCTGAACTATCTGGAGCTGTCCGAGGTGATTGAAGGGTATCTGAACTGGATTCGAACATCAGAATCCTCACGACTTTATCTCTTTATCGATGAGATAAATTTTATTAAGGATTGGGCGATTGGTATCAAAATCTTGGCTGATGCCGGGTCTTTGAGAAATGTTTTTCTCATCGTTACTGGCTCTCACGCCATAGATATTAAGCGAGGGATGGAGAGACTCCCAGGCCGCCGTGGCAAGGAGGGCAGTTTAGACCTTCTACTTCTTCCCATGTCCTTTAGAGAATATCTATCCGCACTTGCTCCAGAAATCGAAGCTAAACTGCCCCAATTCGAGACGGCCTCTCTTGAGGAGGTAGCAAAAATTAGAGAGGCGCTTATTTATAGTAGTCATCTTTATCCTCTCTTTGATAATTATCTCCGCAGCGGAGGATTTCCAATTTCAGCTTCCGAGGTTTCAGTGCACGGGTCGATTCCAATGTATGTCTTCAATATCTACAAAGACGCAATTATCAGCGATCTTCAACACATGGGTAGAAAGGAGACTCTCTTCCGGGATCTTCTTTCATGGATATTCAATCAAAGGGAAAACCCTTTCGACTGGACCACTGCCGCGCGCGAGAGCGGTATCGGAAAACATGATACTGCAAGGGATTATCTGGAAGACGCTGAATCGGCATTTGCCTGGTTTATTATCTATCGAAGCCGAAATATCAGCAGATTTGTAAGATCCCTCCGGTCACCCAAGAAATTGGTCTTTATGGATCCTTTCATTTTCCATTCCCTCAGAACTTGGAGTTTGGGATATTCCAATCCCTGGGAGGCGACTATTCAATTCCTTCAGGATCCCTACAATCTTGGCTATCTGGTAGAAAGTGTTGTCGGTTCACACCTGAAACGAAGATTTTCTAATCTTGCCTATTGGCGGAACAAACTTGAGATTGATTTTCTTGTCTTTCGAGAGGGGGGAAAAGTCCTTCCGATAGAAGTAAAATATCAGACCCGGGTTGGTCCTCGTAACCAGAGGGCGATCCACTCAACATTGAAATCCGGGATAATATTAACCCGTAATTTCACTGCTTTTGACGATCAAGTAATATCGGTGCCGACTCCGATCTTTCTCTCCCTACTCGAGTGAACGGATCTTGATGATCTTTCCGCGCCTGTGGTGAATTCGTAAGGGTATACTCCGGACAGATCAACCGATTTGAACTTGTCCCGACCTTCTTCTCAGTTATAATAAATACGATGATTGCAATCCTTCTCATTCTGGGTCAATCGATCCTGGGGGAAGCGAGGGATTATAGTTTTATTCAGCAACTATTTGAAGAGAGATCTTACTCCTTAGTAGTTACCGAGATTGCCAATTTCCGGAGTCGCTACCCACAATCGAAATTTAATGATGATCTCAACTTCTTAGAGGCGGAGTCCTTCTTCCGGCTGAAAGAGTATGATGAAGCACTCAGGCTCTTCATGCGCTATCTAAAGTTTGGGGAGAATCAGGACCTAAAGGATGATGCCCATCTCAGAGTGATCCAGTCTCATTTTGCAATGAAGAATGATGAGGAGGTTATCGGCTGGGCAAATAGGTTTCCTAAGGAAAGCCCAAGATATCCTGAGGCGATCTATCTTATGGGGGAAGCCCAATACCGTCTCCACCGCTATCTCGATGCCACCAAGAGTTACAATAGACTCCTCAGTCTTCCTCTGAGCGAAGATCTTGCCCCAAAGGTCTTCTATTCCTTAGCCCATGCCAACTTTCGCCTCAAGCGATACGAGAAGGCGATTGAGGTATCCGATCGGCTGATCGATGAATTTCCCGATCACGATCTTGCTCGGGAGGTCGCTTTTCTTAAGGCTCGGGCCCTGATCCAGCTGGGTAGGAAGGAGGAGGCATTTGAGTATCTGGAGTTTATTTCGGAACAGAATGAGGAGATCGCCTTTATGGCCAAAATCATCGCCGGTGATTTGGCCCTTGAGGCCGCTGATTATCCCACCGCAAGAAGGTTCTACCAGCGGGCACTTCGATACTATCCCCAATCACCGGATCGGGATCGTGCCTATCTGGGTTTGGGTAGGGTTGCCCTTAAAGAGAAAAGATTTGAGGCGGCAATCAAATATTTCCGGATCGTGATCGATAGTTTTCCCCACTCCCTCCTCAAGGGCCAGGCCGAGCACGAGCTCGGCCTGGCCTACCTCGGTTTGGGAAAGTTTGCCTTTGCTCGGGGCTATCTTAGGAAGTCCAGGGATTACTATCATCTTGGCCTCAGTTTCTTCCAGGAAGGCGATTATCCCAATGCGATTAAATATCTTACTCTGGCCCCTTCAAGCGAAAAGGTTGAACGGCTGCTTGGAGCGGCCTATTACCGGCAGGGTGAATATGAGTTGGGGATCGAACATTTCCGTAAGGCTAAGGCTTCCAAGGAAGTGGCCCGAGGGTACCTGGCGCTTAAAAAACCTCAGGCGGCAATCGATGCCCTGGCTGAAGCAAAGGATTACGATGGTGTCCTTTATCGGGCAGAGATTAGATATCAGATCGGTGACTATGAAGGGGCCCTCTCCGATTATCTTAAGGCCCTATCATTAAAGGATCGTCCGGAGCCTGCCTATGGAGCAGGCTGGGCTCTATATCGGCTCAATGATTACGATGGCGCAGTGAGATATTTTCAGATTGTTACCGGCCGTTTTCCTCAATCACCCCTCGCCGATGATGCCTGGCTTACCATTGGTGATATCTACCTTTCCCAGAAGAGATATTCTGACGCCCTTCTCGCCTACCAGGGGGTGAGCAAAACTTCCACTTGCTATCAGACCGCACTGTTCCGGATTGGCCTTACCTATCTTCGACAGAACAACTATACGAAAGCGATCGATTATTTTGCACGAATCAAATCGGATGAGGCCAGATATATGACTGGCTACAGCTATTTCCAGCTCGGAAAATACCAGAGTGCCCTTGGTGTTCTTGCCAGGATTTCTGACACCAGCCGCTACTTCTTCCCCGCCCTCCAGATGATCGGAGACTGTTACTTCAATTCTGGCGATGATGAATCGGCGCTCCAATCCTATCTCCGTCTCTATCGGGATCAGGATTCACTCCCTTATCTCATCTCGGCCCTGGATGGATTAAAATGGGTCTATGAGCGGCGGGGGGACAGGAAGGGTTATCTTTCACTGCTCGACTCTCTGGCAGGGAGGGAATCGAGGCCGATCGTCCTTGCGGAACTACACCTCAGACTTGCCCGGGGATTGATTGGCACCGATCGGAAATTGGCCCACCGTCATCTCAATTTTGTGATCGAGAATTCCACATCCGACCAACACCGTGGTGAGGCATTGCTTCTGCTAACCGATGACCTCTTAAAGAAAGGAGATTTCGACTCCGCCCTCACCACGGCCAGGAGATTGAATCGGATTCCCGGTTATCGCGAACAAGGACTGATTCTTCTGCTTAAAGGCCTGTCGGCTACCAAGAAGTATCGGCAGATGATTTCAGTGGCCGAAGGTCTAAAAGACCAATCGCTCCGTTATTATTACCTTGGTATCGCCTGGAAAAACCTGGGCCGGATCGATCTCGCCATCAGGAACCTCAGGAAGATGCTCGATTCACAACCAGAGGGGGGTATCGCCGGGTTGGCCTACTGGGAGTTGGCCCGGATCAAGATGGCTCAGAAGAGCTATTCCGAGGCGGAAGGGCTACTCCGGAATGCGATAAAGTTCTCTCCGGACAGTATTGCTGGCCGGGCCCAATTTTCTCTTGGTGATGTCATGAGAAAGGTTGGAAAATTGCGGGATGCGATCGTTGAGTACCGGAGGATCGAGTATCTTTTTCCACAGATGGAGCAACTCATCAGCAAGGCCTATCTGAGAATTGGTGAATGCTACGAGTCCTTGGGCGAAAAGGAGAAGGCAATCCAGAGCTATCGCTATCTCAAGGAGAGGTATCCCGAATCCCAATGGGCAGCAATTGCCGATGAGCGTCTTGCTAAGTTTAACCCTTAGCCTTTTCGGTCAGCTTCGACTAAGGGATGTGGTCATCTATGGCCTGCTCAGGGGAGAAGTGAGCCATGAGCGATCCAGCTTCTTCCCCTACCAATCCCGATACGAGACCAGTGAATTTCTCGACTTCGGCAGTGGCCGCGATCTGGAAAAGAAAACTGTCCAATTTGAGAATCCGCCACTGATTCGTATTGGAACCAAGCTGGGCACTGCTCCATCGGGTGGAATCACTGGCGAGGTTCAATCTTCACCATCGGTATACTTTAATTACTACCGAACTCGGAATCCGGTTCATTATGATCGGACCTCACTTAGGATTTATGAGAGCGGGTATGGATGCGTCTCATTTGAACATGAATACCTCTCTCGCCATTTCACTTATCTTTCTGGTAGATTCAAGTTCGGCCGTTTCGCCATCCGTGCCTCCCAGTGCTGGTTTGGTGAGGAACAACAGTTTATCCTTTCTCCCACCATTCGATACGATTACCGGGATCTCACCGCTATTGGTCGCATCGATCTGACCACCCCCTTCTTTGCTCATCTCAGGTTTTCATATCATCTTCGTCCCCTCACTATCGGTCTGAGTTGGAATAATCCTCTGCTTTTCAGCCCGGAGGTTCTGTTATCCATCCCACCGGTTGACCTTTACCTCCGCTCGGGGGTGAAACCTTGGTATTTAGATGATCTCTATCGGTGTGATCATTACCTCAAGACAATTTCATCCCGTAGGGAACGGCTCCGTCTCGATATTGGATGCCAGTTTAAATTGCTCCGGTTCGGCTATAGCTATTACGATTCGCTGCCGATAATTACTACTCATGATTCACTGCTCATGAGGAAGATTGGTTTTGGTTATGGGGAGGTGATGGGAAGAGTTCGTGAATTCTGGCTTAAGGGAAGGGTTGAACTTCGCAACGACCTCCGGGATCGGAATTGGGTGGAGTGGGAATGTGGTTATCACTACCATCTCCACCCATGGGAGATACAACCGGAGCTTATGTTTTACTGTCGGGATCGGTTATCTTATCGATTTGATCTCAAGTTTGGATTAAAGGTCTTCGAGCTCATAGATATCCACCTGGGGATAATAAATCTCTTCGATACCGAGTATATCGAGCCCTTAGGACACCTGGCTCCGGAAAGGGAAATTTTCCTTCAGATTGGAGCAACATTTTAGGAGGTGAGTGTGTCGTTGTTCGATATTGCCGTTCGTGGCGGGATGATGATGGTCCCGATCGGGATCTGTAGTCTTATCGCTATCGCCATAATCATCGATCGGCTCGGTTTCCTTGGTCGGATCGAGAAACAGATGATCGATCCCAGATCGATTGGGAATCGTGACGATCTGGTCCGCTTGATCGCATCTTCTCCACCCTTTGTCTCGGTTTTGAAGGCTGCCTATGATCACCATGATCGGGAAGCGATAGCTATTGCCTTAAAGGAAGAGTTGGCTAAAATTGAGAAGAGGATTCCCACCTTGGCGACGATTGCCGGTATCGCGCCTCTGTTTGGGTTCCTTGGAACGGTTACCGGGATGATAAGGGCGTTCATGACGATCCAGCGTCTGGCCGGGAATGTGGATGCCAGCGTCCTGGCCGGTGGTATCTGGGAGGCACTGGTGACAACCGCCTTTGGTTTGGGAGTCGGCATCTTGGCACATATATTCTATAATTACCTGGTGGGAAGGGTGAATCGGATTGCCACCCGGATGGAGCGGATTGGTTTTGAGCTGGCGCAACGGATGGGGGATCTGAGATGAGGCTGGAATCCCGATTAAAGCCGATCGCAACGTTTCAATTCATCTCCTTAGCCGATATCATCCTCATCCTAATCATCTTCTTCCTCCTTGCTTCCACCTTCATCATCCAGCCCGGCATCCGTGTAAAACTCCCCAAGGCACTCTCTCCGGAGCGGGAGGGGGAGAAGAATATCCTAATCACCATCACCCGTGACGGATCGCTCTATCTCAATCAACGGCCCACCGACTGGGAACGGTTTCCTGCCCAGCTCTATCGGGAGATACTGAAGCGGCCGAATCCGATGATCATCCTCTATGCCGATGCCGATATCCCCCTTCAGCTCGCGGTGAAGGCACTCGACATTGCTCGTGGTGCCGGAGGAAAGAGGTTGCTGATTGCTACCCGGACCGGTGAGTGATGCGTAGCTATTTCTATTCATTTCTCATCCACCTGTTGATTCTGGCTGTCACCTTGGGGATAAGATTCCCCTTGACCAAGACGGAGCCGGTTTCACTTCGGGTCCTGGTCGGTCGTCCCCCCTCAGGGATGCCCTCACTACCCAAGCCGGCTGGGAGGGGAACTCGTATAGAAGCGGTCCCGATACCGATTCAGAAAAGAGTTTTGATCCGCTCGAGTGAGGGGACCGGGCCCACACTCGACCTCCCATCCTATGAGATCGGATGGGGGGAGAAGCAATTTCTCACCTCATTTGGCGATATTGATATTCCCGGTGGGGAGGGTGGTGGGCGCCCTTGGTATATTGAAGGCACCGCTTCGGGGAGGAGGGTGATTAAGGAGGTAATACCTCAATACCCCCCCGGTTATCAGAAGGAGGCAAAAATTCGACTCTCATTCGAAGTCACCCCAGAAGGTCTCGTCCAGAGGATTGTGGTGGTCCAGAAAGGAGATCCGATTTTGGAGCGGATTGCGGTTGAAGCCTTCGCTCAGTGGCGGTTCGAGCCGATCCCGGATTCGGTGATTCAGGATGGGGAGATAACCTTCATCTTCAAGTTGAAATGATACTAATAGTATCCTTTCTCATGGTCTACCCCTTCTCATTCGGTGAGGCCGGGGTTGCAACCGAGTCTCCATTCGGTCCCTATTATAATCCGGCCAATCGGCCCAAGATCGATTACTATTCGATAACCCTCTCGACTTCTCGAATCGGTGGGATCGAATATCTGGGACTGGATCGTAGCTTCCAGGATTTCACGGTTGGAATCGCCACATCCGATTCGGTCTGGGAGAGAAAAAGCTGGCTCTCCTTCGCCGGTCGACTGGGGAGATTTGATTTTGGTTTTGGTGGTGGTCTCGACCATCAGATTCAGCCCACCCTATCCAGTGGTGTAATGGTGGATCTTAATCGGTTGGCCTTGGGGGCAAGCTATCGGTATGGTGATATCAAATCGATTCAGGGCGGTCTCAGTCTCGAGATAGGGAGAATCCTGGTTGGACTGGAGGGGGAACGGCTGATTGCCGAAGACTCTACCAGAAATTATCTCCATCTGGGGATTGGCTATGAACTTAGCGAGGCGGTCCAGGCCCAAATTGGATATCATCGAGGGATGAGCTTTGGACTTTCTTCTGCAATTGGCCCGCTCCTATTCTTCTTTGGAGTTGATCGGTTCACGATCGAAGATTTTCGGATCCACTTTGGGATTTATTCCATTATCCGGGAGAAGGTGATTAAGAAGACAATTACCAAGATCAGGGTAAAGAAGGTGCCGGTAGAAAAGAAGGTATATGTTCCCACTAAACCCAAGAAGAAGGCGGTTCCCAAGAAGAAAAAGACTCCGTCTAAGGCCGATCTCAAATACTGCGACGAGCACTATCGGAAGGGGATCGAATATTACAATCAGGATAAGCTCCAGGAAGCGATTCGGGAGTGGGAGAAGGTCCAGGCCCTATGTCCCGGTTATCTCCTGGTTGAGGAGTATCTGGATAAAGCCAAGAAGAAGCTGAAACTGCTTAAAGGTATTGAATGAAGATTATAATGCAAGCGCTACTCGACTTTAAGAGTATCGGTGAGGCGATCGACTATGCCCTGGAAAACGGCTTTGATGGAGTCGAGATCGGCCTCAGCAACCCCTATTTTTATAAGGAGTTCATTGAGAGGGGGATCGATTCCCCAGTCCCGATTCTCATCCACTCGATCGATGGTTTCGATCTTTCGACCCCAATTGTCGAAGTCAGGGAGGCTGGTTGGCAATGGCTCCAACGGATGGTAGAACGGGCGCAGAGCTATGGGGTTAGGGTTTATACCATCCATCTTGGTACCGGTATCCCTTTCGCCTATACCGGTAGGAAAATTTTTCTTCAGGAAGAATTTCCCGCTTTCTTCTCTAAACCACTGGAAGAGATGATTTCCCAACTCTCTCGCTATTCGATCATCGCCGTTGAAAATGTCGGTATCTTCCGTTTTGGTTTTGTTCGTGAATTGATCCAAAGATATCTGAGTGAGGGCCTCAAGTTAACCTGGGATATCGGCCATACCTTTCTTCTGAAAGATGGCCGTGAGGAGGAATCTTTCTTTCTGAAAAACAGGGAGTCGATCGTCAACATCCATCTACACGACAATTATGGCCAGCGGGATGAACATAATGTTATCGGTGATGGAAAGATAGATTTTCGAAGAATTCTCTCCTATTTTCGGGATTGGGATGGCTACTTCACCATTGAAGTGAGACCGAAGGAAAAGGCGGTGGAGTCCCTCCATCGATTAAGGGATATGTGGGAATGATAACGATATTAGTCTTCCTTCTTCCCTTTACCGATTCCTATCTTGAGTTCGCCCATTCCAGTGAGGCCGAGTTTCTCCTCTATCGCTTCCTTTCCGATCAGTCCCCGATTGGGAAGAAATGGGATCGGTATATCGGTTCCGACTTGGTGAAAGGATGGTATCTTCATGAGGTAATCAAAAACCCGATCATCGACTCGCTCCTGATCGAAGGCCTCTCGAGACAGGTCCATAGACGCCATCCGGTCTTGGCCTTAGCGTACAAGCGGAAAGGGGGGATTTCAGTAGCGGAACGGCTCGACCCTTTCAGTCCGGATATCCCATTTTATAAATTGGTATGTGCGATATCGCAAGGTAAATTGAGGGATATTGTAACCCTGGTCCAAAAGATTAAGGAATATCTTAATGATTTCTATTTTCAGCTATTCATAGTTGGAAATTTCCTTCTCTTTATCTATTTTACCGTCTTCCTCGCCGGCATTGCAATCCTGATGGTCTTCCTATTCCGTTATCTCCCGGTTTATATTTACAACCTGGGACAATACCTCCCCGTTCCAGAGATATTCCGTTACATCGTTGCCGCAGTAGTTATTCTTCCTTTCCTTTTTCTCACCCGAAACATTGTGGTGGTTGCCCTCATCGGTGCTATTCCCACTCTCTTTTTCGCCTCCCGTCAGGAGCGTCGCTGGATTAAGTTCATCCTGATCTGGATCATCCTTTCCCTGCCCGTATCCTACTTCGTCCATCTCATTGTACAGACCATGAGGGGTAGTAACAAGGCCGGGGTAATCTATCGGACCCTGAATTTTGGTTACGAGAAGGCGATCGAAAAATTCCATGATCCAATCGCCATCTTCGCCAATGCCTACATCTCAAATCTGAATGGAGAATGGCAGAAGGCAGAGTCCCTTTATCATCGCTTGATTCGGATCGATCGGGATGATTACAAATATCTTAATAATCTCGGTAACATCCGATTCCAACTCGGTGATTTGGATAGCGCTGAGATTCTCTACCGACGTGCGGCTGATCTTTCCCAGCATTCGGGGATCCCATTCCAGAATCTTGCCAATCTTTATCTAAAACAACTCCGTTTTCTTGATGCATCGAGGAATTTCAAGATCGCCCGAGAGCGTGGGGCACCAGATGTGGATTACATTATTGATTTTAGACCTCCCCAGGAAAATCTCTGGCTTCATATCTTCAACTTCCAGTTCCGCTTCCCGTTCATCCTCTCCCCCTATATCCTGATCCTTGCAATTGCAATATATATCCTGAGCATGGTTATTAGCCCCTATTCGGTAGTCAATTTCTGCGCCCTGTGTGGTGGGCCTATCACCAAAGAAAGCGAGATCGTCGATGGGCCAAACCATTACTGTCGTGGCTGCGGTATCAAGCTCCAGACTGCCCGAGATGAGAACACCAGAGAGCGAATTCTCCTTCAGATTAGAAGCCGGAGCATGGTCTGGGATCGAATGAGAGGAATAATTTTCACCTTCCTCCTCCCTGGCTTCGCACAGATCTATTCCGGACGGATCGGGAGAGGATTTTTGCTTGCTCTCCTCCCACTCTTCTGTTACCTCTTCCTGTATCTCTCCCGACCGATATTGATTACCCCCTACTGGTTTACCCCCCCTCTAACTTCTTACCTGTGGCGGGTTCTTCTCCCACTGATCCTTATTCCGCTGATTTTAGCACTAATCGGAGTCATCGGTTATGGCCCTCGAAGGCAATCTTAAAGACCTCTCCCTGATCGGGGTGCTCCAGCTCATCTCCGGTGAAAGGATGACCGGGGTTTTAAAGCTCAAAAGGAAGGGAGAGGAGGCATATGTAGGGTTTGAGGATGGTCAAATAACCGGTGCCTTCTGGCTTAAAGGCGGCGCCCATGAATCACTCGATCTTTACTTGGTCAAATCCGGAATGGTGAGTCGGGAGCTCTTCAATTCTGCGGCGAGAATTAAGGAGGAGACCGGTGAATCGATTGTGACGATCCTGGTGCGGAATAAGCACTTAGATGAAGAGAGCCTAAAAGAGATTATCCGATTTAAGATTCAGGAGGTCTTAGACGAGCTCTTCAGCTGGAAAGAAGGGGAATTCCATTTTGTCCCAGATGAGAGGATCTATAAGAAGAGCGCACTTAAGGTGCTTCTCAATACCGAAGGGGTGATCCTGGAGGGGGCGAGGCGCATTGATGAGTGGCCCAGGATCGTCAAGGCGATCCCGAGCGGTGAGCTCATCTTCAGGAAAAAAGAAGATGCCAAACTCGAGTTCGATTTCACTCCGGAATCAGAGCGGGTTTACAACCTCGTTGATGGGCATCGGACGGTAAACGAAATTGTTGAATATTCCGGTCTTGGAAAGTTCCGAACCTACTCCAATCTATTTGATCTACTCAGTACCGACCAAATCGAGATCGTTGGTATCAAACCTACTTATAAGGCTGAGACCAAGATTGAATGGGCTAAACTCTTAGGCTATCCCCTCCTGCTCATCTTCATAATCGGATACCTGCTTACCTTCACAATCCTTATCACCAATCTCTGGCGGGTGGAATCATTCAATCGTATTCCAGTTCAATTTGAGAGTTTCTCTCTCAATCGGGAAGGGTTTCGAGAACTCTATCGTTTGAAGAATGGTAAAGAGCCGACCAGTTGGGAGCTGGAGCGGTTCATGAAGGGGGTGAAATGAAACAGCTTGCTGAGTATGCGGTGGGAAAGATGAAAGGTAGAGTAGACTATGGCGACATTCGAATCGTTGATACCAAGTATGAGTCAATCACGGTGAAGAATGGCATTATTGAAGGGGTGAAGCGTACCAGAAGTTACGGGTTCGGGATCAGGTTATTGAAGGATGAGGGTTGGGGATTTTCCTCCAGCTCACGGATCGGTGAGTCAGAGATTGAGAGAGTTATCAATGATGCCCTTGCCATTGCCGCCGCTTCTCGCCTCCCTGGCGTTAAGATAAGGTTAGCCCCAGTTTCACCAGTTCGGGACAACTATCAGACTCGCTATCTCATCGATCCTTTTGAAATAAGGATCGATGACAAGATCAAATTTTTGTGCCGGGTGAATTCGATCCTTAGTCGGAAGTGGGTCGATATTGCACTAACAAGTGTAAGCTTTATCCGAGAACATAAGATCTTCGCATCCACTGAAGGATCACTCATTGAACAACTTCTCCTTGCCTCTGGTGGTTCAATCAAGGTTATCACCAAGAGCGATTGGGATCTCCAGGTAAGGAGCTATCAGAACAGCGGTCAGGCTGGTTATGAATTTATTGAAAGGCTCGATTTAGAAGGCAATGGTGAGAGGATCGGTGAGGAGTTGCAAATGCTCCTCAAGGCCAAACCCTGTCCAGCTCAAAAGACGGTGGTGATCCTGGATCAGGATCAGATGGCCCTTCAGATCCATGAGTCGATTGGGCACGCAACTGAACTGGATAGGGTCCTCGGCATGGAGGCATCCTATGCCGGGACCAGCTTTTTGAAGATATCTGATCTTGGTAGGTTAAGGTATGGCGCTGAGATCGTAAATGTTGTTGCTGATGCCAGGGTAAAGGGAGGGATCGGTAGTTTTGGTTATGATGATGAAGGGGTTAGGGCACGGCGAGTCTATCTTATTCGGGATGGGATATTGACTGGTTTTCAGTCCTCCCGGGAGACCGCCCCACTGATCAAAAGGGTCTCCTCGGGAGGGATGCGGGCCGATGGTTGGAATCGCCTCCCTCTTATTCGGATGACCAATATCAATCTCCTTCCAGGGAAGATCCCATATGAGGAGATGATTGCCGAGACTAAGGATGGGATCCTGATGTCGACCAACCGGTCCTGGTCAATTGATGACCGGAGGCTTAATTTCCAGTTTGGATGTGAGATCGCCTACCGGATCCAGCGAGGGAAGATTACCGAAGTTTATAAAAATCCACTCTACACAGGGATTACCCCTCTCTTCTGGTCAAAATGTGATGCCATTGGTGATAAGAAGTCCTGGCGTCTGATCGGTATCCTCAACTGTGGGAAGGGGGAGCCTGGTCAGACGATGAGGGTTGGTCACGGGACTGCTCCAGCCCGCTTCCGAGATGTTGAGATTGGAGCCGGTTAAGTACCTGATTGTTTTCTTCTGTGGTTGTGCTTATATTAATACCTTCTACAACGCTAAGCGATATTTCCGAGAGGGGGTAAAGGTCAAGCAGCGCGAGGGGAAACTTACCAATGAGGCGAAGGATCTCTTCGATAAGTCGATTGAGAAGTCGGCAAAGGTGATAAAAAACTATCCCGATTCTCGTTTTGTTGATGATGCCTTGTATCTGATGGGACGTGCTTATTATGAGAAAGGAGACTACGATCGAGCGATCAAGAAATTTGAAGAATTGAGAATATTGTTTCCGGAGTCGAAGTTTAATATCGATGGTACCTATTACAAGGCGATGGCCTATCTTAAGACTGGAAGTCATCTCCTGGCGATTAAGAGTTTCGAAATGGTTGAGGAACGGTGGAGGGAGGAGGCAAATTTTCAGATCGGGATAGCCCATATGAAGCGCGGCGCTTATCAGACCGCCGTGGATCGCTTTAAACGTTTCCTTTCGGATTTTCCCAAGTCCCGATATACAGCTAAGGTAATGTATAATCTTGGTGAATGTTATGGCCAAATGGGTGAGATTGACTCGATGGTGTACTACTTTAATCAATTTCTGAAGAAGGCTCATACCGGTGAGAAGACCGATTCCATTCGGATCGAGATCGCCCGTCGGATGGGGGAACACCAACGGATTGAAGATGCGATCGGGATTATTGGGGACACCAATAAAGATTCTCTCCTCCTCATCAAGGCTGACCTTCTGATTGAGAATGGCCGATATGATGATGCCAAGGCAATTCTTAACATGATCATTGAGAGTGAGACCTTGGCGACGATCGGTGATGCCTATTATCGATTGGCGATAATCAAGGAGTGCGAAGGTGATTTTCCCAAGGCCCTCAGTTTCTACGACTCAGCTATCGGGCGAGCCACCCATCAGTCCTATCGAATCGATGCCGAGAGGAGAAGAACGACGCTGAGTAAGGCTCTGGAACTCAAGAAAAATCCTGGTGAGGATCCAGCCAGGGCCCTGTTTCTTTTGGCTGAGATCTATCTTCTTAATCTGAAACGTCCTGATCTGGCCATCGAGACCTATCACGCTGTCTATGATTCTTTTCCCAGCAGTGACTTTGCTCCCAAGGCGCTATATGCTATCGGTTGGGTAAGAGAGAATATCCTTGGTGACAGTAGTGGTGCTGCCGCAATCTATGATACCCTACGGCAGAGATACCCTGAGACAATATTTGCTCAAGAGGTGGCGGATGAGGGCAAGGATAGTCAGTAACAAAGAGATCGCTAAGGAGATCTTCTCTCTCTGGCTGGAGGCAGAGGTCAAGGTCAAGGCAGAACCAGGTATGTATGTTATGATCGGGTGGGAGAAGAATGATCCATTTCTCAATCGGCCCTTTTCGATCGCCGATCTTGACGGGGGTCGAATCAGGATCATCTTCAACCTCCGAGGCAGAGGGACAAGGCTACTTGCCCAATCCCGTCCCGGCGATGACCTATTTCTGAGCGGGCCATGGGGGAATGGTTTGCCTGATCCCGAGCCCATGACCCTGCTTGTCGCCGGCGGGATCGGCATCGCTCCACTTTTTTTCTACAAGAGACGCTACCCCCAATCCCATCTCCTATATGGCGCCAAAAGTAGGGAATATCTGATCGATTTAGATGAGCGGGTCCATTATGTGACTGAGGATGGAAGCCAGGGGGATCAGGGTCTGGTGACCGACTTTGTTGATGATGTGTATGATCTGGTGATTGCCTGTGGTCCGATAGCAATGCTTTACGAGCTGAAACAGAAAGTGAGGAAGGGAAAGCTCTGGGGTCTGTTGGAAGGGAGGATGGGTTGTGGTTGCGGTATCTGTATGGGTTGTGCCATCCCAACCTTGAAGGGCTATCTAAGGCTCTGTCGTGATGGTCCTGCCTTTCCCCTTCATGAGGTAGATTTTGAAGCTCTTCGGAATAGAGTTTAAAAACCCGATCTTCTTAGCTTCGGGGACTTATGGGTATGGCTACGAATTCCCTCAAGTAGTCAAAGAGATGGGGGCATTATTTACGAAAGGGATAACCAGATTCCCGAAGCAGGGGAATGAACCACCGAGGATATTTGAGACACCAGCGGGTTTGATCAACCGGGTCGGACTTGAGAATATTGGGATCGATCGATTCATTAATGAGGTCCTTCCTAAGATAAGGTCGCTAACCAAGATCTTTGTCAATATTGCCGGTTCGGCAATCGATGATTATTGTTTTCTGGCCGAACGTTTAGATGGGTTAGTGGATGGGATTGAGCTCAATGTCTCCTGCCCCAATGTCCGTAATGGGCTCGTTTTCGGACGGGATCCGAAACTTCTCTATCAACTCACCCAGGCGGTTCGAAAGCGGACAACCCTCCCTATCATTGTTAAGTTAACTCCCAATTTCTGCGATCTTATTGAGACGGCGAGAGCCGCAGTTAATGCCGGTGCTGATGGGGTTTCTCTCATCAACACCCTCGCGGCCGGTTTCTTCTATCATGGGAGGTTTTACACCGGCGGCCTTTCGGGACCGGCGATAAAACATTTTGCCCTCTATTGTGTCCACCTGGTTCGGGAAGCAATCACCCCTCCGATTATTGGAATCGGTGGAATAACTTCGGGTAAGGATGTGGTCGATTTTCTTAATGCAGGGGCCGATGCGGTGGCGATCGGTTCAATCAATCTAAAGGATCCTGAGGCTGGTATTAGGATTCTGGCTGAGTATAATAGACTGCGAGGTGAGTTATGATTGATCGGATCATTGTTGCCTTAGATCTGAAGGACAGGAAGAGGATCGAGGAGCTGGTGGATAAGCTCACAATGATCTCCTTCTTCAAGATCGGCTCGGTCCCGTTTACCCTCTTCGGGCCGGAGTTGGTGGCTTATCTCAAGGGGAAAAATAAGCGGGTGTTTCTTGACCTCAAATTTCACGATATCCCGAGCACCGTCGCTGGTGCCTGTGAGGCGGCGGTCCGGCTCGGGGTCGATATGGTTAATCTCCATACCCTTGGTGGCTTTGAGATGATGGAACGGGCATTGGAAGCGGTTCTGATCGCTTCCAAAAATCTCAATCGGCCGAAACCAATCCTTCTGGGGGTTACTATCCTCACCTCAATCGATGAAGCGAGCTTCAACGATCTTTTCGGGCCGATGGAGTATTCGCTCCATGAGAAAATAATCTCCTTAGCTCGACTGGCCCAGAGTGCCGGCCTCGATGGTGTGGTATCGTCGGTCGATCGGGTTGCTCCGATCAAAGCCGCCTGCGGTAAAGATTTTATTGTCGTTACTCCAGGGGTGAGACCGAAGGGCTTCGAAGTGGGCGATCATGCCAAGGTCTTCACCCCCAAGGAGGCCTTTGCGGTTGGCTCAGATTACATCGTCATCGGTCGACCGATCACCAGGGCCGATAACCCCATCCGTGTGGTCGATCAGATCATAAAGGAGCTCGAATGAAGATTGAGGAGATCCTAAGAGAAAATCGGGTTTTACTCCGGGGACATTTTCTTCTCACTTCCGGCCTCCATTCCGAATTCTATTTTGAGAAATTTCGGATCTTAGAGTCACCGGAACTGACCACCCTCTTCTGCCGCCTCTTGATTGAGAAGGTCGGTAGGGGATATGACTGGGTAATCGGTCCCACGACTGGGGGGGTGATCATCGCTTTTGAGGTTGCACGTCAGATCGGGTGTCGGGCCGGATTCAGTGAGCCATCGGGTCGGGGAAGGATAGTGGGGAGAGGTTTTGCGATTGAAAAGAAGAAAGTCCTTGT
>Ga0180300_10000394_pt1 | contig 18961 bp, 18 predicted proteins | sample GuaBasSediGuay15_FD_121798 | JGI IMG/M metagenome (GOLD analysis project Ga0180300, IMG submission 121798) | Subseafloor sediment microbial communities from Guaymas Basin, Gulf of California, Mexico - Guay15, Core 4569-2, 21-24 cm | ecosystem: Environmental > Aquatic > Marine > Hydrothermal... | reverse complement strand
CGAATCTCAACTCCTCCACCGCCTTCAAGGTCGCCTCATAATCCGCTACCGTCTCGGTGGGAAAACCGACAATGAGATCGGTGGTAATCCCAATCCCGGGGATCTCCCTCCGGAGGCGGGCGACCAGATCATAGTACTCCTCGATAGTATAATTCCGTTTCATCAACCTTAGAATCCGGTTGGAGCCGGATTGGAGGGGAAGGTGGATATGGGGGCAAATACTGTTGATCTCTTTCATCACCTGAATCAGTTTATCATCAACCCCTTTGGGATGAGAGGTGAGGAATCGGATCCGTCTGAGACCATCAACAACTGCCACCTCTTCAAGGAGCTGGGCCAGGCCAGCATCTCCATCGCGGTAGGAGGTGATATCCTGACCGAGGAGGAGGACCTCCTTTGCCCCTTTCCCGACCGCCCGTCTCACCTCATCAACTACCGAGCGGAGGGGTTTGGAACGGGCGTTTCCCCGAACATAGGGGACGATACAGTAACTGCAGTAGTTGTCACAACCCCTCATCACCGTGACCATGGTCACCGGAAGGACTGGCTCGGGGCGGATTGAGAGATAGAGCTCCCCATCGAGGTTGGTGGCAACAATCGGCCCATCACTCTCGATAATACCGGGGAGGAGGGAGTAGCAATCCGGACCCAGGACGAAATCGACCTTGAGCTCCTCAATGAGATCGATCCCTTCCCGCTGGGCCAGACATCCGAGGATACCAACTCTCTTCCCCTTGGGTAGCATCCGGATATAACCCTTGGCCCGAGTTTCAGCATGCTCCCGAACCGAACAGGTATTGATCAGGATGAGATCGGCCCGATCCGGAGAGTCGACCCGGCAGTGGCCAGCAGCACCAAGGATCGCCTCGATCAGCCGACCATCATACTGGTTCATCTGGCAACCGTAGACCTTTAAGAAGTAACGCATCGACAAGAGCCGATCAACTCATCCCCCTCCAGGCGATCAATCCGGACCAGAACCGATCGGGCCCCGATGGGCTCAGAAAGTCTGATCCGGAGATAGTTACCGGTCAGGCCATAATAGGTTCCATTGTGCGGTTCAACTACCGCCGGCAGAGTCCGGCCGAGAAATCTTCTCCAATAGCTGTCTCGCTTCTTTCGGGAAAGCGACCTCAATATTGCAACCCGTTCTCTCTTGATCGACATCGGAACCGAATCGGGAAGTTGGGCCGCCGGGGTCTTCGGACGGGGTGAGAAGGGAAAGACATGGAGATAGACCAGTGGAAGCTCCTCGACCCTTCGTACCAAGGTCTCAAACTCTCGCTTTCCCTCGGTTGGATAACCCACAATGAGATCGGCACCGATATTGACCTCCGGGATCTTGGTGATGAGTGAGAAGATCCGATCAAGTGCAACAACCTCTCGACCCATCGATTCCAAGACTCTGGCCTCGGTATGCTGGAGGGATAGGTGGATGTGGGGTGCAATTGGGAGATCCCTTATCCGCTCGATGAGATCCCAGGTGATCGCATCCGGTTCCAAGGAGGAGAATCGGATGCGGGGCAGATCCGGGAGTTTACCGAGTTGACTCAACAGGAAGGGCAGCCCACCTCGGTAGCGGCCAAGGTTAACCCCAACCAGAACCACCTCGGCAAAACCAACCTCCTTAGCATAGCTTATCTCTTGAACTATCCTCTCGATCGGCTTAGAACGGGGTCTACCCCTGATTCGTGCAACAACACAGTAGTGGCAACCACGATCACAACCGTCCTCGATCTTGAGATAGTAGCGACTCCGCTGGGTCAAAGGAAGATAACACTCGCTAATCGACTCTTTCTCTGCCATCGTAAGCCAGGTTACTCCTGGTGGGATCTGATAGAATTCTAAACAGCCGGTGGCAATGATCTCGCGATCGGGATGGAGTCTTTGGATCCTGCGGATCAGCCTCTTAGATTTCTGCTGGGCGGTCCTGGTAACCACACAGGTGTTGACAATAACAACCCGCTTTTTCTTCTCCTCGAAATATCTTAATAGACACTCCCCTTCATACCGGTTGACCTTACAGCCGAGATTATAGAGAATCGGCTCAGGAACGTCGGGCAATATCCTCAAAGGTTATCTTATCTGGCTTCTTGGGAGCTGGTTTCGGCTTCTCCTTCTTTGGGATCTCGTAGAAGGCACGCTCGGAGAGGAGGATCCTCCGGTTTTCTGGATCGATCTTTCTCACCACTACATTGATCTCTTCACCGATCGAGTAGTTGTCCTTGGTCTTCTTCCCTTTCCTCCGGACCAGCTGAGAAATCGGGATGAATTCTTCCATAACCTCACCCAGTTCCACCCTCACCCCTTTTGCTGGGAGGTCGACAATCCGGCAACGGAGTTTATCCCCTTCCTTCAGTTTCTCGCAGAGTTTGGCGAAGGGATCCTCCTGGAGATGCTTTAGGGAGAGGGCCAGCTTCCGATTCTCCTTATCGATCTTTAAGATCTTGGCCTCGATCCGCTGACCTTTCTTTACCACCTCCCTGGGATGTCTCGGTTTTTTGGTCCAGGAGAAGTCGGAGATGTGAATCAGTCCCTCGATCCCTTCATCAAGTTCGACAAAGGCACCATAATCCTTCAGGGTCTTCACCTTCACCTTGACGACATCTCCAACCTTAAACCGATCATCGATCACCGCCCAGGGATCGGGCTTTGTCTGTTTCATCCCCAAGGAGATACGCCGGTTCTCACGATCGATATTGAGGACGATCGCCTCTACATAGTCACCGACCTCGACCAGCTGGGAGGGATGTTTGATGTTCTTATTCCAGGACATCTCCGAGATGTGGACCAACCCTTCGATATCCTTCTCAAGCTGGACAAAGATACCGTAGTCGAGAATGCTCGTCACCTTTCCCCGCACCTTGGATCCGATCGGATAGCGCTCCTCAATCCCTTCCCAGGGGTGGGGCACGAGTTGTTTCATCCCCACCGCAATCCTCTCGGCTTCGGGATCGAGGGTGAGCACCTTCACCTTAATCTTATCGTTCACCTTCAGCTTTTCTGAAGGGTGTGAGATCTTGCCCCAAGAGATATCGGTGATGTGGAGGAGAGCATCGATCCCACCGACATCGACGAAGGCACCAAAATCGGTGATATTCTTCACCGTCACCTCAATCACATCACCAACCTTGAGTCGACTGAAGACCTTTTCCCTGATCTTGCGTGATTGCTCCTCGAGGATGATCCGCCTCGAGACCACGATATTCTTCCTCATCCAGTTGAGCTTGATGATCCGGGCCTCAAAGGTCTTACCGATCAACTCATCGGTGGCAGGATGGGGTTTGATGTCGAGCTGGGAACCGGGAAGGAAGGCATCGACCCCAAGAAGGTCGACAAGAAAACCACCTTTGATCTTCTTCAGGACCTTCACCTCAACCGGTTCACCGGTCTCATAGATCCGCTTGATCTTCTCCCAGGCGAGCTGGAAATCGGCCTTCCGCTTTGAGATGAGCGGGGTTCCTTCCTGTGACTCGATACTCTCCAAGTAGACCCAGATCTCCTTTCCCGGTTCGATCTCGCCCTCCTTGAACTCAGTCACCGGCAGGAGACCTTCGGATTTAAGCCCGAGGTCAACCAGAACGGTATCATCGAGCCTCTTGATGATCCTTCCCTTTATGATCTCACCCTCTTTCGGGGTGAAGGAGTACCGATCATAAAGGCTCTCAATATCGAGACTATCACCTTTCTTCATCTCCCTGGTTCCTCCTTTCTCTCAGTTTTTTGATCACCTGATCAATCACCCATTCGGGTGTTGAAGTGCCGCTGACAATGCCAACGGAGTCCGGACCATCGAGTAGATCCGGGGTAATCTCCCCGGCATCTTCGATGTGATAGGTCCGGACATAGCGGGAGCAGACCTCAGCCAGCCTTGAGGTATTAGCTGAATTCTTGCCCCCGATGACAAACATCAGTTCAACTTCCTGAGCGATTGAGATCGCCTCAAGTCTTCGCCTCAAGGTCTCGGCGCAGATGGTATTATAAACCTTGAGCTCATTGGTCCGGGGGAGGAGGTAGGTTACAGCACCGATGAGCTGATCCGGATCGCTGGTGGTCTGGGCAATGACCCCGACTCTCATCCCCACCTTCATATTGGGGGTAAAGACCCGCCCCCCCTCTCCAGCAAAACCGAGCAGTCCTTTCACCTCCGGATGCTCGGCTTCACCAACGATCACCACCTCATAACCTTCCTCACTCAGACTCCGGGCATAGTGCTGGGCCTTGGCGACATTGGGGCAGGTGAGATCAACAATCTCTAAGTTCCGCCTCTTGAGTTCGGTAAAAAGCTTGGGGTCAATCCCATGGCTGCGAATCAAGACCTTCCCCTCAATCTCGTCAATCCCTCTCACCACCTTTATCCCCTTCTCTTCCAGTTCCTGGACCGCATGCCGGTTGTGGATGAGAGGGCCAAGGGATGATACCTTACCCCCCTTAGCATTCTCCTGGGCGATCCGGATCGCCCGTTTCACCCCGCTGCAGAAACCGCGATTCTCAGCGATGACGATTCGCATCCTTCAGTTCCCTCACCTTATGATAAAGGGTCTCAGTAAACCTATGATACCCTTCCTTGGTAGCGGGAAAACCATTGGGATAGAGCGGGGGACCGAATCGGACCTCCAGCCGCCGCTTCCTTAAGAAGATCTCAAGCAGGGGGGCATTGGAATTCCGGATATAGATCGGAACCACCGGAACCCGGCTCTTTAAGGCGATAAGGCCGATACCGGGCAGAAAAGGGAGGAGATCTCCAGTCTTGGATCGGGTCCCTTCCGGAAAGATGACAACGGAACCTTTCTCCTTCAGGATCTTAAGGATCCTTTTGAGTGCGGTGATATCACCGTCTCTCTTAATGCTGATCGCATTGAAGTATCGAATCAGCCAGGTGAAGAACCTCCGGATCCGGAAGAGCTCCTCCTTGGCAACAAAATGGACTTCCCGATGGACCGCATAACCCAGAACCGGTGGATCGAGGAAGGAGAGATGATTGGCAGCAAAGATGACCGGTCCACGAGGGATATTATCGATACCGGTAATCTTCAATCCGAATAGGAGCCGGGCCAATGGGGTGGCAATGAGATGGGCGAGGAGCCAGCGTGAGGTCATCCTCCCAATCGCTTCATCACCTCCCGGGCAGCGATCTCGATCTCGGCTTCAATGGAGAGGGTGGTGTTGTCGATAACGATGGCATCATCGGCCTTGCTCAGTGGTGCTACCGGGCGGGTAGAATCGTAACGATCACGAAACCGGATATTTTTGATGATCTCATCCATTGTGGCAGATATACCCAGCTGTTTCAACTGCTCCAGCCGGCGACGGGCCCGCTCTTTGAGACTGGCATCAAGATAGATCTTCAGTTCCGCATCAGGAAAGACGACCGTGGTCATATCTCGACCTTCGCAGACAATCCTCTTCTCATCGGCGAGCTCACGCTGTCTTCTTTTCATCCACTCCCGGATCTGAGGCTCGGCCGAGACCTGGGAGACATAGCGGTCGACCTCCTTAGACCGGATCCGATCGGTAACATCCTCACCATCGAGTCTAATCCAGAATCGATCGGGATCGGTGCTCACCTCAAGCCTCACCCCGTCTAAGCAGTCGAGCCACTGCGTCGGCTCTCCGATCACACCCATTCTGAGAAGCTTTAAGGTGATGGCCCGATACATCGCTCCGGTATCGAGGTAGTCAAAACCGAGCCTTTTGGCCAGACCCCGGGCCAGGGTTGTCTTTCCCGCTCCGGCCGGGCCATCGATAGCAACGACAAAACCACCCATATTGATCATTATATCGTTTCCCACTTTCCGGTCAATCAAATCCTTGACTTATCCCCCACTGGTGATTAGACTAATACTACTTTCTATCAGTCCAATCTTTGCATACCCCCCGCCCTGTAAGCTCGAAACCCTACACAATGATGATGGCCCATCGGGCAATGCTTGGTGCTGGTATAATGTAGGAAGCTTCGGGGGACTTTTTGATGCTGACACCAGGTGCCATATCAATGCGGTTGGTGTTATATTATGGGTGACATGCATATCCGTGGCTATGGCGGATGGAACTGGTATAACTTTGATCCTCCAATAAATGATGAGGATGGTAGATTCTGGTTCTTCTACATCCAGGAAAATCCATACCCATATTGCACCCAGCTGTGTTGTGATGACTCGGTCGATTATCCTGAGGTATGGTATGTCCCCCGATCCAGAACCCCAACCAATATAACCATATCCATTTACGATCCGACCGGGAGGCTTGTTTATCAGCGCGATAAGATCATAACTGCGGGTAGCCGACATCTACCTGTAGGCTTATATTTTGTCCGACTGGCCAGTCGTCATGAGGTGAATAGATTTATTATCGTCCATTAGCTCAAGCCTCTATTGACAGATTCAGTCAGATAGCTATCCTTTTTTTGATATGAAGTTACCGAAAGGGGTTTCGCTCCTCGAAGGCGCCAAGTTAGAGTTTCTCAATTTTGACAGTGTGCTCCATGCCGGAAAGCGGAACCGGAAACACCGGGTCTGGGGCTACATCTCGATCATCTACTCCGATTCGATGGACCTCCTCTTTCTCAAGAACGGTGAACCATTCAATGCCGCCCGCCTCACCCCGAAGTCGAGGAAGATCCTTCCGATCAAGGATGTTGTCGAAAGGGCCAAGGAGACCAAACTGGGGATCGTCTCGGTCTATTCGGTTGATGAGGAGTTGATCCATATGATCCTGGCCACAATCACCTCCCGACCGATCAAGGCCGATATCGATGCGGACAAGATCAAGATCGGCCTCCTCTTAAAGAAGCTATCCGAGCGGAAGTTCAACGGCTTCCTCCATCTCAAAAGAGGACTGGAGGAGTCATTCATCAGTTATAAGCAGGGTATTATCGGTGGTGCCTATCTTGCCGGCAGCCATGATAAATTGAGGGATGAGCATCGAATCATCGACCTCTTCTCCTCGATCCCGAATTTGAAGATCGATCTCTATGAGGAGGAGGTGGCCGAGGAGCAGGCCCCACCCGCAATGATCGAGATGTTCTATTCCATCTTTACCAGAATCTTCCAGTCCTTGGGAAAGGCGATGGGGGAATCGCTGGTGGTGAAGACCGCAATCAAGGGGAGGGCAGCGATCCAGAAGGACTATCCCTTCCTCGAGAATGTGAAGATCAATCCCGATCTTTCACTGAGCGGGGATATCATGGTGAGCTCCGAAGAGCTGGTCAAGGCCTTTGCCCACTGGCTCAATACCCTGATTGAGACCTTTACCACTTTCCTCGGCGATGAGGTGATCAGGATCGCCAAGGATGCCCTCGCCGACTACCGCTTCGTCCTGAAATCGGCCGGTTTCTTTAAGACCGCAAGAATCAAAATGGATTGATGAAAAAACTCTATGTTGTGGGCACCCCCATCGGCAACCTCGAGGATATTACCCTAAGGGCGATTGAAGTCCTGAGATCCTGTGACCTTATCGCCTGTGAGGATCGGCGCCGAACCTCGATCCTGCTCCACCGTTACGGGATAAAGAAACCTCTCCTTTCCTATCACGATCATAATAAGAAGGCGATGACCCCCAGAATCTTGGCCCGGATCGGCGAGGGGAAAAAGGTTGCCTTGGTCTCTGATGCCGGGATGCCGGGGATCTGCGATCCCGGCTTCTATCTCATCCGGGCGGCAATCCAGGCCGGGGTTGAGATCGTTCCGATCCCCGGCCCTACCGCCCTGATCACTGCCCTGATCATCTCCGGTCTCCCCTGCGATCGGTTTGTCTTTGAGGGCTATCTCCACCGGAGGCGAGGCAGGAGAAGGAAACAGCTCCAGGCACTAAAGGATGAACCGAGGTCGATCATCTGTTACGAAGCACCGACCCGGCTCTTAGCCACCCTTGAGGACATCCTCGACATCCTCGGTGATCGGATGATGGTCATTACCCGGGAGTTGACCAAGAAGTTTGAAGAGGTGCTGAGGGGAAATGTCTCCGAACTGATTGAGGAGTTGAAGGCCAGAAAGATCCGGGGAGAGTTGACCTTGGTGATTGAGGGGAAGGATGAGGAGTAACGCCTTTTATCTCGCCCCGGTTTCAATATTTGAGCGGCTCAAGGTGAGTCCAACCCTGCTTACCATCATCGGCACAGTTATCACTTCATCATCCGGTTATCTCTTTGCCACCGGCCATTTCCTGACCGGTGCGATCGTCCTCGGTCTTGGTAGCCTCTTCGACCTCTTCGATGGAGAGCTGGCCCGGAGGACCAATCGTGTGACCAGGTTCGGGGGATTTATCGATTCCAATCTCGATCGAGTGAGTGAGTTTTCGATCTATCTCGGCCTCTTCCTCTACTATTCCGGTCCGGTGAAGACGGTTATCTTTCTCGCCTTTGCCTTCTCTCAGCTGGTGAGCTATGCCCGGGCCCGGGCTGAAGGGGGTGGTTATTCCTGTCGCGGTGGCCTCTTCACCCGGGGTGTCCGTTTCTTCCTCCTCTTCTTTGGCGGTCTTGCAGGTCCCCAATACATGAGATACTTCCTGATGGCAATCGCGCTCGGTGCCTTCATCACCCTTATCCAGCGGATATGGATCGTCGGACGCCAGAAGATCTGAGGGAGAAGGTAATCCTCTTTGCCCTCATCCGCTCTCCTCAGTCGAGGTTTCTGGCCGCCGAAGCGCTCGATGAGCTGAAGACCTTAACCGAGACCGCAGGGGGAAGGGTGGTCGAGCGGTTGATCCAGATCAGAACCAGACCCGACCCCAAGACCCTGATCGGTTCCGGTAAGATGAAGGAGCTGGCCCGGATATGTCAGGAGCATGGGATCGATCTGGTGATCTTCAACAACGATCTCACCCCCTCTCAGATCGGGGCGCTTGAGGAGCACCTCCCTTGCCGGGTGATCGATCGGACCGCCCTCATCTTAGACATCTTCGCCCGCCATGCCCGGACCAGGGAGGCAAAATGCCAGGTCGAACTGGCCCAGCTCCAGTATCGGTTGAGCAAGCTAACCGGAAGGGGGGGTGAGCTATCCCGACTCGGTGGTGGTATTGGGACCAGGGGACCGGGGGAGAAGAAGCTTGAGATCGATCGGCGGAGGATCCGCCAGCGGATCCGATATCTCAAACGTCGACTCAAGAGTATCGAGCGTTCCCGTCTGGTCCAGAGAAAGAGGAGACGTAACCTCTTCAAGGTCGCCATTGTCGGTTATACCAATGCGGGTAAGTCCACGCTACTCAATCGGTTGGCCAGAGAACGGGTCAAGGTATCGAATCAGCTCTTCACCACACTGGATTCAATCACTGCCTCAGTCTATATTAGGGATGGATTCAAGATCATCCTTTCGGATACCGTCGGTTTCATCCGGAATCTTCCCCATCAGCTCATCGCCTCCTTCCGGGCCACCCTCTCGGTAGTTGGGGAGGCCGATCTTCTGATCATCCTGACCGATCTCTCCGATCGTGACTGGGAGGAGAAGGTCGACTGTGTCCGACGGGTTCTGGCCGAGATCGGGGCCGATCAAAAACCATTCCTCCCGGTCTTCAACAAGATCGATCTCGTCTTTGAACCATTAGAATTCAAAAGGGCGCGGAGGATCTTCCCCAATGCGGTCTTCATCTCCGCCCTCAAGGGCGATGGTATTGAGGGGCTGAAGTTGACCCTCAAAGAACTGGCTCAAAAGGAGGTGAAATATGGCCAAAAGGAAGAGCCACAACTCTGTTGGCCATCACTATATCGTTGAGGCCTCGGGGTGTGATCCCAAGATCATCAGTTCGGTGGAGCGAGTCCAGCGGATTCTGGTCAATGCCGCTGAGGCGGCCAAGGTCCATGTCTGGTCGATCTCCTTCCACCGTTTCCATCCCAAGGGGGTGAGTGGGGTAGTGGTGATCTCAGAATCTCACCTTTCGGTCCATACCTGGCCCGAGCTCGGCTATGTTGCCCTCGACATCTATACCTGTGGCAGTAACTCCAAACCGGAGGCGGCAGTCGAGTATGCCCTCAGGGAGTTTGGTGCTGAAGAGCTCCACATCACCGAGATGACGAGGGGGTTAGAAGAGGGTGATCGGACCTTCTACCACTCGATTATTACCTGGGAGGAGGATCTGTTTGAGCGGTAGCAAAGTTTAACCCTTCGAGGAGGATCCAGGGGAGGCGTTCATTACCCAGATCCTTGGTATAATTGCCAATCTCAACCACACCTTTTAACATCTCATAGATATTCCCGGCCATCATCACATCGGTGATTCGGCCCAGGATCTCGCCATTCCTGATCAGAAAGGCAAGATCCAGTTTGACCGAAAAGTCACCGGCATAGATATTACCATGACCACCACCAACAACACCAACCACCAAGATTGCCTCCTTTAGATTGGATAGGGTCTTCCCAAGATCACCCTTACCAGACAGGATGTGGAGGTTGTTCAGACCCGGAGAGGGGAGCGAGGTATAGCGGCGCTGACCATTGCCGGTGCTCTGGGCATTATTTCTCACCCCGGTCTCGAGATCGAAGATGAATTGCAAGAACCTACCCCGGTCGAAGAGGGTGAGCCGACGCTTTGGAACCCCCTCACCATCAAAGGGGCTGCTCCCAAAGGCATGGGGCATAAGGCCATCATCATAGATGGTTATCTTCTCGGAGAGAACCCTCTCCCCCACCTTTCCGATCAGAGGTGAGTATCCCTTCTCCAGTGCCTTTCCACTCACTCCAGGGGCCAGACTGGAGAGGAGCGAGGATAAGGCTAAAGGGAGGATCAGGGTGGGATACCGTCCGGATCGTATCTTGATCTCCCGACGAAGATATTTTAGAACCATCTGGAAATACTGGAGAATCTGATCGCTATTAAAAGGTCTCCCTGAGGAGAGGTTGGAAAAATCGTAGATATAGTGAATATGATTATTATGGATGAGCTGGCCTTCAACCCAGAGGTAGGCGATGAGCTTATCATATTGGGCGGAGAGCCCATTGCTATTTCTGATCGTGATCTGCTTCCTCTGCCTAACTACTTTGGCATCGACCTTCAACTCCGGTTCTATCTCGATCAGCCGGTCGATCACCTCAGAACCAAAACCGGTGAGGGTTTGATGGGTGTAACCCCTCACCCGATCGGAATGGAGCTCAACCTGGCGGTAGGACTGACCCGGGGGTAGACTGATCTTGGTTTCGATCGTTGGTCTAAGTGTGGGTAGGGCATCGATCAGGAGGTCGGGATCGGTCCCACTCAAAAAACCGATCCGCCGGGATCTTATCACCCGGACCCCATAACCGCATCTAAGTCTCCGCTTCGACTGATGGAACCGGTTTGCCCGGAAGCGGATCGAATCCTCATCGATCTCTTCGACAAAGACCTCAAACTGTTCGAACCCTGCTCTCTGGATCGCGTCGGTCAATCTATCGACCACCAATCACCACCCCCTTGATCAGAAGATGGGGACCACCGGTTCCAACCGGCAGCGGTGCCTGGCCATCCTTACCACAGCCACCGACCCCACCCTGGACCACAAGGTCGTTGCCCACCTCAACAATGTTCCTCAGGGTCTGGAAGATATTGCCGGAGAGGATAACCTCCCGCACCGGTCGGGTGATCCGACCGTTCTCGATCAGGTAACCGATCCGGGCGGCAAAGATGAAATCCTCCAAGGCGGTCTGGCCACCCCGGGAGCCACAGACATAGAGGCCACGGTCGAGTTTTTCGAAAAGCTCTTCCTTACTCGCACTTCCGGGTAGGATGTAGGTATTGGACATCCGGACGATCGGGGCGAAGTTGTAGTTTATGGCCCGTCCGTTACCGGTCGGTTCCACACCGAGCTTGGTCGCTGTCTCCCGGGAGTGGAGATAGCTGCTGATCCTCCCCTCTTTGATGAGATAGGTCTTCTTCCCTTCCACCCCTTCATCATCAAATCGATACGATCCCCGCTTATGGGCCAAGGTCGGATCGTCAACACAGGATAGTCTCTCACAACCGATCCTCTCACCGATCGCCATGATCTTGAGTAGTCTCGGATTCTCGTAGAGGTGATCGGCCTCGGCCAGATGGCCGAAGGCCTCGTGGATGAAGACACCTGCAAGTTCTGGGTCGATAATACAATCATAGATCCCACTCTCAACCCTCTCCGCCCTGATCAGTTCCAGGGTCTTGGCGGCAACCTCCTCGGCCAGCTCCTCCTTCCCTTTCAGACTTTCAAAACCCTCCTGGTGGCCAAAGGTCTTGCCATAGCTCTGGACATTCATCCCATCCTTGGCAATACCGCTGAGCATGATCCCGCAGTAGGCAACCTCTTCAATAATATCCCTCCCTTCGGTATTGAGATAATAGCGGCGCCGGAAGTGGTCGTAATAATAGGACTGAGTAGTGGTGATCCCTTCGGTCTTGATGATGATATCATTATAGCTTCTTAAAAGCTCTATCTTCTCATCGATCGAGACCTCTCTCGGATCCCGCTTTTTCTCAACCAGGATCTCAACCTTAATCGGAGGCAGACCCTTAACCGCCTTTTTGTTTTCAAGACGGAGCACCTTTGTCGATTTTAGCCGTTTGGGATCATTATAAACGATGGTGGCATACCGCTCTCCATCAAAACCCCGGATAATTCCACCCCGCTCGACCGAGGTTGTCACCTGATCCAGCTCTTTACCCCGGAACTGGATCGTGGTATACCAGCTCTCTTCAAACCTTGCCTCGACATAGGGGGCATCGATCGCCTTAAGCGCTCCTTCCATCATCTCGCCACCACAAATGTCTTCCGTTCCTGATAGTGGACACCGTCAACCTCATAATCGAACCGGATAATATAATAGCCAATCCTGGCTCCTTGTCCATCCCAGAAGATTGTTCCTGAGCTCTGATCAATCTTTTGATCGATCAAATCCTCAACCTTTCGACCTTCAGCGGTGTAGATCGAAAGCTTCAGATGACCACCGGGGGCGGGTAGTTGATACTCAATCTGGAGCCTGGTCTTTTCGGGATAAAAGAGTTTGGGCGAAAGGATCAGCCGGCCGGTCTCGGGGACGATCCTGAGCAGGATGAAGCCGGTATCATTGGCAGGATTAACATCCCCATCCAAGAGGGTCCTGACCCCGATCCAGTGCTCACCGATCTCGAAATGGCCGATTCTGGTCTTAACAACCTCTTCGCTTCCCGGGTGGAGGTAGGAACCAGAAATGGTTTTGATAAGTTCTGTTTCGGTGAGCCTCCGGTCCCGATTCTGATCCTCATAGACCTTAATCGACCAGCCTTGTGCTGGCTGAAGACCGGCATTATGGATCGCTGCCTCTAAGATAATCGCACTGCCTTTAGATCCAATCGGGGGATGGAGGATAAGATCGCCGATGGCGAGATCGAAATTCTTGAAGGTCGAGTTGTCCCAGCCCGGTGTCGATCCCGAGGGGTCTAAGGACGGCCACCAATTCGACTCGGTATCGCCTTGATCAAGATTGATAATCTCCAAGGAGATCCCATCACCGGGATCGAAGGGGATGGTATCCAAGGTATCAAAGGGGGTGCCGAAGGTGGTCGTCTCCCCTGGAAGAGGTCTAAAGATCAGAATGGGATCTTTGGTCGAAAGACCGTTACCCAGTGAGGTATCATCGGTGGTTAGAATGAGGGTAGAGTCAGGGATGGCATAGGGCTGCTGATACTGGTCGGTATCAGGACGGGTATATTCTCGATCGAGGATGAGAGCATAGGAATGAGGAGGGAGGAGGGTGGAGTTAATTATTAGGTTAGGATATTTCTTAAGGATGGTGGAGTCATCCCAGGCGACCAGCTCATCAACCGCATCGAGATCGGAAAAATACCATCCCGCAAGATCGATAGTATCAGAAGAATTGTTGTAGATCTCAACAAATTCATTTCGATCTCCCGGCCCCGACTCCGGCCCCTTGACATTTGCCATCACCTCGGTGATGATCGGGACGAGAAAGATAAGGACGATCATGTATAGAGACGGGCGATCGAGAGAAAGTTCTCCAGCACCTTCCTTCCGATTGGATGTTTCTCATCAAATATATGGGGGAGAAATTGGACCCCATAGATCGGGTGGACATTGTGGCGGAAGGCCTCGATCGGAACCTGGGGTGAGGAGGCGAGGAGGATAAAATCCATCGGCAGATCACGGACGATTGATTGGTGATCCATGTAGACGAGAAATTTCTCCTCCATCTCAGAGAAGAGGGGATCTTTGGTTATTACATCGACAGGATGGTAACCTTCCCTCCGCTCCTTCAGGGGATCGATCCGGGCATCAAAGGACATGGCGATGAGCTGAAATCCAAAGGAGATCCCAAGCAGGGGCTTCTCATTCCTCCGGATAAACTCACTGATCAGATGGTACTGTTCGTAGACGCCGGGATCGGAGAGGGACTGATCCGAGTCGGAGAGGAAAAAGACATCGAACTGATCCAACGCCTCCTCAGAGATCGCGGCTGAGTAGTTGTGGATCTCAAGGGAGTCGATCACCATCTCCTTGAGCACATCGTGGAGCCGATAGATCTCCGGACGGTTGGGAGAGAAATTATCGATGATCAGAACCCGCATCTCGGATAAGGTAGGATATCCGGGCACGAATCGGTGTCAAGAGAGATGATAATTTTCATCTGAGTGGAAGAGCCTTCTCGTAGGAGGAGGGACCCAGATTTTATGAATCGTCTACCTTGACAAGCCATAGGGGTTGGGTAACCTTGTGGACGATGAGACGAATTTGGTCAATTAGTTCGATAATGGTGTCCGGTGGTTCTGATGATACCCGTAGTTCTATCATCGGTGCGGCTCAGAGTCTCTTCGCCAGATTTGGCTTCAGGAAGACGACGGTTGATGAGATCGCCAAGGCCGCACATCGGACCAAGAGTTCGGTTTATCGTTATTTCAGAAGTAAGGAGGATATCTTCCGGACAATTGTCGAGGAGGAGAATCAGATGCTGAGAAAGGTTATACAGAAGGTAATTGAGGCTGAGGATGATCCAAAGGCGAAGTTGCGTTCCTATGTTTTAGTCCGAATGAAAATCTTAACGGAGCTATCAAATTTCTATAGCGCGCTCAGAGATGAATATCTCGAAAGGTACCCATTTATTATGAAGATCAGAGAGAGCTACCTAAGCGATGAGGTCCAATTGATAAAAGAGATCCTGAACTCTGGTATTGAGCGAGGGGTGTTTGAGATTAAGGATGTGGAATTGACCGCATTCACAATCGCCGTCGCTTTACGGGGATTAGAATACCCACTGATTAAGAAGGCCGGATTTTTAGAAAATGGGAAGGGTTTTGATAGTTTATTGGATATCCTGTTCTATGGTATCGTCAAAAGATGATCGGGAGAGAAAGGACGATAGAAAGATGTGGCTTACTGATCCTTACCAATTATGAGAGGGAGCAGATTTTGATGGCTGCAATCCCTAAATGGAAGTGGATATGGATCCAAGGAAGACGTCAGGCTCAACCGTGAAGCGAATATTTTTGACAATAAAAGGCCGTCTGTTTACCAAAAGATTCCTCATCTTCTCCACGGTAGGGATTTCCGGATTAGTTGTCAATCTTTTCTTTGCCTGGTTGTTCCATGATCTCTTAGGAATCAAGGGGATTCTTTCCTCCTCACTGGCGATTGAACTTTCGATCGTGAATAATTTCACCCTTAATTATCTCTGGACCTGGCAGGACCGGAGGAGAGGCAATATCTTCAAGCGAGCTATAAAATATCATCTTGGTGTTGGTGCCGGTGCAATGATCAACATCTTTTTCGTTATTATCCTATACCGATTCCTGGGACTCCCTTACCTTCCGGTCCACCTTACGGGGATCCTCTTCGGTGCCGCCTTCAATTTCTTGATAAGCGATCTCTGGGTCTTCGGCGATGCGAAGATTCCACTGAATCGATGGGATCTGGCTTTTTTGATCTTTCTCTTAGCGGTGACATCGGCCCAGATCTTTTTTGCTTCCCGGGTGGAACTATTCTTTGATGAGGCATATTATTGGACCTGGGCCAAACATCTCGCTTTGGGTTACTTAGATCATCCTCCCTTTATTGCCTGGATGATCTATCCATTTTCCAACCTGCCCAAAGAGGAGCTCTTCTTAAGAATTCCCTCAATTATCTTCTCATTCTTCTCAACAATTTTGGTCTATCTCTTCGTCTACGATTATTCCAGGGATAAGGAATTCGCCTTTATTGGTGTCCTCATCTTCCGATCCTTTCTTCTGGTCAATATCATCGGATTTATAGTCGTCCCCGATGCGCCGTTCATGTTCTTCTGGATCCTCTCCTTTTATCTACTGCAGAAGGCTTTAAAAGGCAAGAAAATCGCCTGGTATCTCTTCGGCCTCTCCTTCGGTTTTGCCCTGCTGTCAAAATATCTTGCCCTCTTCATCCCAATCATTGGAATCATTTTGCTTCTCTCAACAGATAAGTACCGAATCTGGTTCAGGAGAAAAGAGCCTTATCTGGCCGGAATCCTTGCGCTTTTGGTCTTCTCACCGGTTCTCTATTGGAATCTCATGCATCAACTTATATCCTTTAAGTTCCAGCTTCTACATGGTGTGGAGGGAGGAGGGAGGCCAGTAACTAACCTTATGAATTTCATGTCTGCTCCCTTCTTAATCCTCTCTCCGCCAGCTGCAATCAAGACCTTAATCGGATTCTCTTTGGCCCTGAAGAGGAATCACCGATTCCTGTTGATCGCGATCGGTTTGCCGCTCACCGTACTGATGCTTCTCTCCCTGAAATCCAACCCTTCTGTCCACTGGCTATTATGCGGATTCTTACTCTTTCCATTGATGGCAAAGGAATTGTGGCAGAGGAGAAGGATCATCACCGCCATCTTAATTTTGCTCTCCTTCTTTACCACTGGAACAGCATTCATGGCTTCGATAAATAATAGGCTTTACTCCTATCTCGAGGCCTTATCAGGAGAGTATACCTACTGTATCCAATTTAAAGGCTGGAAGGATCTCGCCAAGGAGGTGGAGAGGATAAACAATAATAACCTCCCGATACTCTGTTGCGATTATCACATTGCCAGTGAACTTTCCTTTTACCTCGGGAGGAGATCCCTGATCGGGGTATATTATCCCCAAGAGAGAGTTTCCCAGTTTAGCTTCTGGGTGGATCTTAGCAGTTTAAGGGGGAACGTGCTCTACGTTACGACCGAAAAGAAAGGTTTCCCCATCGCCATGGAACGTAATCTCATGCCTTTAGCAAAAGAAAGGATAATAATTGATGATGTATCCACGGTTTTCTGGGTCTATCACTGTCGGATCATCTCGCCCTTAGAAGAGGAAATGGTCATCCAATGGCGGTAGGCAATTTTAATCCCTAACCTTGAATTTTTATTAGAGCTCATATTTCCTTTCTCATCTCCGGACCGGTGCGTTTTTCCTCAAAATTAAATGTTACCAAGATGGTTTGATCATTCTGGGATCCCCAACTTAAGATACTTCTGGTCAAGGAGTTGCTGTAAGCGATGGCTGGGTCCGCTAAAGGATGCCTTTTTGCCTCAGGCGTCGCCGCCTGGCGGCCAAGACTCGATTGAATGGGGTGTCCAGAGAACGCACCGCTCCCGGGCCACCACCTTCAGAGTCGGGATGAAATGGTTGATTGAAACCCGAAACTGTTGCTGTTCCAATTTTGGGGGAGTTATTAAAAAGTCATCCTGACCTGTGCCCCAGCTTTCAGAGTATCTCGAAAATTCAGTGGGTTTGGGGTCACCCCCCCCAAAAATTAGAAACTATCGCTTTGATCATCTAAAGCTATCCCATCCGGGAGCATTGGCCCTCAAATTTCATTCCGTCAATCCGGTAATTACCGGAATGTCGGATTGATGGTTGGATGTTTGGGGAAGGAAGAGATCTCCCCCGAAATTCGAACAGTGACCCCGAAACTTGACCCTTTGGGAAATGTGGATATAATTAGGATTCACATGGGTGAAGGGTAACCACTACCGTCCCACCGCAGGGGTTGTTGGTTCCTTCAAAAAGGGGGTAGCGAAGAGGTGATCCAGATCCCCTACGAGTCCTATGTCAAGGATCGTAAGGTAAGAGTCGTATTCCGGAATGTTGATGGTTCCTTTGCCGCAAAAGCGGGTCTGGTGTTGCTCTGTCTTGACCATAAAGCCAAGGGTGGTAGCGGTGGCCAGTCTGGTGGGAAAGAGGCATCTCAGGCTCCCAGACTCCAGATCGGTCCCAATCCAACCAGGGGCAGACTCCTCATTAATTTCCACCTCGATAAATCAGCATCGATGAAGATCGATCTTTTTGATCTTTCTGGCAGAAGAATTGCTACGCTCTACGATAGTAAAACTCCCTCTGGCAAACAGCGGTTAACACTCACCCTCCCGGAAAGACTCTCCTCCGGTGTCTACTTCTTGATCATTAAGGCTGAAGGAGAAAGTATCTCAGAAAAGGTCGTGTTGAACCGGTGATGCGGATAGGCTCAGGAGGGGTCCTAAGCCTCTCCTGAGCTGCTTTTGGGATGCGTTGGACTTTGATCCTAATTACTGCTTTTTCAATGCGAGCCCAGAATTTTCACCGTCTCGGCTACATTTCTGAAGGTGTTTACAGTCACGGCACAATTCTGATACGAGATGTCAATTGTGATAGTTTCCCCGAGCTCTATTATTCAGCCGTCATAGGTAACAAAATCTCGCTTCGGATTCGGGAGTATCGGCCCTATAATCGATATATTTTGGCTGATGAGATTCCTGATCATGGCCTGTACAGTGATGACCTTGGTGATTTTGACAATGATGGTCGAGGTGATCTTTTCTCATGGAGTGGCGGGAATTTCAAAGTCTTCGAAGTCCTGTATCCCGATCCTTATCCCACCCATCAGGTCTGGCGGTCAGATTCGAGTTACTTTGCCTTCGGCAACATCCATGTCGCTGACCTCGATTCGGATGGGAAGATGGATTTTTTGTTCAATAATGCGGGGGGAGAAAAGTATATTTACGAGAATATTGGAGATAATCAATACATACTTGTCTGGGATACTGTGGTCCCCCCATATCTTGGT
>Ga0180300_10000393_pt1 | contig 18975 bp, 13 predicted proteins | sample GuaBasSediGuay15_FD_121798 | JGI IMG/M metagenome (GOLD analysis project Ga0180300, IMG submission 121798) | Subseafloor sediment microbial communities from Guaymas Basin, Gulf of California, Mexico - Guay15, Core 4569-2, 21-24 cm | ecosystem: Environmental > Aquatic > Marine > Hydrothermal... | reverse complement strand
GGGGGTATCCGGGGGTCATTGGTTGGAACATGGCGTTCCAGGAAACGAATATCAGGCAGCTCATCGAGGCTGGGGAAGGCTATCCCAGTTCTCTAGCTGAAATCCAGAGCTGGATCAAAGAAGGCAAGCTCAAGGTGGGGAAGGTAGATGTCTGGGGTGGTGATGTACCGCCCACCTATTTCAAGGATGGCGATATTCACGTGTTCATCGCGGGGTCGCAAGGGGGGTGGGGCGATCCGCTGGACCGCGACCTGAACCTGGTGGAGAAGGATCTGGACCAGGGATGGGTGAGCCCCGAGGCGTACAAGAAGGTCTATGGTGTGGTCGCCCAGCGCTCTGACGGTAGCTGGACAGTGGACCGTGAGGCCACCGCCAGAGCGCAACAGGAGCTAAGGCAGAAGAGGAAGGAGAGGGCATACAGCGTCAAGGAGTGGTGGAGCAAGGAAAGACAGCGAGTGTTGAGGCAGGACTTCTCGCGGCAGGGAAAGAGCCTTTACGGCGACATCCTTGGCTATGAGAAGTTTCGGCGTCAGTTCTTGAGCACCTGGCAGTTGCCCGAGGACTACGCGGTGTAGGAAGGGGGACAAATGTCACAGGAAGCGAGCAAAGAGAAGCTGGAGTTACTGGTCAACGGCAAGCTTCCGTGGGAAGAAATCAAGAAACTGCTGCGAATGACCCACAAGCAAACGTCGAGGTTCTGGCAGTACCTGGACATAATGCAGGCCAAAGTCAGTTGGAAAGAGAAGATATTGCTGCCGTTGACCGATCACCTCTACATAGTACGGAAAGATGATGGAGCCAGAGTGGTCAAGTGTGACTGCGGGCACGAGTTCGGCGACTATCGGATCAACTGGAAGTTCGGCTGTGACATCTATGTCAGGAAGACCAGGGAAGAGTTCGCTGAGGTGTATACCATAGAGCCTTGCCCAATAGACCCCGATCTCGTCGAGATCAGGGAGTACTACTGTCCTTCCTGTGCTGCCTTGCTGGCGGTCGAGAATGTTCCGCCCGGGTACCCTCCTCTTTTCGACATGCTGCCTGACCTGGACACCTTCTACCGTGAGTGGCTGGGCAGGCCGCTCGAGGACGAAAGCTTGGACTGGTACCAGGACAAGACGGCGGACTTGCTGTCCAGGTGGAGTTCGGAAGCACAGGCCTGATGCAGGAGGTTAAGAGATGTCAGATGACAAGAGCTTTCTGGTAGCTCTCGATGCTGGGGGCACGATGACCGATACCTTTCTTGTGGACGCTGAAGGCCGGTTCAGCCTGGGTAAGTCGCTCACCAACAGGGAGGACGAGTCGCGGAGCTACATGGAATCTGTGGCCGATGCTGCAGCATATGCGGGATTGACAGCCGAGGAAATACACCGGAGTGCAGTAGGCATTACATACACCGGGACGACCATGCTCAATATATTGATCACCGGAACGGGGGCGAAGGTGGGCCTGCTGGCCACCAAGGGATTTGAGCACGTGCCCCACCTCGAGAGGGGGCTGACCTGGATAGGTCTGTCCTACGAAGATGCGATGCATATGGCCTTGCTTGAGCACACAAGATGGCTGGTGGACATCAACCTGGTACGGCCGGTGGCGGAGCGCATCAAGGGTCCGACACTATATCCGGGGTGCCACATCCAGCCGGGGACGGCCGTTGTGCCTCTGCGTGAGTCGGATGTCAGCAAGGGTGTGGAGGATCTTCTGAATGTCGGGGTGGAGGCCATCGCCATTGTGTTCCTTCACTCGTACGAAAACGCTGCCCACGAGATGAGGGCTGCTGAGATAGCCAGGGCGATAGTGGAGGAGCGTGGACTGGATATCCCGGTGGTGACCTCCTACGACATATGTCCCATTGCCTTCGAGTCGGAGCGGATGAAGAGTGTCCTGATAGAGTGCTATGCAGGCCGCAAGGCACAGCAGCAGCTATTCAAGGTCGAGACAGCGGCCAGGGCAAACGGCTACAGACATGAGCTGCAGACGCTTCTGTCCTACGGGGCCACCGCGGGCATCAGGCACCCTCGCATTTACGAGAGCATTGTCTCGGGGCCCACCGGCGGACTTCTGGGGAGCAAGGAACTGCTGGAAAAGGTCAAGGGGCTGAACAATATAATCTGTGCTGATCTCGGAGGCACTACCTTTGACATGGGGCTGATCACCCGGGGAAGGCTGCCCATAAACACGGAACCCCATTTCTATGGCCACAAGCTAAGTCTGCCGATGCTAAGCATCGATTCGATTGGCGCAGGCACCGGGACAGTTGTGCACGTCGATGAGCAACTGAAGCTGATCAAGCTCGGCCCGGAGAGCGCAGGCTCGGATGTGGGCACCTGCTATCGGTACCCCGACATAACTGTGGGAGACATAGACCTCGTGCTGGGTTACCTCAACCCGGACTACTTCCTCGGCGGCACGGTCAAACTGAACAAAGAAGCGGCCTCGCGAGCCTTGGAGGAGCGGCTGGCCAGGCCGTTGGGGCAAGACCTTTACGATGTGTGCGGCAAGGTCCTGGATCTGCTGCATGCTGGCATGAAGAACCACATCACCTCAACCTTGCAGTCGAAGGGACTAGACCCCTCTGAGTACACGTTGATTGCCTATGGGGGCAGTGGGCCGCTGCACATGTGGGGCTTGGTGGAGGAAATGGACCTGGCCGGTGTCGTTACCTGTCCCTGGGCAGCGGCCTTCTCGGCCTATGGCGTGGCCGCTGCCGAGTACTTCCATCGGTACCAGAAGAGCGTCATGTGCATCCTACCCGCTGGTCAGCCTGGCGAGGTGCTGGTGTACCTGTGCATGGGCGTCAATGCGGCCTGGCAGGAGCTGAAGGAGCGGGCTTATCAGGAGCTGGAGAACGAAGGCTATGCCAGAGACAAGATCAGGTTCAGGTACGGAATATATGCCCGATACCTGGGCCAGATGGTTAGCTGGGAAGCACCTGTTGAGAAGAGCACAGTTGAGACGCCGCAGGACGTGCAGGACCTGATCGATGCTTTTGAGAAGGCCTATACCACCATATACCCGGTGGCTGCCCGCATGCCTGAGATGGGCTACGCCATCACGGGAGTGTACTGCGAGGCAATGGTCGACCGGATCAAGCCGGTCATTGCCAGGCACTCGCTGGAGGGTGAGAAACCACCGCAGAGTGCCTACAAAGGCAAGAGGGAAGTGTACCATCGGAGATGGGTCGACTTCGATGTCTGGGAGATGGACTTGCTCCAGGCGGGAAACAAGATTGACGGCCCGGCCGTCATAGAGCACCCAATGACCACACTGATTGTGCCACCGGAGAACTACGTGGAGTTCGACGAGTACAAGCTGATCTGGTATCGGAAGAAGTAGCCTGGGGATCTCAGGTGGTGGGCGAAAGCCCGCCGCGCCGTATTCGAAAGGGGCCAGGGTGGATCATGAATGGCAACTCCAGATTTAGGAAACTGCTTGAACCCTGCCAGATAGGGCAGTTGAAGCTGAGGAACCGTCTGGTAATGGCTGCCATGGGCCTGAACTATGCGTCTGAGGACGGATTCATCACCCAGCGGCAGAAGGACTTCTACGAGGAACGGGCGAAGGGTGGTGTGAGCACCATAGTCCTTGGGGTTGGCCTGGTTGACCTGGTGGGCAAGCTCATTACGCACCAGATATGTATATATGATGACCGTTTCATCCCGGGGCTGGCTGATCTGGCTGCGACCATCCAGCAACACGGTGCCAGGGTGCTCATACAGCTACAGCATGGAGGTCGGTATTCGAGACCGGAACGCAACGGTGGGCACCAGCCGGTGGCGCCTTCTGCCATACTGCAACCGGGTGTATTACCCGGGCGTGAAACACCCAGGGAATTGACGGTTAAGGAGATCGGCGAGCTGGTGCAGCGCTTCGCCGACGGAGCGGAGCGGGCCAAGAAGGCGGGACTTGATGGCGTGGAAATACACGCCGGCCACGGCTATCTCATAGCCCAGTTCTTGTCTGGGCACTCAAACAAGCGGAGGGATGAGTATGGCGGTAACCTGGAGAACCGGTCCAGGTTTCTCCTTGAGATCATCAAGGCAGTCAGAGAGCGGGTAGGAAGGGACTATCCTGTGTGGTGTCGCATTGACGGCAGGGAGTTCGGCCTGGAGAACGGGATCACGCCCGAGGATGGCCGGGAGCTGGCGCAGATGATCGCGGAAGCCGGGGTTGATGCCATCAATGTCAGTGGGTATGGGGGCGATATTGGCGTCAATTTCACCAGAGCCCCGCTGGCCTACGACCCGGGCAGTCTGGTGCCTCTGGCTGAAGGGGTGAAGAAGGTTGTCAATGTACCGGTCATAGCAGTAGGCCGCATCAGCCCCGAGCTTGGCGAGAAGGTCCTTCGCGAAGGCAAGGCCGACCTCATAGCCATGGCTAGAGCCCTCATCGCCGATCCTGAGCTTCCGAACAAGCTTGTCTCCGGCAATGTGGAGGACATAAGACCGTGCATCAACTGCTACACCTGTATTCACCAGATATTCATGAGCGACAGCATGTACTGTGCGGTCAACGCGGCTGCGGGGAGAGAGGGCGAGTTCAAACTTGATCAGTCGCCGAAGCCGAAGAGGGTGCTGGTGGCCGGTGGTGGGCCGGCTGGGATGGAGGCGGCCAGAGTGGCTGCACTCAGGGGACACAGGGTGACAATATGTGAGAAGGCCAGGCGCCTGGGTGGGTCCTTGTTCTTCGCATCCGTGCTGAGCAGGGAGAATGAGGAGTTCCTGCGTTACCTGGCTACACAGGTGAAGAAGCTGCCGATAGAGGTCAAGTTCGGGGCCGAAGTAACGCCAGTTATGATCGAGGGCATCAATCCAGACGCGACCGTCCTTGCACTAGGGCCAACTCTGGACCCTCCGCGGATACCAGGCGCCGATGGACGGAACGTCCTCAGCGGCGCGATGCTGCGGCAGATCCTGAACGGTCACCTTGGCAAGGATGCCAGGGTCAGGCTCTCCCGATGGCAGCGGACAGTCCTGTATCTTGGCAGACCTGTACTGGTGCGCTCGAAGCCATCCACCTTGAGATGCTTGACGAGGTTGTGGATGCCCATCGGAGAGAGAGTGGTGGTAGTGGGTGGCGATTTTGTTGCCTGCGAGCTGGCCGAGTTTCTGGCGGATAGGGGCAGGAGGGTTGTGGTGGTGACGGGCGGACAACAGGTTGCGGAAGAGCTGGCCATACCGAGCAGGTGGGTGCTGGCAGACAGGCTGCAAAACAAGGGCGTAGCCGTGATGACAGAGATGAGGTGTGAGCAGATCACTGGTGCAGGTGTGGCGGCAATTGACAAGGAAGGACGGAGGCGGGCGATTGAGGCCGACACGGTGGTGTTGGCTGAGGCTATTCGTCCAAACGCTGCACTACTCAAGGCTTTGGAAAGTAGCGACGCGGCGGTCTATCAGGCTGGCGATTGCAAGGGACTGGGGCTTATCAAGGGAGCCGTCGCCGACGGGGCTGGCTTCGCGGTGGGGATATAGTCCAGTCTCTGCCCGGCCCGGCGGCCAGTAGTTGTTCCGGTGGGCGGCAATGCGGGTACGACGCCGGCCTCCGCAGGCGTCTTTCGGCTGAAGCAAGGAGGTACGGAGCATGGGTAGACTCGATGGGAAGGTTGCCCTGATTACCGGTGCTGCATCGGGAATCGGTCGGGCCACGGCAGTCCTGTTTGCCCGAGAGGGGGCCAGGGTAATGGTCGCCGACATTGATGTAGCGGGCTGCCAGAACACGGTGGCAATGATCGAAGCTGCCGGGGGCGAGGCCCGTTTCGTTCAGGCCGACGTCACCAGGGCGAATGACGCAAAGAGAATGGTGCAGGTCACCGTGGACATTTATGGAAAGCTGGACATCCTGTACAACAACGCTGGCATTATCGGGGACACCCTTCCGACGGGTGATATGCCTGAGGAGGAGTGGGACCGAGTGGTGGACACAAACCTCAAGGGCGTGTTTCTGGGTTCGAAATATGCCATACCGGAAATGGTCAAGGCCGGTGGAGGGTCGATTATCAGCACCTCATCCATTGAGGGGCTGACCGGAAAGCGGAATATCGGTCATTACTGTGCCTCCAAGGCAGGCGTAATCATGTTGACCAAGACCATGGCCCTGGAGTACGCCAGTGCCAATATCAGGGCGAACTGCATTTGCCCGGGGATGATCGAGACCGAGATGACCAGGGACTGGCTCCCGCTGCTTCACACTGAAGTCATTCCGCTGGGAAACAAGCCAGGGAGACCAGAGGACGTAGCTTATGCAGCCCTCTATCTGGCGTCGGATGAGTCCAGGTACGTTAGCGGACATGCCCTCGTGGTCGACGGGGCGTGGACAGCCGATGCGATCATGCCGTTCAAAGAGGCGCCGGGTGAAGGGGAATAGACGGTAGCACCCGCGCAGACTCGGTGGCTGGGCAAGAGGGCAACGGCCTCAGTGGGTGATGGGGGTGGTCTCGACGGCGACCGTATCTGAAGGGGTGTTGAATATGGGCAGGCTGGACGAAAAGGTAGCTTTGATAACGGGCGCGGGCTCCGGCATAGGACGCGCTGGAGCCTATCTGTTCGCCAGTGAGGGTGCCAGGGTAGCAGTGGTTGACTGCGTGGCTACTGGAGGGCGAGAGACTGTCAGAAGTATCGAGGAATCGGGTGGCGAGGCCACGTTCGTCGAGGCGGACGTGTCGAGGGCCGCTGACGTCGAAAGGATGATCAGCAGGGTGATGGATACGTATGGACGACTGGATATTCTCTACAACAATGCCGGTATACAGGGGCCGGTGGCGCCCACTGCCGAGGTGGAAGAAGAAGACTGGGACGAGACGCTGAACATCAATCTGAAGAGCGCGTTTCTGAGTTGCAGGCGTACCATCCCGCTGATGCTGAGGCAGGGAGGCGGGGTCATCATCAACACCTCCTCGACCATGGGGCTGGGAGGCAAAGCAAGGATAGCTCCTTACTGTGTCTCCAAGGCGGGAATCATTGTGCTGACCAAGACGATGGCTGCTGAGTATGCCAGGCAGAACATCCGGGTGAACTGTATTTGCCCCGGGGTGATCGAGACGCCCATGGGCGGGCCATCGATCGCCCGAGTCCGAATGGACTTGATACCTCAGGGAAAAGCAGGGCAACCCGAGGACGTTGCTAGAGCTGCTTTGTACCTGGCCTCAGATGATGCCGCTTATGTCACTGGCACGGTTCTTGTGGTCGACGGCGGCTGGACGGCCGAGGTGATGCTTCCGTTCAAGGAATCGGCGTTGCCGAAGTGACGCCGGGCGGCTCCTGGCAGTTGCGTCACGGGTATGTTGGAGCGGCCTGTTGGGGTGGAACAGCCAATGGCCATGGTGATACTCCTCTCTTGGGCAAGTCTCTTTGCCAGGCATGCGTAATGCACCTGTTGATATGGCGTAGGACATTATGCGGTTTGGGGGTACGGGGTTATAAGCCCGGCCAGCACATGCTGCCTCAGGGGGCGCATCGAATAATAAGCCGTGTGCAGCCTCAGAATGCGTGCTGGGTTGGATTGACCGGACAGAGTGCGGCAAATAGCATTTCCTGGAGTGACAGGATCACCAGGTAACAGAGGATGATCATGGTGGGGTGGGTTGATTGTTGTGGCATCATTCGGTGAGGCCGCGGCTAAAGCGGCAGCTCAAGGACAGAGGGGGTATAGAGAGGGTGGCGGAGGTTCGAAGAACAACACCAAGGATTGGGTTCATTGGCCTGGGGGAGGTTGGGTTGCCCATGGCGAAGAGGGTGATAAGCCATGGGTACTCGATGGCGGTATGTAGTCATGTCAGCCGGGAGCCGGTGGAGGAGATGAAGAAGCTGGGTGCCAGGGAGGTGGCCTCACCTAGCGCTGTAGCCGAGATCTCGGATGTTGTGATCACCGCTGTTCGGGACGATTCTCAGTCAGCGGAGGTGATCCTTGGACCCAAGAGCATTATGGAAGGGGCCAGGCAGGGGTTGGGGATCATCATGATGAGTGCTCTTTCGCCCCAGTTCTGTCGAGAAGTCGGCAGATTGGCTGAGGCGAAAGGCGTCGGCGTGCTCGATGCTCCCGTTACGGGTACCAAGCTGAAGGCAGCCACCGGGGAACTGGGCATCATGGTGGGTGGAGACAGGAGGCTTGCCGAGGAGTATCGTCCCATTCTAGAGACAATGGGAAAGGTCATCTACTGTGGCGAACTTGGGATGGGCCAGATTGTGAAGCTGGCCAGCAATATGGCGCTGATGATCAATGTGCAGGCCGCTTTTGAGGCCATATCTTGGGGCATAAGAAACGGCGCTGATGAAGAGTTGCTGGTGGAGCTGATGAAATTGGGCACGGGCAATAGCTGGGTAGTCCAGAACTGGGAGTTCGTGAAATCGATGAATGTCGAACCGCCACCGGCCACGTTTTATCTGGCGGCCAAGGACCTTGACTACGCCTTGAGGATCGCGCACGAAATAGGGCAGCCCTGTCCGTTGGCTGCCCTCTGCGCAGAGCGTTACATTGCAGGTGTCTTGAAGCTGCCAGAAAGACCAGGCAGTCCAGAGCCGGATCGGTCTTCTTCTGGGATTGCCCGACAATTGCAGACCAGGAGGTGAAAGCATGGCAAAGGGAGCCTTGGAGGGGGTAAAAGTCATCGAGTTTGGCCATTTCCTGCTTGTGCCCACGGCGACCGCCATTCTCGCTGACTGGGGAGCGGATGTCATCAAGATAGAGAACTTCAAGGCGGGTGGCGATCCGGTCAGGTTCCCTCAGGCGATAGAAGGGCAGGCACCGCCAGCCGATATCAAGCCGAGCATGTGGTTTCACTATTTCAACCGGAACAAGAGGGGCATAGGTCTCAATGTGATGACCGATCGGGGCAGAGAGGTACTGTACAAGCTGGTGGAGAAAGCGGACGTCTTCGCCACCAATTTTGACCCGCGTGCTATAGAGAAGGCAAGAGTCGACTACGAGACCCTTCGCAGGATAAACCCGGGGCTGGTCTACTGCCAGTGCAGTGGGTATGGTACCGCAGGGCCTGATAGAAACAAGCCCGGGTTCGATTATGCGGCCTGGTGGGCCAGAAGCGGCATGATGGACAGAATATCGGCACCTAATGAAGCGCTGCGCCCACAAAGGCCGGGCCTGGGAGACAACCTGTCTTCACCGGGAATCGCTGGGGCAATTGCTGCTGCCCTGTTCTGCCGTGAGAAGACAGGTGTGGCGCAGAAGGTCGAGATCAACCTCTATCACATGGCCGTCTGGGGGCTTATGTTCGATATCGGCACTGCACTGCACCAGGGAGTCAACCTCAAGCAGACGGACCGGAAGACCGTCACAAATGCACTGTGGAACTGCTACCAGTGCAAAGACGGGAAATGGGTAATGCTCGTCATGCCGCAGACAGACCGCTACTGGCCCTCCTTCTGCAAGGCCATTGGCAAACCCGAATGGGAAAAGGACGAGAGGTTTGATTCTCATACGAAGAGGATGGAGCAGAACATGACTTTGATAGCGACGCTTGATGAGATCATAGGTGCCAAAGACGCTGCCGAGTGGGAGACAATCGCCCAGGAATATGACCTGGTTCTGGGGCGTATTCAGACCCCGTTGGAGGTGGCCAGCGACCCGCAGGCGTGGGAGAACGATTTCTTCACAGAACTGGAGTATGCGCCCGGTGTGCGGTTCAAGACGGTGAACAGCCCGGTCAAGTTCAGTGAGACGCCGGCGTCAGTGAGAACGCTGGCGCCTGAGTTAGGGCAGCACACAGAGGAAGTGCTGCTTGAGCTGGGGTATAGCTGGGATGACCTGGGCGCGCTGAAGAGCGAAGGCGCAATAATGTAGGCGGCAGTACCGGCGATCTCGACAGCACGTTGGCCAGGTATTGTGTGCCGTATTTACTGGTGGAGAAGGATGTATACGGAGGTTGTGCAAAAGGCGTACTGCATATGCCAGCAGCGCGTAGGCCGCCCTACTACGGGTTGGGCCTGTACTAAGCGCGGCGGGCGGGAAGGAACACCTCCAGCGCACTGCCAGCTAAGGGCTATTGGGTGTGCGATTGCGCCATTTCGTGGATTGAAAGCGAGGTAGGCTGCGATTATGATCTGGCCCGATGAGACAGCGTTGGGCGATTGCATTTGACTTGGCAAACGGGAATCGAGGGAGAAAGGGGGAGAAATGAAGCGCAGGTGGACGAAGTTGGGTGTATCATGCCTCACGATTCTGGCGTTGACCGCCACCCTCGGGCTGAGTTGTGGTGGCAACGGGGGGCAGACTGTGGTCATAGGCAATCTGACCGACCTCTCGGGCGTGGGAGCGAGCGCCCTGGAGCCTATGACCTGGGCCCTGGAGGATATGGTCAAGGAGATAAACGAGGAGGAGCCTGTTCCGGGCGTGCAGTTCGAGGTTATGAACTTTGATACGGCGTTCGACACAGCCAGGTTTGTGCCCGGCTATCAGAGGCTCAAGGACCGTGGGGCGAAGGTGATAATCTCGGTGTTCTCCGATGCCACGGAGGCCCTGATGCCATTGGCAGAGAGAGACAAGGTCCCGGTATTGGGAATGGCCACCACGCTCCCGATGATAGAGGACCCCGGGTGGGTGTTTGCCTTCAGCGTACCGGGCCGCTGGTCCATAATGCTGATGCTGGACTGGATTGCCGAGCAGTGGGAGGCGGAGGGCAAGTACGACACGGTGGGCAAGCCAACCCTGGCCTCGACGGGTTGGGATGACGGCTGGGGTAGGGAGCAGGAGGAAGGCGCCCGGGACTACTGTGCGGCCTTCCCGGACAAATTCGAGTACGTCAGTGGTAACCTGGCCCCGGTAGGTACCACGGAGTGGGTAGCCGAGGTCAAGGCGTTGAAGAACGTTGACTATGTCAGTCTGTGCGGCACTGGCGCCTTGCAGCCGGCCACGTTCATCAAGCAGTACAGAGATGCCGGAGGTACCGGAACGTTCATATCGACAGAGTCGCCGACGGCATATCTGGGATACATCGTGGACTACTGCGGCTGGGATGCCGTAGATGGTAGCCTGAACACACAAGGATGGGGCTGGTGGCACCTCGATCCGACGGAGTACCCCGACTGCAAGTATGTGAAGGACGTTGTCTACAAGCACCATGAGCAGTCGGTGGCCGACGACCTGGTTCATGCTGGTATGGGTTATCTGGGTGGCGGGGCTATGCAGAAGTTCGCCCTTGATATTCTTGTGGAGGCGGTGAGACAGGTGGGCTTTGAGGACTTTGACGGTCAGGCCTACTATGACACCGCGGTTCAGTACATGGTCGACTGGTCGGGCTCGGAGCGCGGGTTCACCGAGACCAGACGGTACGTGACAGATGAGATGGTGGTGCTTCGGTGGGACGCGGCTGAGGAAAACCTGATACTGGCGAGCGACGGGTGGGTGAAAATCGCGGAAGATCTCAAAGAGATACCGTAGGCGTTAGCGGAATTGGGTACGAGTCCTGGTCCTGGCATATGGTGCCGCTGTCGGCTGATAGGTTAGCAAAGGTGAAGCGACGGAGATAGCCCCGGGCAGCAAGCGCGAACGGGGCTGTCTCTTGTGGAGTATGAGACAGCTCGATTTGGCTTGGCGGGTGCCTGTGGCGATAGCTGCCCTGGGGTGAGTGGTGCCGGGGTGAGGCAGGTCGCCAGGCGGATTGTGGTCGACACAAGAGGTGGAGTACGCCGCTCATTCCTCTTGCAGTCGTGTGGTTCCGATGGCGCGCCCGCGCTTCAGTCAAGGTGTGATTCTCTAGAAGGAGGCGAAATGGGTATATGTTACCAGGGTAAGACGCTGAAGGAAGTAGTTGCGGAGAGGGAGAAGCTGTTTGAAGACAGCGGTTATGCCTATGGGCTGGAGAAACTCGAACTGGTTGAGGGTGACCCAGCCAAGTTCATGAGGTTCCAGATGAGACTAGTGGCCGCCTGCATAAATGCCAGGGAGATGGCCAAACTGATTTCGGCCAATCCTATGTCTTTGGTGCAGGGCGAGCTGCTGTTCCTGCTGGCAACGCCGGAGGGTGATGTCGTCTCTGCCTCCTATGGGCTCGCTGGTCACATCCAGGCTTTTCCTTTTATGATCCGTTCCATCGCCAACCTGGGCTTCGAAGATGACCCTGGGATCAGGCCGGGTGACGTCTTCTTCAATAATGATGCGTTATACGGGGCTCCGCACAATGCGGACTGCTACAATTTCATACCGATCTTCTACAAGGACGAGCTGATCGGCTGGACGGTGGGTCTGAACCATATCACCGATGTCGGGGGTCTCCAGCCGGGCGGTCTCGGTGTAATCTCGCCCAGTGTTTTCACCGATGGCTTCACTGTTCCCCCAACCAAGATAGGGACCAACTTCAAGACGGAGAAGTGGTGGGAGTTGCACTGGAAGAGGCGCACGCGGACGGAGGCCTTCAATATTCTTGACGACAAGATGAGGACGGCCGGGTGTGCGGCATTACATGATGCTGTACTGGGCATAGTGGAAGAGTTTGGGGTGGAGTACTTCAGGAAAGGCATAAAGGAGATCATTGAACGTGAGAGGCGGTTGCTGGTGCAGAGGATCAAGACTCAGGCTGTTCCAGGAATATATCACTATCTCCACCTGAACATGGTGAAGTACAAGGGGGTGGTGGGGAAGCTGTTTGCGGGATCGAACAGGGACTGGTTACTTCATGAGCCGGGCGAGCTTCAAATCTTGCCTGATGGCAGGATTCACTGTGACGTGGAGGGGCTGTCCAGTGAAGCCGAGTTCCACTGCAACGCCTACGAGCCCGCCATCAGAATGTTGACCTCGCTGGGCTGCTGGCCGATGTTTGCCTACACACAGACGTTGAACACGGCGCTCTACTACATGACGAGCTGGAACCTGCCGCCGGGTTGTATGTTCAATCCGCAGAACCCTTATGCCGCCACTGTGATGTCACTGGCTGAGGTCGGCAAGTATATCTTCCTGTTCCACAACCCCTTGAGCATGGCCTATTTTGCGAGGGGCTACCTGGAAGAGTGTTTCCCGCAGGACGCCGCCGGCGTCGGGTACGGTCTGGCCGGTGTCATGGGCGACGGATTCCGCTGGGCTGGCGGCGACATGACCCTCATCACTTGCTGGGCATCGGGCGCAACGCCGTACAAGGATGGTGAGGCTGCCATGGTCTGCTCCCCTAACCCTGCGCCTGACCTGGGCGAAACCGAGCTGGGTGAGTTCTTGCAGCCCACCAACCTGAACATAGGCAAGGTCCTTGTGCCCAACTACTGCGGCCATGGCAAGTTCAGGGGTGGACTGGGAGTGGGCATGATGCAGATGATCACCGACCCAGGCCAGTCCCTGGTTGTGGCCGTTTTTGGTTCTACCAATGGTATGGGCCGTGCTGGCATGGGCATGTGCGGTGGCTATCCGGGACCGAACGATGTCGTGGTGTTTGCCCATGACACCAACATGAGAGAGCTTTTGGAAGAGGGCAAGCCCTACCCGAGAAGTTTCGTCGAGATGAGGCAATGGCTCGAAGACGGGACGCTGAAAGCTGGCAGTGTCGAAGCCTTCAAGGGTGCCACGCCCAACATCGTCTGCAAGGACGGTGACCTGTTCGGGAGTACCTCTGGTTGCAGAGGGGGCTGGGGCGACGTCTTAGAGCGAGACTATAAGCTGATCGAGAACGACGTGAAGTACGGCTGGGTCACAGCCGATGTGGCCAGGACTACTTACGGCGCGGTGATTGACAAGGACGGAAAGGTGGACGTGGCTGCGAGCGACGCGCTGCGCCAGCAAATGCGGAACACACGGAAGGAGAAGTCCCTTGATGCAAAGGATTGGTGGAGGCAGGAGAGGGAAGTAGCGCTGAAGAAAGCGTGGCATGAGGATGTCTACAACATGTTTGCCGATGCTTTGAAGTGGGGCAAGTTCCGGACCCAGTTCATGGGCATGTGGCAGTTGCCCGAGGACTACGCGCTATAGAAAGGGGTGTCATGGAGCAGAAAAGAGATACCCGTTTTCCGAAAGAGCATCTGAGGCTCCTCGTCGAAGGCAAGCTCGATTGGGAGGAGGTGAAGAAGGCCATTCGCCTGGCTCCCAAGGACAACGACCGTTTCTGGAAGTACCTAGAGGTGCTACAGGAGAGGGTGCCCTGGAAAGACAAGATACTGCTTCGAATCTCGGACCACCTGTACATCGTGGCCAAGGAAGGTGGTGGCAGGGTGGTGAAGTGCGATTGCGGTCATGAGTTTGGCGACTATCGAGTCAACTGGAAGCTTGGCTGCCGTATCCGCACCAGGAAGACCCTTGAGGAGATGGCGGAAGTGGTGGCGGTTGAGGAGGCGGCGCCCGAACCACACCTGGTCGAGATCAGAGAGTACTACTGCCCGGGATGCTTCTCTCAATTGGGCACCGAGATTGTTCCGGAGGGATACCCGCCCATATTTGAGATGCTGCCTGACCTGGACACCTTCTACCGGGACTGGCTGGGCACGCCGTTGCCCGACGAGTCACCAGACTGGTTCCAGGACAAGACCTTAGAGCGGCCCGCAGAGTGGGCCAAGGAGGGATAGAATGGCAGAGAAGGTAGAAGAGAGGTTCATAATTGCCCTGGATGCTGGCGGGTCGATGACCGATTGCTTCCTGGTCGGCGAAGACGGCCAGTTCTCAACGGGCAAGTTCTTGACCAACCACGAAGACGAGAGCGTCAGCTACCTTGGTTCGCTAAATGATGCAGCTGCACGCTGGGGAATGACCACGGCCCAGATACACCAGGCAGCCCGATCGTCCACCTACACGGGCACGGCTATGGTCAATATCCTGGTCACCCGGTCAGGAAGCAAAGTGGGCCTGATAGTGACCAGGGGATTCGCCCAACTCCCCATCATCGAAAGAGGTCTCACGTGGATAGGGCAGTCGTACGAGGATATTCTCCACCAGCAACTTCATGAGCATACCCCATGGATGGTTCAGCCGGAGAACGTCAAAGAAGTCACGGAGCGGGTCTCCGTTGGCAGCTATTACATGGCCCATCATTACTTCCCAGGTCAGGTGGTAATCCCCCTGGTGGAGTCGGAGGCGGTGCAGGCCGTCCGGGAGTTGCTCGACTCCGGGGTTGAAGTAATAGGGGTCCTTACCCTGGGGTCATATGCCAATCCACAGCATGAAATGAGGATTGCCGAGATCGCCCGTGAAATGGTGCAACAGCGTGGTCTTGACACACCGGTGGTCGCCTCCTACGAAATGTGTGCCGTGCCTAATGAGACCGAAAGGTTGAAGACCCTCCTCATTCAGTGCTACACGGCAGAGGTTGCCAGAAGAAAGTACTTCCGTGTTGAGGAGGCGGCCAGGAATGAAGGATACAAACATGAGCTGCTGACCTTGCTCGGCTATGGGGCGGCGGCCACCATCCGCTACCCGAAGCTGGCCGAGGCAGCCATTTCGGGCCCGGTGGGTGGTCTGCTCGGGGGCAAGTTCATCGCGGACTTCCTGAATGTGCCCAACATGGTGTGCTGGGACCTGGGCTGCACCACCTGTGACGTAGGGCTTATTGCCGGTGGGCTGCTGCCGGTGAGGAAAGAGCCTGAGTTCTCCGGTCACCGGCTGAGGATGCCCATGATCGCCATCGACTCCATCGGAGCCGGTTGCAGCCACGTGGTTCACGCAGACCCGGTGACGAAACGGATCACAATAGGCCCCGAGAGCGTGAAGGCAGACCTGGGGACCATGTATGTCTCCGACCAGACCACAATCGGGGACATAGACCTTACCATGAGATATCTTGACCCCGACTACTATCTGGGCGGAACGATCAAGGTGAACAGGGACAGGGCCGAGGCGGAGCTTACCAAGAGGATAGCTGAGCCACTCGGCCAGGATGTGTTCGACGTTTGCAGCAAGATTCTGGAACTGCTGCACGCCAGGGTGGCCGACCACATTAACGGAGTGCTCCTGTCAAGGGGGCTGAATCCGGCCGAGTTCACTCTGCTGGTGTACGGTGCTGCTGGCCCGTTGCATCTGTGGGGGCTGGAAAGGGCTATTGAGTTCGCGGAGGTGATCGTTGTCCCGTGGGCAGCGGTGTTCTCCTCTTTCGGCGTGGCTGCGGCCGACTACTTCCATCGCTACGACAAGGCTGTCACCTTCTTTCTGACGCCTGATATGACGGACGACATCAAGATGTACCAGGGAAGCATGTTGAGCCAGGCATGGCAGGAAATGGAGGAGCGCGGCTACCAGGAGCTCGAGGCTGAGGGCATACCGCCCGATGAGGTCTTCTTCAGGCACGGCATATCCTGCCGCTATATAGGCCAACTCTCCAACTGGGAGGTCCCAGTGGAGGTTTCCCGGGTGAGCAGTCTCGAAGACTTGGACAAGGTCATCGGCGCCTTTGAGAAGCACTACACCAAGATATATCCGGCCGGGGCGCGCTTCCCCGAGTCCGGCTACCAGATCACCGAGGTATATGTTGAGGCGGTGGCCAGGAAACCTAAGCCTGTGATAGTCAGCTATCCCATCCAGGGAAAGGAACCTCCCAAGAAGGCGTACAAGGGCCAGCGCGATGCCTTCTTCGATGGAGGCTGGATCACCTTTGATCTGTGGGAGCAGGACCTGCTGGAGGCTGGGAACAGAATCGACGGACCGGCCATTATCGAGCATACCATGACGACGTTGCTCATACCACCTCAGAACTACGTGGAGCTGGATGAGCACAAGTTCATGAGATACAAGAGGAAATAGGCATCTGCAATGCTGACTGCGCTATGGAGCGCGTTGCCGGATGAGCCTCCGCTGTTGGCCTTTGTGTGACGGCGGGTAGCTTGCCCTTCTACTGCGGGTGGTTCCTTCCAGACCCGCGGAATATGCTAGCAAGTGACAAGGGAGGTAACGAAATGGGTGACGAGAAGAAGAAGGTCGGATTCATAGGTTTGGGGGACATTGGGCTTCCTATGGCAAAGAGGTTGGTGACCGGTGGCTATCAGACTACCGTCTGCGGTCATGTGAGGCGGCAGCCTATCGAGGAGATGAAGAGCCTGGGGGCCATGGAGGTCAAGACGCCAAAGGAAGTGGCCCAGGCGTCAGACGTCAGCATCATCATGGTCCAGAATGACAAGCAGGCAGACGAGGTGATTTTCGGTCCTGGCGGGTTGCTGGAGGGTGTGAAGGCGGGCGACGGTATTCTCCTGATGGGCACGTATTCGCCTGCTTTCTGCAAGAGGGTGGCCGCGGCGGCCCAGCCGAAGAAGGTCGACGTGTTCGATGCGCCGGTGGTTGGCGCTCGGATGGGGGCTGAGGCGGGGACGCTGGGTATCAGCGTTGGCGGTGATAAGGAGGCCCTGGAGAAGTACCGGGAAGTGCTGGAGAGGATGGGGAAAATCACGTACTGCGGCACTATCGGAATGGGGCAGATCGTCAAGCTGGCCAACAACATGTGCGCCATCATCAATGCCTGGGTGGCCGCTGAGGCGATAGCCTGGGGCATGAAGAATGGTGCCACGGAAGAGATGCTGGTAGAGCATATCAAGATAGGATCGGGCAACAGCTTCTCGGTGCAGAACTGGCAGTGGTTGAAGTCCATGTGGACTGACCCGCCGCCACCCACCTACTATGTCGGGGCCAAGGACCTCAGCTACGCTCTGGCCATTGCTCATGAGGTGAACCAAGCCTGCCCGATTGCTGCCCTGGTTTGCGAACTGGCGAAGAAGGGTCCGCCCAAGGAGTTCTCAAGGCCGGTGGAGAAGAAGTAGAGCTGAGGCACCGGCCGCCTTGCGCGGGCGTGCTCAGCTCATTTCGGGGCGGGGCCGCGATGGCCTGTCAGGACGCTTATCCGAGTTTCGAGAGATCAGGGAGTGATATTAGATGATACCGGTCAACATCAAGGTGTTGGGTATTTCCATGACGCCTGTCAAGGGTGGCAATTGCGATACGATGGTCCAGCAGGCTTTGAACACAGCGGGACAGGTGCCGGGGGTTGAGACGGAGTTCATCACCCTGGCCGACAAGAAGATCGCAATGTGTCGCCATTGCCAGTGGTGCATAGAGAACAGGTCACCGTGCAAGATAGAGGACGACGCCCACATGGTGTTCGACAAGATGATTGCCAGTGATGGGATGATCCTCGGGGCTCCTGTATGGAATGTCGGCGCTGCACCGCTGATGCATATCCTGATTTCCCGGTGGCGTTACCATCAGTTCTTCACCTACAACTTCAGGAACAAGGTCTCCGGGCTCCTGAGCGTTGGGTTCCTCGGCATGGGCATGGAACGTGCGCTTGAGGACCTGGAGGTCGTGGGCAGAGGGGCCGGCTTTGTGGTGGCCCGGGGCTGGGTTGTTGCCAGCACGGCGGCATTTGGGCAAAGACCGGCGTATCTGGAGCACGGGGTACTGGACGACAAGTCAGGGATGGCCCGAGTACACCAGGTAGCAGTCAAGGTGGTTGAGATTACCAGGATGATAAGATACGCTAGGGACGCTGGAGTTACATTGCCGCAGGAATACACCACCACGTTTAGAGGAACGCGTGTGAAGGAGAAGGACAAAATGGTCTTTGTGGACGGCGTCTGGAGAGAGAAGGAGGAAGAGTAGGCGCCGCGGGGTTGTTGAGGCGAAGCTAGTTGCCTGTATGAGAACAAGAGTAACCGACCTGCTCGGTATGAGATACCCAATCATCCAGGCGCCAGCCAATTTTGTGGGAGTCCCCCAGATGGTGGCCGCAGTCTCCGACGCTGGCGGGTTTGGTATCCTGGCATCGGGCCGGCTGTCTCCCGAGGAGATACGTCAGGATATCCGGGCCATCAGGGATCTGACAGACAAGCCCTTTGGAGTGAACCTGATCGCCGGCAGTCCTGGATATGAGGACCTTGCCCAGGTCTTCATCGAGGAGAGAGTGCCGGTGATCTGCCATTCCAGGGGCAATCCCAGGTGGGTGATCCAGGCAGTCAAAGGCCATGACATCAAGATCATGGCCATGGTGGGGTCTCTCAGACATGCGGTCAGGGCGGAGCAGGACGGGGCGGACATGATCATTGTGCAGGGTATGGAGGCGGGCGGTCATGTGGGCTTTGT
>Ga0180300_10000392_pt1 | contig 18994 bp, 36 predicted proteins | sample GuaBasSediGuay15_FD_121798 | JGI IMG/M metagenome (GOLD analysis project Ga0180300, IMG submission 121798) | Subseafloor sediment microbial communities from Guaymas Basin, Gulf of California, Mexico - Guay15, Core 4569-2, 21-24 cm | ecosystem: Environmental > Aquatic > Marine > Hydrothermal... | reverse complement strand
ACGGGTGAACTTTAAGGATTGGGGATATTCAACGCCAGTATTGCAGAAAACAACCTTTATGTCTGGCTTGAATTTCAAAATTATGTGAAGGGCTACTAAGGAATTCTTACCACCACTAAAGGCTATTGCCTGGTTGTTTGTTAGGCCCAGGGCCTCATTAATTATGTCCGCTGCAGCGGTAACTTTGTCTTCCAGGGGACGGTTTTGCCATTCCTCTATCTGCTTAAAGGTTATATATGTAAAATTAGTCTTCATAATCTCAATCCTCCACCAAATCACTTAGTTGATTTAAAATCCTGTTCTGCTCTGTTTTCTGAAGCTTTTTAAAGTAATCAAAGAACCTATCCCAAAACTGAGCTTCTATGTCTTGCCTCCATGCAGAATAACCATAATCAGTAGATTCTAAGAAATTAAATAACAATTCAATCGCTTTTGTAAGCTCTACATAGATAATCATGGTCTTAACCTCCATAGAGTAATGATACCTACTATCAGCAACCAAATAGCGATAATTGGAAGAGTCTTTTTAAAATTGAAATACGGGGTTAAACACCATTCCGGTTCTCTACAGCTCATCTCAATCTCCTCTGAGTAGCTCTCAACAATCCCAAAAACCCAACACCTTCAAGCAGAGCAATCCTGTAAATCTTGTTTGAATAGTAGAATTCAATGTAGTAATCTGAAATGCTAACGCATTCGAGAGGCTCGATCATTTTATCAAACCTCTTTTCTCAGCTTCTTCTAAGATCTTCATTAAATGAATAGGCTTCATTCCTCCATTTCTTCTCGTCTGCGTCAGTTTAAGCTTCCGAGCCATGTAAACGACCTGCCACTCTGTTTTTCTAAGCTGTTTAGCGATCTTAGCAATTGACTTCTTTCCATAATTCTCTTTCAGATAATTTAGCTGCCAATCTGTCCAATTCGACTTTGAAGTCATAATATCTCCCTCAGCCAGCTCGTAAACTCCAATTCGTTCATCAGAATTGAATCATCAAGCTCGAAGACAGCATATTTGTCTCTGCTACCATTTTTGCCAAGTTCAACAAAGTTTACTTTCCTGAACGGATCCAGCTCCAAAATCCTCCACCAGCATTTGTAATACGAAGGATCCTCGATCTTGAAGATGTAGTAAAATGGAACTATGTTGCCTGTAAGCTTGCAAATTCTCTTGTGTGTCATGTACTGCCTCGCATTTACCATAACAACCCTTTTGTAATCCTCATTGCGATGTTTAAGCTCAAACAAAGCCTTAACCTGATTATTCTTGATAATCACGTTGTCGATGTCCGTAATAGCTACATTTATCCCCATTTTCTTGATGAAATAAGATAATTCGAGGTTCATGATCTCCTCATCAAGCAGGTTAGCGAGATGCTGGAATGCTATCCTCTCAGCCTCATCATTGCTGTTTGTAGCCTTCTTTATCGCTGAATTTCTTAACTGCTTGTAGATCTTTTTAATTACAAAAAAATGATCGTGAAGGCTCGATCTCTTCATCCAATCACTCCAGGAAGTGCTTCCTTATCTTCTCGTCCGCCTCTTTTACTAATGCGATGACATTCTCAAGCGTATCGCCGACAACTGTAATCTCCCATCCGTAATTGCCTCTTTGCCCTCTTGTTATCGTTATCTTGATGTTCTGTTCTCTGAATTCGAAATGATCATGCCTGATGTATTTGTTATACTTCTTCTGCTCATTCTGCTCGCTCATTGATCTCAGCTCCACAATTGCAGCAGAATTCGCCATCAAAACATCTCGAGCCGCAGCGTGGACAGATCATTGCTAAGCCTCCTTAGTTTTTAAAAGAACCTCAAAAATCTTCTTGTTCTCTTCAAAAGACTTGTAAAGCTCTAATAGTTGCATATCAATATCATGTCCAAGATTTTGTTCAAGTAGGAAATCTATTGTCTTCATCATAACATCGCATAAATCAGCTAAAACTTTAAATTCCAATCTCATTTCTGAGCCTCCTTAGCTTTATCGTGATTTTTCATGTTCTCAACGAGCTTATCGAGATCATAAACGTCCTTGAGATCATAGCATGAAGTTAAGAAGAAAATCAAGTCATCAGCCTGCTTTTCTGTGATTTCAAGCTGCTTCGATGCAACAATAATGTCAGCCCTGTGAAAATATAATTTAATCATCTCTTTTTCATGAACTGCATAATCTATTCTGTCAATGTGTTCAAGATTGATGTATGTGCTTTCTTTAATCTTCAGCCAAGCCATTAGTTCTCCCCCCTCAAAGCCTGCTTAGCTTTCCTCAACAACAGCCTAATATCGTCCTCAACCTCACAAACTTCGCCTGCTTTGGCTTTCGCTTGAATTAGCTGCATAATTTTGTCTTCCGCTGTGTCTAATGCAGCGATTGCTTTTCTGAGTTCTTCATTGCTTTGTTTTGGTTTTTCTTCGAGGAGTTTGTCTGCTCTTACGAAAGGTTCTGAATTTTTAAAATACGCTAATTTCACTCTGCAAGCCTCTTTTATGAATTCTGCAACAGAACTGTAACCCAATTGCTTGTTCTCATCAATGTATCTCTGTATTTCGCTGAAAAGCTCTTCTGGTATGCTTATACTCTTATATTTTTTCTCAACAACATCTGAACTCATACGGTAAGTATACGGTATACATTTTATTTAAAATTTACGGTATTGATACGGTATAAATACGTGATGATAATGAGATTTCAGAAAGTATTATGTATAACGTATACGTAATGGATGTATGCCACCCAAGAATTATGAATCTGTAAGTTTGCCTAAGGAATTGGTAGATGAAATTAAAGAGTTCATTGAGAAGTATCCTAAGCTCGGTTTTAAAACGGTTCCTGAATTTATCAAACACGCCTCGAGAGAGCAATTAGTACGATTTAAGGAATACTACGAAAAGAAGGTTGTTTTCAAAGAAGAAACGGAAGTGGGATAATGCTTTTTGCAGTTGAATGTCCATTCTGCCATAATCGGATTTGGGCAGATGTAACATTTGACTGTGAAAGAAGGGTTTACGCTTCGAATCTCTTAGATCTGGAAGAGTACATCCTAAAACATGCAAGAGTTAGAGATGTTTACAAAGAGAAGGACATAATTCTCGATATTAAGAAAACACTTGCAGGATTGCTTAAAGGTTGCAGGAATCCTAAACAAGTGATAATTGAAGTTGCTGAACTGCATGGAATTCCTGTTTCAGTTGTTGAGGAGATTTTAGAGAATTTATTGGTTGAAGTTAGGGAGGTGTAGCTATGTTTTTTCTAGGACCGTCTGAATTGTTTATTATGCTGGGATTTATCGTCTTGCTATGGTACCCATATTATCGTATTCTTGGAAGAATAGGTAAAAACAGGTGGTTGAGTCTTCTCATCTTCATCCCTGGAATGGCTCTAGTGCTTCTATGGTATATTGCACTAACGAGTTGGAGAGTCCAGGAGGTTTGATATGAGAGGTTGGATTGTGGTATTCATCATCGTTGCCTTAGTTTATGCAGCTTTTCAAGGATACATCCCTGGAGTCTCTCAATATGTGGAACCGATTAAGAAACAATTGGAAAGCTACGTAAAATCTGAGAGCTTTAATCCCAAAGTAGCTCATTTAAGAAATTATCCTGTTAAGATCACTTACACAGTAAGCAAAGTTTCAGAAAAAGGATTTTTTGGAACATACACTTATGATGCTCTGATCTTAGACTTCCACAACACAGGATCTGAAAGCGCATCATTCATAGTTGGTGGGGTTGCTATAGTTGGAGAAGATGGTAACACATACAAACCGTCAAGACTTGTTCTCGATTCTGTTACCGTCTATCCCGATGCAAAGGTAACAAAGATTTATCCATTCAATAAGTTCCCTAAGACCGGTAAGCTTTATGTGGATATCTACTCAGCAGAAGGTTTTGTAGTTGGGTGGAGTGGCGCTTCTGCACAGCTACAGAAAGTAGAGACTGCAAGCATGTATTTTGAGAAGTAAACGTGTAGATATTTAGGAGTCGTAATTTTTCAAAAAGCTCAGTATCTTTTCAAGCATCTCTATGACGTTTGAGTAGGATTCAGCTATAAATAGTTCAGAATCTCCATTTTCTTTTATTGCTGAGATCTCAACGTTTGGCTCCTCATCAATAGTGTTTAGTATAACCACATCAATGAAGTTCCATGCCGCTTCATTATCTTCGAAGGCAAATCTCCTTAACTTCCCATTTCTGAATGAAACAGCCATTATTTACCTCTCTTTCCTTTCCCCAATGTCTCAAATCTCTTGGCAAGGTGGAGAGCATTCAATAAACTCTGCCTCCTCTTGCTTGGTGGCATGTTCTCTTTAACGTCCTTAATAGCTTTCAAAACATAGCTATGCTTGATCTCTCCAGACTTCGTGAATGCTTTATTCCCGTACTTTCGCTTCAAGTAATTTTTAACTCTCCCAGGTCTTTTAACTGCAGATTGGATCCACCTATTCCCGCTTCTTTTTCCTTTACTTCCCCTACTCCCTCTACCTCTACCCCTACCTCTACCCCTACCTGAACTCCTACCTCTTTTCCCCAAAACTCACCACCTCCACAAATCCTCTAATACTTTCTCCATCTTCTTCCTGACTTTCTCATCCAAACCGTACTTCTCAGCAACGGTAAAGATATCCACACCTTTGAAGATCTCCTGATTGCCATCGATAACGCTAACATCAAACAGATCCTCAAGCTTGACCTTCTTTCCACCAATCTTGATTATCACCCCCCTCCACCCCCTCATCTACGCTCTTTGTAGAGGAAATAGAGTATTCCAGCAATGCAGAACACGAATATCCACATGAGGATGAGATGGATTGTTTGTACGATTTGCAGCTTCAAATTTGCAAGAGTAATTCCGGTGGCAAGGATCAAAGAAGTTGCAGCAATGGCTTCAAGTCTCTTCGTCTTCATGTAAACCACACCGATGAACGCCATCAAAATTACAAACAACCCGAAGCCTTGCGTGTCTGTAACAAGCATCTTTTGAACTGGTTGAAGGATAGCAGGATGGCTTGTATTTGTTATGTTTGTAGCCCACTCAAGCTGCTCTTTTATACTTATGTTACTGAAATTCAATTCTTTACTCAAATTCCAGTCAAAGTTTGGTGCTCCAGTCAGATTTGTCAGATTAAATGTGTAGTTTGTCATGATCACCACCTTAAAGCCCTCAAACCTCTAACAATATTATAGACCGTCCCGATGAAGGCAATCATTGACATGAACACGATTGGATACGTCAATGCGGAAGGCAAGCCGAAATAATTGACAGTCTGCTCCACGATTACGGGAGCATTAACCAGCAGCATCAAAGCAATCTTTAGACTCGAATAGATGATAAAGGCTGATGCAAAAAATCCGTCTGCAAAATTGTCTATATTACCCGTCAGGAAGTATTTGACCTCATTCATTGTTTGATTGTACATCTGATTGATGTCTTGACTTTGAACCATAAATGATGGGAATACTGTCGTGTAAGCTGCAACTCCGATTCCAAGCGTTATGCATAGACTGAAGATGTACACTCTCATGAACATCAGCTCTCGACCTCCTTACCCTTTCCTCTCAACCAGCTTATGCCCGTCAGGAATATCATTACCCACACAACCTGCTCTGGAAAGTCTGAGAGTCTTCCATAGACTGAAAATCCTAAAATGATTGTAGATACAGCCATTGCAAAAGGCATGCTCGTCTTCGTTCCCATGTAAATGACCACTAAAGCCAAACCGCCAAATAACAAATCACCAAGCCATAGCGGGATGGGGATTACCTGTTCCTCATCTTTACCAAACACTATTATTTGAGTGAACTTTAAATCACCCTTATCGTTCTGGATGTACAAAGTGAAGGTGTACACATCATTGGGAAGATCTACAACAAATTTACCACTCTCTTCTGTTGATTCTGCGAAGTAGTAAGTTGCTGTGCTGTTGTTCACATACAGAGACACATAAGTTGTGTTGCCCAATAATGTCTCCCAGTTGACAGTAAGCCTTCCGTAAGTCTCGTTTATTAACTCTGTTGAATAATCGAATTTTATATTTTGTTGCACCAATTGCCCAGCTTCGAGAGGGCTTACCGTTATCTCTATTGTCCCGCTCTCACTTGGCTGGAACCATCCAAAACTCCTTACTTCTTCACCATTCGAGATATAAAGCTGATAGAGGTCATTGTAGATTAGATAAGCTCTTGCCTCATCGTTGAAATCAAAGTAGTTTTGGTAAATTGTTTCAAGATCTCCGCTGATCGGTTTTTTGATTATTAGCTGTGCGTTATCGAATTCACCGGTTAAATCCTTCAGCTTGAAAGTGTTAATAACAACAGTCTCACTTGTAGATGGGAGCCAAGCTGTATCTTCTGTAAGTTGATTGTCGTTAATCGTTTCGATTAACTTTCTTTCATAGTAATTAGGTGCGTCAACTGACAAATAATACTCTCCTGCTGAGATGTCAGCATGGAACAGAACAGCGTCATGGGTTACGCTGTCAACTGGCACGCTGATTGAAGTCGTTTCATTATACAGAGTTACGTTTGCGTTGCTGATGGTTGATTGGTCTGTCTCGTCCTTGATGTGGACTCTTAAAGCTTCGTACATCGCTTTAACTTCAGCATCTGTTGGTGTCCAATTTGCATAGATGCGTACTTCATCTTCATAACCATAGAAGAATAAACTCGCTCCACTATCGCCATCATCTCTTCCAAGAAATAGACCAACACTTGCATCAGCAATTGTACCGCTGTATGCTGTCTGTGCTATAAACTCCCCATCGAGATATGCTTTAATATAACTCCCATTTGCTACAAAAACGCCAAAGTGCCAATCCGTGTCTGTTATGGGATTTGTAGGGACTTCATATCTTGTTGTTCCATCTCCAACTCTGAAATATAATTTGTTGTCTGACCTGAAGAATAGTGAATACCCTTGATTTGACGGATAATATTCATGATCAAGCAACATCATCGTAGCATCGTTTGCAGTTCTCTTGAACCACATTGCGATTGTGATGTTGTTGGATTCTAAACTTGCCGAATCTGCAACTTTAACAAAATCATCCCCATCAAAGCTCAGAGCATACCCGTAACCCCCAGTTGTCCATGTTGCTCCATGCACAACACCATCGTTGTTGTTTCCGCTTGAATCTATTGCCAAAAACCTCAAATTATCAATGTAGACTTCTCCCTCACTATTAGCGCCAACATTTCCATCATCGAGGAGGAATTTTATTGATGTAACATCGCTGGCTGATAGATTAACTGTAAATTCTCCTGTCGAGGTTTGAGAATAGACAACGTTATCGTTGATTAATATCTTGAAAGTGTAACTTGCATCCATTTTTGTTATGTTGATGTCAACTCTGAGCGACAAATTAGCCATTGTTGGAAAAGTTTTGTAGATGTATGCATTATCGCTAGATCCTGTCGTATCAATTGCGTACAGTCTGACAGAGTAAGAACCGCTTGATGCCCAGTTTGTCGATAATTCAGCTATTTCATCAGTATCACTCCCATGACTCCACCCTTGCCAATTGTTTTCCCAACTATATATTGCTGGCGAAGTATAATTCTCATCAAACGGGAAGCGTAGAACCAGAGCAGAATCGTTGATTGTTGGTGGCGTAACGATTTCAGCCTCTACGGTTGCACACCAGATCGTCAATGCCAGGACTGTAAAAATTGTGAAGATCGTTAGTTTTGTGATCTTGTCCATCGCTCACCTCCTACAACTTAAACATCTTCTCATAAGCTTCTCTTGTTGCAGCTTCTCTGAATGACCAAACTATAGTTAATATGATACCAACGTAAGGTATTGCTACAATGATCGCTGCTCCTGTGTTCACGTTATCAATAATCGCTTGACATTCAAGAGAATACCCGATCCAAAGTGCAAATGCTTTTATCCACTCAAAGCAAGGTAGAATAGCAAGCCAGTAAATTACACTGATTGCAAATATTGTACCAACCATTTCAAAGAATATTTGAGCTGCTGCTCTCTCATCTTTTTTTAGTCTTTCTAGAACCTTTTTTACTCTTTTTAGCACCTCCTCCACCCCCTATATCTCCAAACATAATTTCAGTTATACTCGGTATTTCGACTTCCTCAACCCATTTCTCTGACCAAGTCCATTCCGGAAGGATATATCCAGGAGATCCACTAGGTATTGATGGAATGTCAATAGGAATGGGAGGAGGTATCTCAGGAATTGGAGGTATTTCAGGAGTAGGCATAACAGGTGGTGGCACTTCTGGAACCTCAGGAACTGCCTCAACTCCTGTAATCGGAGTAGTTGTTGTGATTGGCGTACTGACTGGTGACGTTACAGGAGGAAAACCGATTCTAATCTTCATCTCTTCCCCTATATCTGGAGTTATTTTTGGTATTCGAACTGGTGTAACTCCTTCCCTTCCTCTCTTCTCTAAAGGTAAGTCTAAAATCTGACCAATCTGAGAAGCTGAAGAAAGCTCAACATCTTTAGCTTGAACTGGAAGAGTTGGTAAGATTGAGGGCAACTCTAAACCCACTCCTTTCCCAACACTCCTCTCCACATCTCTAAGTATTTGTTCAACTTCCTTGTCATGTATTCTGTAAAACTCTTTCTCACTCTTCTCAATACTCAATTCCTCTATCCTCGATTTGCTTTTACTAGTCTTTCCCCTACTAATCTCATCAACTTTCTTACTCACATCATCAACATATTTTGTTACATCTCTAGCTTTACCTTCCTCGGACTTAACAGCTCTGTCAACACTTTTACTAACGTCTCTACCAATCTTTTCAAAACTGAGTCTCAAAGCTCCAACATTCTCTTGACTTACAACTGGAGATTCCTCCATTATGTTATATCTGAGTAGTTTAACGTCAACACCTCTCTTTCCACCTTTCACAACTCGAATTCTTGAGATGTCACCTTCCATTGTCGTTCTTACCATCGCTTTTTTACCGAGCTTGTTGGCATAAGCAACAACATGTTCAATTCTTTCAATTCCTGGAGTGGTTTTGATCTTCTGTGCAAATCCTTTGTATTCTGTCGTGAAAGCTTCGCCGCTCTTTAATTCTCCAGCTTTTAAATCAGCAGTGACTTTTGAAACAGTCTTAGTTCCTTTAACAAAGACATCCTCAAATCCTGTGACCGGAATTTTTGGAGTTTTACCAGATGCAATGATTTTTTCACCCGTTGACAGTTCAACAATTACTGTTTCGCCAATTTTTTCCATTCTCGTTAGTTTTCTGATCGGAGCTGTGCTAACTTCTTTCATCCTTAAAAGGGTTTGTCTTCCAACTGCCTTGATGGGCTCAGGAGTAAACCTCCCAACAGCTTTACCAATTCCAAATCCAATTGCTAATGCTGTTGCTGTTGCGACACCGTATTCAACAGGATTCTTTTGAAGAGCCCTAACCTCACCTTCAGCAAATTTAGCAACACCTTCAAGTGGTCTCTCAAATGGAGGTTTTGGAGATTGTCCTTTGATTGCTAATTCAGCCTCGCCAGCTGTCTTCAACACAGCTCCTGGAATCATTGAGAGAAACGTTGGAACTCCAGCAATACCCTTCTCAACACCTCTACCAACAACAGGAATTCTTTCAAGCGGTAAAGCCCTCTCTAATTGCTTACCAACCCATCCTCCACCTTTCTCAACATCAACACCAAGCTTGTAAATTTTGCTTTTCGATGATGCCTCTTCTTCATACTTTGTAATCCTTTCAAGAGTATCAATATCTCCACCTGCCAGCATTGCAGAACCGGGAGAGACAACATCCTCAATATGCTTAATCTTCTGTTCAACGTCTTTTACACTCTCATTGTACTTCTTAACTTCTTTATTGAGCTCTAATGACTTTTTGTTAAATTCAGCAACCTTTTGATTGAAGGCTGCAACAGCTTGAGGATCAGACACATCAATATGCTTTCTCATCTCTTGAAGCTGTAGCTTCTCCGCTTCAAGTTTCTTCTTCTCTCTTTCTATTTTCTTTCTTTTAGCTTCCAACCCTTCAAGCCTCTCACTTAACTTTGGTGTGTATGGAGTATATTCCCTTGTTGTAGCATTTGCCAAAGCTGCTTTAGCTTCAGGACGCATATACTTTGTTATATCTGTCTTAGAGGCTCTTGATGGTCTTTTACCTCCACCAGCTGTTCTAGATTTGGTAGGAATAGTAGACTTAGGGGTAGATTTAGGCGTCTCTCTATGTACTTCCTTTCTCGTGCTCTCGATCAGATAATCAATGTTGACCATTTAAATCACCAGGGAAAATCAAAGAAATCGTAGCTTTGCCTTCTTGTTCTGCCTCTACTTCTACCCTTAGATTTGCTCTTTCCTTTGTTCTCAGTTACAACTTTAATGACAACTTCTCCAGAGCTTGATTTACCACTTGATTTACTTCCCCTCTTCTTTCCACTCCTCTTTTTACCACTCCTTTTCTTCTTTTTAGGCTCTTCAAGCTCGAAATTCATTAAAAACTCATCAACTTTTGAGGCAACCTTTTTTAACGTCTCTCTTCTCTTCTTCTCTTTCTCCCCCTTTTTAATTAATGCTTCAGCCTCTTTTACAGTCAGATTAGGATATCTCTTTCTGAGTTTTGCAACTTCCCTCTTCAAACTCCTTTGCTGCATTCTTAATTTTACAAACTGTCTCCTCCTGTTTTCATACTCTCTTATCTTCTTTTCAGCCTCTCTTCCAAGTTTTATCTCTCTCAACTTTCCTCCAACAGCAGATTTTAACTTACCAAAAACCATAATCTCACCTAAATATTGATCTCCTTAGGCGGTTGAGGCGTTGGGATCACCTTAGGCAAACTTGGCGTCGAAACGTGTCCTTGCCCGATGAACAGCCAGATAGCAATCAATGAGATCGTAAAGATCATTATCAAGAAACCCATGAGCATGTACTTCTTCCAGTCTTCATGGAATGGTTTTATATAATCCAGCATCTGCTTAAACTGGCTCTTAGCCATAGCTTCGGCAAAGAGATGAGCGTTAGAGCTTTTAAGCCAGAAATACGCCATGTGTGGGTTTACAGTCATGAAAGTGGAACTTCTAATCCAGCTCTCAATAACTGGAAGTAGAAACATTAATCTCCTCTCCTCCTCTTCTTTTAATTCATCCTTATTACTCCTTCTTAACTTCAACCTCATCAACCTCCTTAATTTGCTCAACTTTCTCCTCTGTTCCTTCAATCAACTCACTACAGAAAGCCAGAAACTCCTCCATATTTCTGAATGTGATATTCCTTTCTACTGCCAGATCCATGACTTTCTCGAAAGTATCAACGTCAATTCCGTAGTAATCCTCCAACCACTTGAAGAAAGCCATCACATCAATTCTCAAGCCTTTACCCACTGATCTCCAAACAGTTTGCACAGGAACGCCATCGAGGTAGTACACAGATTCGTAATCAACAGGAATCTTCACACCATCCTCAACTACAGCAAAGCCGCTCTCAAAATCACAATCTAACAAATTCATCCTCTTTGTCTCACTTCTGACATCAAGAAACATCTTTCTTGTCAGATTTGCCCATAAAATCTTAAAACCAGTTGGAGCGAGCATCCTCGTCAAAATTAGCAATCCACATCCGAGTGTTGCTGAAGTTATCAATAATAATGGCATGTTCATGAGGAAGGCTGAGATGAATAGAATTAGCGTGGCTGCAATAATAACATCAATAATGAGCATTTTGTTTTACCTCCTCTCTCTTCTTAAAAGGATTTAATCTGTCAAGGATTCCCTTCTCGTTGTTAGGCTGCTGTGGTAGTGGTGTTGGTATGTGCCTCTCGATGACTTGCTGCTGGGTTATACCAAGTTTTTCGAGCATGGCTCCTTGAAGACTTTTACCTCCTCTTATTCTTACCATGTCTTCTATCGATAAGTGTTCATACAGTAATTCAGGATGCAGATCTATCTCATACGGTCTCATACTCATTAATCTGTAGTTTCTTGAGATGCCAACCGTGAGTCTGATACTGATTAAATCATTCAAGCTCAAAACAGTACATGCAATATCTTTTCCAAGCTGAGGATACATCTTAAGCAATTGTCTTTCTAATTCAGCATAGATAGCATAAATTATCCTGTCCTCAGCAGCTTTCAATAACGGATCCATTTCACCAACCCTCCAATTTCATTTCTTTTTCAACCCTCCATCTAATGAGGAGGTCATGGAAGTTCTTCAGAAGTTTAATCAAGCAGAGAAGTCCAAACAGGATAAACAGCAAAGCAGCCTCAAAGCTAATGTGCAACTCCGTTGTCGTGTACTTGTAAACTGTATCGTTCACATTATAGATGTAAACGTGTGGTTCTTCAATCTGTAAAGCTCCTAAAGCTGCAATGAAGTTCAAGCCACTGCCCAAAACTGGAATTATGAATGCTGCTTTGTTCTTGACATCGTAGCTTAGCAGGCTTAAAAAAAAGAAAATTAATGACAATGCTGAAATCATGTAAAAAATTGTATTCAGCAATTAGACTCCTCCTCCGCCTCTTCTCCTATAAGCGAAAAAGCCCAGTACTGCAAATGCAATCATTGCAATCGGTACTAAGTAATTGAACTTCAGGACGCTGAAGCCAAGGTCGATTGTGGAAGTTACGAAGGTGTTCGTCTTGGTCTGTACGTCTGTGTTGTTAATACCGCTCACAAGATCAATTCCAATTCCACCAGTGTAACCAAGGATAATACCTAAGATAAGCAATGTAATTATCACTGCACCTGCAGCCATTGCAAGCCCTGAGCTGGCTTTTTCTCCCATCTTTGCAAAAAACTTCTCGATTCTCTTGTGTTCTGCAACCAAAACAATAGTCAAAGCCAGCAATACAGCTATCTCCAGCAAGTTCTCACCTCCTCGAGAAATCTTAAGATTTGAAAAATTATATTAGATTCCAAATCTTAAGAATCTAAGAATCTTAGATTCCGTAGCTAATTTAGCTTAGAGGGATAAAATGGGGTATATGGCTAAGTTGTTAGGAGTAGAGACAAGATTAATAGTCAAAAATAAAGGCAGTAAATACGTTTGTATCCCAAAAGAATGGGTTGACGATGATGTTATAGGTTTTAAGCTGAGAAAACTTGAGGATGGTAAGATTTTACTCGAACCAGTGAGGTGATAATTTTGCAACAAGAGATAAAACCTGATAGAGAGATCGCTTACGAGCTTCTGAAAGATTGTGGTCAGGCAATTCAAGACGAGATTGCATTTGAGAAATTGCTTGACGCTCTTGAATGTGTAACTAACATGACTGACAAGGAGATAAAAAAACTCAATGAGATCAAGGAGAAGAGAGATACTATTATAACTTTATTGTATCAGAAAAGGCGAGAAATTTACGAAAAAATTAGAGAGGAGAATGAGATTTTAAGAGGAACTTCAGAGCTAAAATTCATTGATGATTTAATAAGCAAGGCTAGATATGAGTTTAATTTGCTCAGATTCAAACTGTTGAGTCAGGCAATACGCAAAACAGATATCTCAACATTTGCAGAGAAGACGATCTCAGATGAGATAAACAGAACTTTTGAAAAGTATTTGGAATTCTTGAGGGATGAGTTATGAGAGTTTACGAGGAGAAAATCCCACAATTGATCAGACCTTTTCATGAAAATTTCTCCGCTCAGACTGAGACTCTTGTCTCTGAAAAATACATCTCATACTTCAGACTTGTTGATCAGCTTGTTTCAATGAGCATGGCAGCTATGACTAAAAGAGAGAAAGAGAACTTACGCAAGGTTAACAAAATCCGGAGAGAATATATAAAGCATTTAATTAAACAGTACGACTCAAATTTAGATGATGAATTTAAGAGAATTAGAGACACAATCATCAACTACAATCTAAACAACGTGATTTTGAGAATCTGCAACTTCGCATTGAGTAAGAAATTGATGAAGGATATGGTTCCTAAGGATGCTGACAACTACGATTTTGAAGAAGATCTAAGAGATACTCTAGATGAGATTGCTTTTCAACTTGAGAGTGTTGGAGTTGAGCCATTAAAAATTGAGGTTGGTGAAGAGGATGGCTGAGGTATTTAATCTGATGGATCATTTTGTTAAGAAAGCAAGAACACATCAGCTTTTAGAGGATTCAATCCTCTTCGCATTTTTGGGTAGAAGGAGAAGTGGAAAATCTACTGACGCTCTAGCATTGTGCAAGAAAATAGATCCTGACATGACAATTGAACAAGTAGTTTTTACAAATAAAGAATTCAGAGATGCAACAAGAGAGTACAAAAAGGCAGCTATTTTTTGGGATGAACCCTCAGTAACAGCTTACTCTAGAGAATATCAGGACGAAGCTAATAGGCTTTTGAATAAGACCTTGCAAGTGTTTGGCTATAAAAGACTTGTAATTGCATTAGCATATCAACATGCCTCTTTTTTAGACAAACACACAAGATGGCTTGTCGATGTCTATTTCATTTGCAGTTCAGAAATAAACGTGAATGAATTGAGCAGGAGGAACTTCATCGATCCTCGTGTACTTCTGACTGATTGGGTTAGAGAGCCTTATCTTGCTCCATACCAATATACTAGAAATGGCAGGCTCGTTGAGATGGGTAAAATTCCGGTTCCGCAACTCGATGATTTGCTCAAATGGGCAGGAATTAATAAGAAGTTTTATCATGAGTATCAGCGGAAAAAAGAGGAGTTCTTCGAAAGTGCAGAGTGGGAGAGTGAGAATGAAAGAGAGAAAGAGATGTCAATATTGAAGAGGTATGGAATAGATGGAAGACAATTAAGAAGACTTTTAAGGGAGGATTTTGCTCTTCAAAACTTAGTTGATGAATTGTACAATCGGAGATTTACCTATGTGGATATCGCAAATATGGCAGGTATTGAAGTTAACACATTAAGGAGTTGGATAAGAACATGGAAACATGTTTCTAAATTTAATCTAGTGAACCAAGAAGAAGAGCCCCAAACAGAATTTCAAGATTGAATATTATAATTTTTGACAGCAAAATAGTGTAACTAAGTTTAAGGCTTATACGCCCTTCTTTTGGTGAAAGAAGAGTTAAAAAAGGGTTTTTATCATCAACCCAATGGCTCGGTCAGCCATAGCCGTCGAAAAAAATTTTGTTATGGGGATCTCCACATCAATATCTGAGTAATGCATAGAAACACAACGAGGAACATTGCGAAGAACACTTTCGCTGGAACTTCGACTGTATAATCGTCTGGTGAGTTGACTATTTGTATTAAAACAACTATTGTGATTAATGTAGCACCAGAGAGCAACAAACTTCTTCTAATAAATTCAGTTACTTTTGAGAGTATTTTTTCATATTCTATTGTTCTGCTTTGCTTCTCTGGTTTCCATCCACACATTGGACAGAATTTCAGCTTTTTCTCAGTTGTATAGTTACAAACCTGACAGTTGAAAGTCATCTTTTGCAAACCTCCTCAATCTTCCTCTTATGCTCATCTGTCAGGAACTGAATCTTTCCGATTTTCTCCAAATACTCTTTTGTGATCTCCTGTGGTGTATAGCGTTCATAGAATTCCTTAGTAACTTTCAGCTTCAGCAACTCTCCCTCATCATGCCCCTGGATGGCCACTCTCTTAAGCTGATCAAAATTGACTGATTTGGCGAGCTTTGTAAAGAACTTTCTGAATCTCTCCAGATTCTTAATTGCTGTCTTCCCTATTGTTTTTCTTACAGTCTCATAGAACCACAATGGCTTATCCGGATCATTAACAAACACAAAATACCTTTGCAGGATCCATTTGGTATCGGGATGTAAGGGAATGACTCTCGTTGCTTTTGTCTTTGTAATCTCAGCTTCAAGCTTGAAGAAATCTTGGTTGAGGTCTATCATCGATCTGCTGATTGTTTGTTTTCCTAATTGTGATGTTGCTTCGATTGGCCTTATTCCTGTTGAGGCCATAAACACTACGAGGCTTATGTCCCTCAACAATCCGACATGATTTTTTCTGTGCATTTCAATGAGCTCATCAATTCCTTTATGGATGTCCTCAAGTGTTAGCGTATATTCTTCTTCATCTTCCTCTGCAAACAACTGCTTTTCCTCTTTGGGATCCTCAACTCTCTTGAAAAGTGAGATAATAACTGAGAAGTCAAACTTATAGACGTCTTGGAGGTATTCGAGGAAGTCAATTATTCTGTTTGCATTTCTTTCTCTTCTCTTGAGTCTCTGGAGATGTTTGATGTAATCCAAAACGTTCTCTTTTGTTATAACCCATCCACAATCGTTCAAAAATTTCCTGACAACATTCCTGTTCTCTTTGAGGTATGATGGTCTTAACCCCTGGGCTTCTCTGACCTTTAACCACTCCTCAAACATTTCAAGTGTGATCCGGTACTCCACTACAGGATCGTTATTTTCACGATGGCCTGCTAAGCCATTGGGCTCTGCCCGCGTGGGTTCGAATCCCACCCCCGGCGCTGTGCTATTGTATCTATTTTCATTGGGATTTGCTTCTTTCTTCATAACAACGTCGTACAATTGGTAAAACATATTTTCGAGCTTGTTGAGTCTTTCTTCTATTTTACTTTGTTGTACAACTTCATTATTTTTGTCTAAATTTTGTGCAAACTTTGTTAAAAGTTGTTCAAATTCTTCTCCACCTAACAAAATTCCTTCATGCCCATCAATTGAAACTCTGTAAACAAACGTTTTTTTGCCAATCCAATTGCTTAGCTCAGTTGGTAGTCTTAAATAAGGGTATTCGTATTCTTTTGCTTTGCTCTTCCCTATCTTAACCCTTCCTACTTTTTCAAGTCTCATAGTTGTTATTTAGTTGCACAACTATATAAGCTTTTTGCACAACTTTTTGAATCATGAATATAAATGCCATCATGCTTCGTGTAGATGATCCAGCTCCTTCAATCATACTTCTTTCAACCTCCAAGATTCAATGATGACAAAATCCCCAATCTCAATGCTACTCAGATCTACCTCTGACTGATTGAGAGCAAACATAAGATTCTCAACACCCTCAAGATCCCATATTCCCGCATAGTGCACTACAACCCTTACCCTGCATTGAAGGAAATATTTCTCCTCAAGCTCCCCATTAGAGGTGTTGTAAATTCGTTGTTTGTCCTTTAAGATGCAACTAACATATCCATCCTCGAGAATGTCATAATCTGAGACTATGAAAATAAAGTAAATTCCAGATAAAATAACAAGAATTACCACAAATACAATCATAGAATCAACGTATCTCTCATTCATAGTTCCAGCTCCTTCAACTCAGGAAAAGCCTTTTTAAACAACCTCTTAGCCTCAGGCAAGCTTAGTTTATTTTCGGCTGCAAAAGCTGATAATCGGCTTTCAATTTTATCAACCAATTCATCGTACTTTTTTGTGATCAACAAATGATTAAGTGAAGATCCTTTCTCCAATAGATCCTCAAACCATTTTTCCCTCAAAAGTCTGATTAAATCTAAGTCTTCTTGAATCTGTTGAGCTTCAGCCTCTTTTTCAAATTTTGTTTTAAGCTCCTCTAATTCTTTTTTACTTTTTTCTATCTCCTCTATTAGCTTTTTATATTTCTCCTCAAGCTCCTTAATCTTTAAAATCTCTTTAGTTACAACTTCTTGATTGTGATTCCCGTAAAAGTAATTTTTTAAGAGAGAAACAATCAAACCACTAATATTTCCACCTTTAGCTTTGAACTCTTCTAATGCAATTCGAACATCTTTATCCTTATCTGGAATTGAGAAGGTAACTATATACTTACCCAAGAAAAACACCTCCTAAAATGGTTATTAATTTTAATAACTTGAGTTAATAACCTAAGAATTAACCCCTTTACTTCTGTTGTAAGTTTACGAGAGTATGTATTAACCCTAAGGTTAATAATTATTAACCGGTTATTACTATTAGTATTAACCAAGTAATAATTAATATCTAGTAACCTTAGATACTTCTTCGCAAAACTACCAAATGAAATTAAAGGCATAGTATTAGTTAAACATCTAAGTATATTAATAATTCTATTACATAAAATTGTTAATTTTAATACACTGTTTTTTACATTTAACCTTACTGTTCTATGTATTTCGACTCTATTAAAATTGATAGAATTATGTAATAGAGGCTTCATAGTTTCTTCAACTGATTCTTTTTAATCTTCTTCTTGCAGCTTTTACAGAGGTAAAGATTAGGATCTGTGGCAACCTTAGCAACCTGATCACTTCCACAGATTGGACAGATTAGCCATGTCATTTTCCCACCACGCCTTTCTGATCGTTTTTAGCCTAACTTCCGTGAACTTCTCAAGCTCTTCAATCAGCTTTAAAGTCTTCTCAAGTGGTGGTTCTGGAAGCTTGCAATTGTGATTATCATATCCAATGTAAATAAACTCTGGCTGGATGTCTTTGATCCAGTCAACCATAACGTTTAGATTAAACTCCAAAATTGGCTCGATTGTAACAAATGTTCTTGCATTGTAGAGTACTCTAAGCTCATACATGAATTCATATCTCTCATAAGGCGGTGGTGCTTGTGAAATCTCTTCGTATTCCTCACTGTAGTTTGTCTCTATTGTTGTCCCCAAAATAACATTCTCTGGCACTAACCCTTCTATAAGGTACAATCCAAAGCACTCAGGATCCTTGGATTGGAATAAGAAAGTCTTATTCTTGTGCTTACCAACAACTTTGAAAATTTGCTCTATTTCATGGCTTCTTGCAAAGACGATGTCTCCATAGGCACAAGCAAAAATCGTCTTGGCGTTTGGAACTCTTTCAAGCCTCTCTGGATGGAAATGCGGCTCAAAGTTGTAGCAGAGCTCACACCACTTCTTTCTCCTCTTCGCTTGCCTCTGAAAACTCGGCTTGCAGTAAACGCAGTCGTGCTTGCAGCCTACGAAAGGATTCCAAGTCTTGACATTTTCATACATTTTTGATTTGGTCATTTTTCCACAACCTCAAAATCCTCTAAAATCGTCCTACCCATCATGTGCATGATTTTCCTGTACAGGGCTGGATTAATTTTTGAAAGAAACTTTTCCCAGCCAATAAACCCTGTACAGGTCATGCAACCATTACGGT